>Ga0255752_10000180_pt1 | contig 75896 bp, 44 predicted proteins | sample 011ome_25_FD_179952 | JGI IMG/M metagenome (GOLD analysis project Ga0255752, IMG submission 179952) | Coastal salt marsh microbial communities from the Groves Creek Marsh, Skidaway Island, Georgia - 011512CT metaG (version 2) | ecosystem: Environmental > Aquatic > Marine > Intertidal zone >...
ACCCGAACCCCTACACCCTAAACCCTAAACCCTAAACCCTAAACCCTAAACCCTAAAACCGGGAACCCGGACTGGGCCTCCGTGTCCAACGGGTTGTGGCTCTGCTTGGGGTGTTCAGGCATACACAGGAGCTTAGGCGTGCACGTGTCGTTATTATGTCCACAGCAACGACGCTCCCAACGCCATTCTCGACAGGGGATTAATGAATTAGGGGAATTTTTATAAGTACAGCTATATAACAACAAACAAAGACTAGTTTTTAATCAATCTTCACGGCGCCGTAAATCACCCGCACGAAGACGTAACACGCCATAAATCCAATCGTTCCAGTTAAAATACCGAAACCATACGACAACAAACCCATGTACGAAAAGTACATGATTGAAGGTACCGTTTTCTCAATGTCCAGATTTATGTAAAAATAGTACGCAGAATACAAGAACACGTATAAACTCGAGCTCGCGCACGTAAAGAACGATCTCCACTGCCACCTGTAATCCTCCGCACACAAGTGAAAGTAACACAAGACGATTGCAATTTCCGCGCACGTCACGCACAGGATGGCAAAAACTATAAACAAGACGCCAAAAATGTAATACACTTGGTTCAACCACATGGACGTCAGGATAAAGAAGAGCTCGATGAACACGGCGCCGAACGGTAAAATGCCTCCAACTAATACAGCGAAATTGTGTCGAATGAACCACGGTTGCGGTGGGACTTGTCTCGGAATCTTATTCGTTCGCACCGGCGACTCCGCCGCGTCCTTTTTGTATCCGAGGTACGACCCCGCAAAGACAAGCGGAACTGAGATGCCGAACCATAAGAAAACTAACGCGAGCAACGTACCAAAGGGTGCCGCTCCAGACGATCGCTGACCCCAAACTAACAAGTTCAAACAGAAGAAAATGACCGCTGCTACACCCGGGAACATCAACGCCGTTCTGATGGTGACGGATTTCCACGCTAAAATTTGAAACGTCTTGGCAAATCTACCGGCGACATAGCCTCCGACGATTCCCATCAAGACAAAGAGGAGCAACATGGCGGTCATTAAGCTCCCACGATTCGCTGGCGATAGAAAGCCAGCCACGGCGAATATCATCAGAACAAAAGACATGCCGAATAACTGCGCACCGGAACCTACGTAAACGGCCAAAGTTCCCGCCATTTTTGGTGGACGAAAAACATCGCCGTGCACGAGTTTCCAGCCAGTCTCTTCTGCATCTTGCGACATAGCTGCGTCGTCAAGAAGTATTTGGTCCAGTTGGTTGTAATTCGTGATATCACGTCGCAAGGTTCGGATCATAATCACCGCAACCATGCCGGAAAGGAAAAGCAAAATCATGACAGAGTTGACGATAGAGAACCAGTGAATTTGTTGATCTTGCATGCTTAAATAGGTGTCCCATCGCGATGCCCAACGGATGTCACTCATTTTGAATTTGACGTCGTACGTGAATATAATTTCCTCGCCTGCGACCAATGGTTGTGGCGAAACCATGCCGTCGTTTCCGTTCTTGATTTCAAATGGCGATACGGTGGCGGAAGAAGAGGAGAAATCCTCCGCGCCTTGCTGTTTCGTGCACGTTTCCAACCGCGGATACGCTTCGTTGAACTCTTTGCGCGTGTCGTATTCGTGCTTAATCGACATCGGTTCAACTTCAAATCCAACGACTCTGACTAAATCCGTTTCCAAGTCTTTGTGGAAAAGAATAGTAAACCGGACATGGTTGTTTACGAAGATATCGTCATCGGTCTGGTACCCGACTGGGAATCCTCTGTCGTATGTTTTGTACTCCTCGCCTGTTTGTGAATCGATGTTCTCTTTTGCAATGGCAACGGGAAGGTTGTCTAAAATCATATTCACACGATATTCGTCCTCGATGATTGCTTTCAACCTCTCCGTGTCCTCAGACGACAACGGATCGATTTTGCAAAGCACTTTACAGCTCTCGTCCGTTCGCATTTGTATTTGATACTTGGAATTGTAAATGCGATCGCCACGTAAAACTTCCCCGAGGTTCTCCGCCGAAGACATTATCACGTTTGGTTTACAAAAAGGTAAGTCCGTGTAATAATCTCTCGGCAAGTGCGATTTCATGGATGTTAAACTGTTCACTTTCAGATTGACCAAATCGTCTCTCTCGAAATCTTGAGGAGCAACTCCGGGGAGATAAAACGCGTTCGCAAAGTTCGTCGTCGAACAACAACATATCGCGAGGATGATGATGACGATGACGACGATGGAAGAAAAGAAGGAGGATGCGTACGAGGAGGAGGAAAGTTTTCTGCTCTTCATCGCGCGTGAAGTTGAAGAAAGTGAAGAAACAGCACACACAAACACACTTGTGACAGCTCGCACATCAGCAAACACGACCGAAGGAAAAAAATTCAAAAAACAAAAAATCGAACATCTGATATGCTCCACATCCACAACAACAACACACCCCGCCCGGCCCGTTGAGAAGCAGTCAAAAAGAAGTCGAGAGTCGAAAAGAGAAAAAGAGAGAACGAAGATAAGAATGTTTAGCATGTATCCTCACTCGACGGCGACGATGGGAGCCTTTGCCACTGGCGCTGGTGCGACATCCACCAACAGAAAACAACATCATCACCTTCGTCGTTATTTGAACACGTTTTCAACTAACAAAAATAATAAAACGAGAAGAAGAAGTAGTAGCAGAAGAAGAAAGGGAGACGAAAGGAGAACGATGGTATCGGCGAAATACTCGTCAGGTTTACAGAAGTTGGAAAACTGCGTGGACTCTGGTCAGTTCGATCGTCCAATGATGGAAGAGTTATTCACAATCGCGGACGAGATGGCCAAAGTGAAACCCGGCTCCAAGGACTCTTTGTTGTTGCAAGGCTATTTGATGTCAACGCTGTTTTACGAAGCTTCCACGCGTACGAGATTATCGTTTGAATCAGCCATGGGAAGATTAGGTGGAGGAATTGTATCCACGGAATCAGCTGGTGAGTACTCCTCCGCGGCGAAAGGCGAAACGTTAGAAGATACCATGCGCACGGTGGAGAGTTACTGCGACATTGTTGTTCTCAGACACTTCCAAGCCGGGTCCGCGGCAAAAGCGGCAAAAGTTATGCGGGCGCCGTTAATCAACGCTGGCGACGGTCCGGGTCAGCACCCAACGCAAGCGTTATTGGACGTGTACACCATTCAAAAAGAGATTGGTCGATTGGATGGTTTTAAAATAGCATTCGTCGGCGACTTGGCCAACGGGAGAACCGTGAGAAGTTTAGCGATGGCGTTGACAAAATTTAACGACGTGGAGTTTTTCTTCGTGGCCCCAGACGTGGTAAAAATGAAAGACGACATCAAGCTGTTCCTGGACGAGCGAGGCGTGAAGTGGTCGGAAAGTACGGATTTGATTGCCACGGCGAAGAAAGTGGACGTGATGTACCAGACGAGAATTCAAAAAGAACGCTTCGGCGACAGATTGGACGATTACGAAAAGGCTAAAGGAAAGTATATAATCGATCAATCTGTGATGGATGCTTTGTCGGATACAGCCTGCGTGATGCACCCCTTACCGAGAGTCGATGAGATCGACCCAGCGGTTGATGGCGATAAAAGAAGTGCGTATTTTCGCCAAGCGCAAAACGGATTGTTCGTGCGCATGGCTTTATTGAAGGTACTGCTATTGAAGTGAGTATCATAGAGAGAAAGAGAAAGAGAGAGTGAGAGATGAAGAGGAACACACACACAGACACACAGAGAGAGATTAAGGAGTAGCAATGCTCGCTGTTGTTGTTCTTCTTGTTATGAAAAGATATATTAATACACCTCATGTTGCGCGAAAAGTACCCAAAAAATAACAGAATGTCAGGTATCGGTCGACAAAAAAAAAGTGTCGCCGGAAGGAAAAATATCTCCCATTACAACACGCGCATAGGGGAGTATGATTCGAAAGACTGCCGATACTGCTTCAACTCGGCGCTCATCTGCGGCGCTACCGTTTCTGTGCGCGATCTTATCATTCAGCGCAGTTTGTTTGGTCGTCGCAATGAGTTGTCTCGCGTCTGGTTTTGTTGTTGCGAGTGGAGTTGGTAACACCCACAACAACATGCAAGAAAAAGTAACGAAGAATCTTCGCACTCGGCTCGATGCTGTGCACACAAACGATATCGATTGCAACGCGTGCGTAAGAGTGAATGAATTTCTTCACGCCGAGTTAGTCGAGATGGAGGAAGAAACCAACGTCGATGCCATAGAAAACGAGGAGGAGTTGGCGAAACACCACGCGAAAGAAATGAAAACGAGAAAACGAAAACTGTTACACGGAAGAAGCGAACCGAAAATACGGGACACGGTATTACACGCGTGCGTAAAGTGCGCGGATTACGACCGCAAGAAGACGTATTATTTGCAAGATCACGACTGCGATGCGTGTCACGTGATACTTTTCGGTGGCAAAGAGAGAGGGCGAGTATTACTAGAAGGCAAAGACGGCGAAGTAGAAGAGGACGAGAGGCGACTGGACCACGCGTTCCACACGCTCGTCGATCACACGTTTGAATTAGGTACCCCGGAGCTGCAAGAGATGGTAGACTTTCTGTGTGTGCCTCATTTCTGTCGAGTGAAGGAAGTGGAGCAACGCTTCTCTGGCGGATTTGAGGGAGCACGACACGAGGAACTTTAAAACTAAATATTGTACCATATTTTATTCTCATCCCTCTCACTTCGTCAGTCTTCACACCTTTTTTTTTTCTTCACAACAATTCATAAATATTCAAACAACAACAACAACAACATCAACGAACATGAACTCTCTGGTGTCGTCTCTTTTATCACCCGGCGCCGTTGTTGTTCCGTATGATACCCATCGAATACTTCATCGTCGTCATCGTCACATTCCTCGATGCAATGCAAAAGCAGCAGCAACACTGACAACAAACGTCGCCTCTTCGTCGTCGTCGTTAGAAATCCGAGTCGAGGAGGCCGTTAGGGGAATGGATGGATTCATAGAAAAAGCTCTCGTCGAATGCGCCGCGAATGTTCCAGAGATTACCTGGTCGAACGAGCAAATTAAAGAAGAACTAGGGAGGGATATATCTCGCGTGTTCATAGCCGTTGAGGTCGATGACGAAAATGGTCATGATAATGTAGATGAAGAAGTGAAAAAGCAACTCAACGGAGCAAACAACAAAAGAGTGCTCGGGTTTCTCGTCTGTTGGCTCGTCGCCGGGGAGACGCAGATTTTAGAACTCGCGGTGAGAAGCGATCAGAGAAGAAGAGGCATTGCGCGACGACTTCTCGATGCAGCCGTGAATGCCGCTCCTGAAAACGAGTTGCACTTGGAAGTTTCCGAGAGGAACGGAGCAGCGATAGCTTTATACAAAAGGTACGGCTTCGTTTCTTCCTCGCCGGAAGCGGTTCGGAAAAATTATTACAAAGATGGTTCGGGCGCCATTTTAATGTTCATGAATAGCAGTAGCAGTAGTAGCGGCGGCGATAGTGATAGCAGTAGCGACGCTCAGAAAAACGGAAATGAAGAAGAGGTGGTGTCAACTCGCGAATTGGTGAGGCGTTTGGCCGGATTACCAGAAGAGCTCGCGAAAGTCCCCGCCCCGTTGGATCCAAACGATAGAAGCGACGTCGATGGCGACTCATCGACGCGATACTTGAAAACGCAAGCACCAATACGCGAGGTACCTTTCGAACGCAACCGTGATGGGAACGACTTCTCGTACCGACGTTCGAATAGGCGCAATAGTCTTTTAGATGGATAATTACAAGTTTCGTGTACAAACAAAACGTGCGTTAAATTGACAATTGGATTATAACTCTTCTAAACCGCTCAGTAGCTTTTCTAATTCTTTCGGATCCATCTGTGGCGACTTTGTAGCTTCCGGAGATGCTATATTCGCATTTTGCGTTTTGAGGTGAGAGTGTTGATGAGGAGGAGGTGTACTTGGGTGAAGTTGTCCAAGGGCAACATCAGGAAGAGGAGGTGGAGACGGAGAAGACAAAACGCGCGATGGGCTTTGTAAAGTCAGCGATCCCTCCATGCTCATCAAATCACCGATGAACGCTTCTGGATTCAAAATATTCGTACCGCCGATGAACACGTCGCGGTCGAGCTCCTCGCTCAAATGAAATCCCTCTCGAATCTCGCCACGAGTCACGCCTCCCAAGACGAAGACGATTAGGCGTTTCTTCTTTATTTTTCTCTTCTTTTCCATATCGTCTTCTGTGAAAGAATCCGGCGTTCCCGTTCGACTTGGAACATCAGGAATCGCCGAACCACTTCGAGCGTGCAACGCCCATCGTCCTAATTTTGTTTGGGGGCGGGCTGAAAAATTCGAGCCCGAACTCTTTGACCCGTCATCGCCGACGCGAATGTTGGTGCCGTCTTGGAAAGTCTTCGCACCGTCGCTATTTTTGCCGTTTGCTTCGTTAGTGAATGAAGGTAAAACAGAACAGGACGGGAAATCGTCTGGTGAAAGCGAGTTACCGTCCAATTCTCGCACCATTGCCGCGACTCTTGGAACAAATCGGTCAAAGCTCGCTTCAGACTGGTTACTTGACGGCGCTTTCAATCGCTCATCTACTCGAGGTCTGTTCATCCGCGTACTTTTTGAAGTTGTTGCATCTGTTTTACGAATCTTTGCTCCGAGCTGTTCTAATTTTACGACGGTGTCGATATCTTTCTCGGTTAAACCACTCGCTTGAATCCATTTCAGCGCTTCTTGCTCGTCAATCTTCTCTGGATGCGTGGCAGCGTAAATCATCAATAGTCTAAGCTTTTCTGCTGCCGGTAGCATTTGTTCAATGGTAATTGTCGATGGCGCATTGCTTCCTCCCCCGTTCGCGTTGTCGACTACGCTTGAAGGAGGACTGGATAACAGATGAATAATGTCTTTCGATGTCGCTTCCCCGAAAGCAACCATTTGCTCCATTCTCCCTATTAAAGCTAAGTCGCAAACATTCAGCACGTGGTTTAGTTCAGCAGCTATTGAGGTGTGAATACTAAGTTTCGCTCGTCTTGCTAAGGTTTCCGGCAACGCTTGTACCATTCTCTTAATGTCTGAATTCGAGGCGTTCTTCTGGTTCGCTTCATTTTCAATGCGCCCTTTTTCAAACAAATCACCCATTACTTTCGCGACGTGAGCGTGTCGCAGCTCTACAAATAAGGCATCTTTTTCATCTAATTTCGCTATTTTCTCTTCAACACCTTTCTTTGTATTTATAGAGTACGTGTACACAGAATTTGGTACGTTCAAGAGATCGTGAATTATAGCTTCGTACGTCCACTCGTGAATAATTGGAGCGACGTAGTCAAACGATCGGTCTAATATCAACACCTCGCACGTAGATGTATCTCCACTTGTGCCTAGATTCGAGCTAACGGAGCCATTCGTTCTCTTCGTCTCCTCGTCCGTTGATTTTTTCTCTCGCATGTTTGAGAGCAAATACTCCGTCTGTCTCGCTACCGCTTCGCATGCGTTTCTTCCGATAATTTCCCCGTCTTCGTTCATGGCTCCTTTCTTATACCGAACGTTTGCATTTAATTCTCCAATCGTCGATAGCATTGTGGATAAACGCGTCGAACACGCGTCGACACATTCGCCCAAAGTTCTACCGCGTTCGCCAAATAACGCCGGTAACGCACCGGCGTAATCGACCGAGAAAGATCTCGAATCATTCACTTGGAACTCCGCGTATACTTCTTTGCACGTCTTCAAATGTCGTATTAAGTTTGCCGTCTGTTGCAATCGTAGAAGCGTTTCTTTTTGAACCGGTGAGGAAAAGAATACGTGCGCCGCGCGATACGGGTTCGTTGGTTTCTTCTTTGACTCTTTCTTGTTGTTGCTGTTGTACTTTTTGTTGCCGAAGAGTGCTATTTTCTTCTTCTTCTTCTTCTTCTTCTGCTCCTCTTCGTTGCTATCGCCTTTTTCATCATCATTAGTTTCGCTCACGTCCCAGTCGTCAATCAACGCTCGTATCGCTTTCTCGTTTGTTGGAGAAATAAAATATATCGCTTCCCTTTCTGGTTGCGGTTCGCGAGATTTGAGAATAGACTCGACGCTCGTGATGGACCGTTCAGCCATCAAGTCAGCCATCCCTACCGCGGAAGAGACGACTTTGGTCGTCACGTCGTCTAAAATCAAAACTCTCCACTCGAACGCCGATTGAGACAAAACGCCTTCACCATTTTCTTCTTCTTCTTCTTCCTTGAAACTGTTAAAAGCGCCGAGCATGTCGTCCAATATTCTTTCTTTCAAACATTTCCGAATTCCTTCGCTCGTGCTGCTATTTGGTACGTTCATTTTTCTACACTACTATTGTTAATATTCCTATTGTTATTCTATTCTCCTTCCTAAACCACAACCGCACTATGTGTGTGTGTGTGTGTTTGTGTGATACGTGTTGTGTGCGCGCGAATGAAACTTCTGAGGAGAGATGCGAAAAAAAAACGGAAGGAACGATTTGTCTGTTCGTTACTTTTGGTTTTCGTCAAGAACAAAAGGAGAAAGAGAGACACAAGTGTCTTCATAAATAAAAGAGAGAGAGAGAGAGAGAGAACGCACGCACGCGCTCATCATCACTCTCGATTTTCTATCATCATCGTCTCTGATCTGTATCAAAGAGATAGAGAGAAAGAGTGGTTGAGAGAGAGGTTCGAGTAAATCACAGATCCGTGGTATTGAAAATACAGCGCGCGCGCGAGCGCGGCGGAACTCTTTTTTCACTGGCGTGTGTCGTCTTCTTCCAATTCGAAGCGTAGTTTGACTTTTATCGTCGTTGCTTGCCGCCGGAAATCATCACCGTCCGCGTTTCAACACACGCACACACGCACAGAGAGAGAGAAAGAGAAAGAGAAAGAGAAAGAAAGAGAAGATCGAAGAGACGGCGCATTCGTTATTAGCGCAATGCCCATCCCGAGATCGCTCGCGGCGAAGAAGAAACGACGACCCCCGGGTTCGGTAAAGAAAACGACGTCGTCTTCTACTCCTCCGCAACGAGAAGAAGAAGGAGAAGAGGAAGAGGAAGAAGAAAATCAACGACGCCGACAGCCTTCTTCGTCTTCTCCGTCTTCCTCTCCCACTTCTTCTTCGCGATCGTTCTCATCGTCTTCTCCACACGCGACGAGGATGAACTCTCACGAGCATCCGCAGTTCCGACCGGCGCCTGGGTTGTTCGGAGACGACGACAACGACTTGAAAGGAGGAAGTAACAAAAGTAGCGCAGAAAAGAAAAAGACAAAGTTTCGTCTCGAGACGTTGGACGACGACGAGGACGACGAGGACGACGACGAGGACAAAGGTGACGGAGAAGAGTGCGAAAGAGAAAAACTGGGAACGAAAACATCAACAACAACAACAGCGAATACACACATCGAGAGCGACGTGTCATCTGAAGCGAAGGAAGTTCCGCGACTAAAAGCGCTCTACAATCTTGACTCGTTCGAAGACGCGAAACAACTGTTCCAAAAGCTCTCGGCGTGCCGAGCATTAGTACGCGGTAAAACCATGAAACTTTTCCGAAGGAGTTCTCCAACAGCGTCAGCTATTATGCGATGTTTAGAAAAGCTTCATCCGAGGGGAACGCTAGTGATTGATTCGGTCCACTACCGCACGATTTACGGCGACGAAGATCGATGGGATTCTCTGTACTCGTATATTTACGGTGGCGTGTACGGAACGATGTGGGATCCATCAAACGAGCTCATAGAGTATCCAACCTTGGAAATTTGCGACGACTGCGAAAGGCCTTACAAACCGAGGTCGCGAGGTATTTTCGTCGAGGAAAAAGAAGGCGGAGAGGATGTGAATAACTTTAGTTTAGTCAGCAACCGCAAACTCAACTCAGCGCGCGGCGCTGAATACAAGAAACTCGTCGAGAGTAACAACACCAGTAGCAACGACGAAAGAGAGGAAGAACACTCGTTGAGTGACGAGGATTGCAAGCACATGCCCGGGTATATCAAGGCGACGTGGTATAAATCACCGAATCCAAATTGCGACGACTTGGCGAGGATCCCTCGATGCGTTTTGTCTTGCTTCGATATCGCCGAATTGCCCGAATCTTGCAGAGAAGTCGTGTTGAGAATCTTAAAAAGACCGACAAAATATAGCCCAGACTCGAACGCTCCAGAAACCTGGCACAACATCAAAGAATGGAAGAGACCGTTCTTCTCCTTTTCTGGTAACGAATACGATTTGGTTCGAAGTAAATCGGAATACGCGGCGTGGATTTTGGTGTGCGGTCCGTTTCATTGCGAAAGAATCACAATTTCTGCGCATGAACTCATCGATAGTGTCCCTGAATTTGATACCATGGAGGATATTCTGGATTATGTTGAGAACGAAGTTCCGTTTGCGCGAGTGAACGACCAAAATGGAGAGACGATTAAAGTCTCCTCGGACGATAGATTTCGTTCGTTTAGTTTTTGCGCTGAAACTTTTCCTTTCAAGTGCCAGCTCGACGGCGCGAAACGCAAGGCGCGCGGAGCCGCCCTCGAGTTTGCCTTTCGACGTCCAAAACCAGTCTTTGAACGTAGCGACCCGTGTGCTGAACGCATGCGATACGACGGATTTGAGCCTTCGTTTTTGTGCGATTTACAAGAGATGAACGATTCGGCGATTGACAAGATGAAGTGTGATTGCGAGCAAGGAGAATTGTACGAAGATCTTTTGAGAGAAACGGAACGCCTGAATTTGATGAAGCGTCCGGAACCGCGGAAGTTGCGATTCCCGTTGGGTGCATGTGTTCAGTGTAAAATGAGCACGGGGTGGAAATCTGGCGTTGTCGTGCAACACTGGTACAAACCAAACGCGGTTGCCGTGCGCGAGTTGGACTTGAATCCTCGAGCGCGCTTCCCGTATCAAATCCAACTCGATGGTAAAAATGGCGAAGAGGGATTGATATTTGCACCAGAAGACGTCGACGACTGCATTCGTCGGCCAAAGACTACAAAAGCTGAGCCTAGACCATTGCTTCGTTTCAACATCAACGACCTCGTCTTGGTTCTCGTTAGGAAAGGCGTCTGGTCGAGCGGCAAAATCGTCAAGCACTGGAGTTTAGGCGAACTCGAAGGAAAAGCGAAGGTGAACAAAAAAGGGGAGATCTTCAGGCTGAAGAAAGGAAGCAGCGAGCAATACGAATCGCAGCCGCACGTCATGTGGGACTGTCTGTGGAACATGTACTCGTACGAAGTTAGTTTGGATTCAGAGGATACCGTGACAAAGTCGAAAAAATGGTTTGTCTGCAACGACTTGGACTCTGAAGTGCGCTTAAAACCTTCGTTTCGGAACCGAAAGAATACGAACAGCAGAGGCGTTAGAAGATAAAAGAAGAGTTGATACTAATAGAAAGATAATATATTTCGACACATATACCCTGTGCGTATTAACAATAATCGTGTTATTATTTGTTTAGTATTTATTCGTAGATCCACTTTTGCAAGGCGTGTTCGTATTCGCAAACGCCTTCCGGGAACCACAAACCGATTTCGTGCTGCGCCGACTCGACGGCATCGGAGCCATGGATGACATTTCTTCCAACTTCGATGCAGAAATCACCTCTCAAAGATCCCGGCTCCGAGGCCAACGGGTTGGTCGCACCGATGATCTTTCTACCAGTCTTGACGACGTCCTTGCCTTCCCAGACCATGCAAACGACCGGGCCAGAGCACATGTACGTGACTAATCCAGCGAAAAACGGCTTGGAGCTCAAATCCGCGTAGTGTTTTTCCGCGTGTTCCTTGGTGACCATTTGCATCTTCATGGCCTTCAAGTAGAAGCCTCTTTGCTCAAATCTCTCGATGACTTTGTGGATGAGACCACGTTGGACGCCGTCCGGCTTAATCATGATGTAAGTGCGTTCCATGTTTACGTGTGTATTGCTTGTGTGTGCGTGCGTACAAAGTGGAGAAGATAATCGATCGGCCGCCGTCCAAATTGTTCTTTTTTTAGCCACACCACGCCGCCCATTCTGATATGAAACAAGAAAAAGTGCCATCAAAACAGACAACAAAAAACATTTTTTCATCAAAAACAACACAACCACAACACAACACACACACAACGAGGAGGGGACAGAGAAGACGTTTGACAAGATGTTATCCTCGGAAGCTTCATCCACGGCGGCGTCGCAGATTGAGATTCTTCTCAAACCGAGCGACGTGAACACGGAAGCGAAATATTACGAAAAACTCATCCGACGAGGTATCGAGGAATGTGGTCACGAAACTTTTTCGAACGTCTGCGTGCAAAGACACCATCATACTCCTGCCGCCGTCGCTAGCGGTGTTATTTCTCCTCCTCCTCCTGCTGCTGCTGATGTTGCTAATAATAATAATAGTTCTAATCATTCAAATATGAGCGGCGGAAAAAATAGAGGTAAAGGCTTATACGCGACGAGAGATTTTATAGTTGGCGACCGGGTGCTGATAGAACCTCCGTTGGTGGCCATGCAACACGAGAGAAATAGAAACGACGCGATTGTCTGTTCGTTCTGTTTTCGATACGTCGGGTCTATTGAAAAACAGATTGGTCAAAGATTGTTTCATCAGTTATCATCCGCGCAAGAGAAACTGCAGCAACAAAAGGAACAACAAATGGAGGCGACGACGGCCGGCGACGCAGCCGCCGAGGAATCGGCGAGGAGGTCGGGAGATCTCGATGTCTTAAATAGCATGGCATCTGTAGGCGAACCGAAGTTACCTCTCGCGGACCAGTGCTTTCCACTTCCAACGGAACGCGCGTGTGTGGGTGGGTGTTACCGCGAAATTTTTTGCTCGAACGAGTGCGCGCAAAACGCTTGGAGTTCACACGAACGAGCCATGTGTATAGGGAACAAAAGCGGAGACCAAGACGAACAGGCGAAAAATCGCGCATCTATGATGCATCAGTTCATCGAGCACGCCAAAGATACGAACGATATCTTCATTTTAGCTGCCAAAGTAGTCGCTATGGTTACAGAAAATGCCAGCCTCGCCTTGAGCGACGCGAGTAATAATATCACATTTTTAGGGGAGGCTTTAGAAGTTGCTTGGGAACCGTTTTCTCGCGTTCAGAAAGCTATTTGGTGGGATATCGTCGCGATTCCTTCAGATGTCGAGGAGAAAGACGAGGAAAGCTTTAGGCAGCAACTCATAGAGCTCGCATCAGGTTCTTTAGAGTTGTTATGCAAAGCGTGGCCAGACCGCGCTCAGGCGTTTCCTGGATTGTTCTCTTTACCGGTGTGGGGGGCCATCGTCGGGATGTTTGAGTTGAACAATTTAGAACTTGTCGTAGAGTCTCCGGTGGAAAACTATTTCCTCGCCGTTGATGGCTTAGCCGACGAGAACCAAAAGATGGCAATTTTACCACAAACGCAACCTTTTCTGGACGCGTTGGACGTGAAATACGACATTCCTTGTTTGGGAACGGCGCTTTTTGCGTTGCAATCCAACTGTAATCACGACTGCGATCCGAACTGTCATCCGTTCAAAGACGAGACCGATATAAACGGGAGTTGCGTCTTAGTCGCGCGTAAACCTATACGGAAAGGAGAGGAACTAACAATTAGCTATTTAGAAGACGACCAACTAGATTGGAGCAGGCGTCAAGATGCCTTGTCGGATTACGGTTTCGTGTGCAGATGTGCAAGGTGCGAATCCGAAGTCAGTCAAACTCGAGGACGACAAAAGATGAAAATGTAAAATTGTTCAAATGTAATATACGAAAGTACCGTACATTTATGTTCTAGAATATGCTAAGATTATACGCAGGCTACTACGCTACGAGTTCTTCTTCGATTTTCAAGATGTACGTTGACGTCGTATCCAGAAAATATTCCGCTCGGTCTAAGTGCACGCAAGATGCCGCCGCCTCAATGTTGTTATCAAACGAACACAAGGAATTTCTCACTTTACTCTTGTTCTCGAATTTCGCTTCATTCAACGAAGAAACTAACTCATTGGCGTTGCCCTCCGATATCACATCATTTATACCTCGAACGACCCGAATACCCCGTAAAGTGTCCGGTATTTCGTTCTTGACCGATGCTAAGAGCTTCTTTACGTCCCAATCATTTTCCAATGAAGAAACATATTTTAGCGCCGAAGTTGCGTTTGAGAAACACGTGCCCGATTTGCCTCTGTTTGTCCAATATCGCTCGTAAAAATCGTCGGTTGCAGTATTACGAGCATCTGCGGTGGAAAATTGCAGACTTTCGAAATCTTTCTTATTTCGCTCTGACGAAGATCCACCGCCGATTAGCGTCAAACTGTGTACGAGATTTTTACTCTGTAACGCGTGTTTCAGCGCAAGCTCGCAGCCGGTGCCGTGCGCGATAATGTGGATGCCCTCGTCTGCTAAACCGCATTCCCTCCGAACGCCAGCAAGTTCCTCGAGTAAAAAATCATCTAGATTCGCATTTGAGTCTAATTTATGTTTCGACTTTCCTCGGTTTAACTGGTCGTAGAAGAAAATCTCCCTTCGGAAATCGTCGGGGGTGAACGCTAAGATTTCAATGGCTTCGAGATATTTCATATCAAGACGCTGGTCGTGCAAAACGAGCACTGGAAGGCACGTCTTGTTACCCTTCTTAAATTTACCCACCTGTCTCACGAACGTTTGCAGATTGTTCACGTAGCCCTCCGAAAACGTGCTTTGGTACGCAGCCTGCGACACGGGAGAGTCGACGTCTGCATAGTAGCCACAGAAAGGTTCTCTTGCTGCTTCAGCTTTTTCAGCGAAAGTTCCAGAGCACGACAAAGACGTCGTCAAAATCGCCAAAGACGAGAAGGATACAAAATCCCGTCTGTTTCGCTTGTTGTGTTCTGTGTTCTTTTTATTCTTGTTCTCGTTCTTCTTCTTCTTCTTGTTCTTGTCATTCGTGTTCGTGTCGTTTTTATCACGACGCTTGTCGTTGCAATAAACGCTCCTAGTTTTCTCGTTAGAAGCGAAGCGCATCGCCCACCTTCTCCTTCTGTTCTTGTCGTTATTTCTCACGGCATTGGAACGCCTTAAAGACGAGGACAATGAGGAAGGAAAGAAGAAAGAGGAGGAAGAGGAGGAGGTAGACGATGCCATTGTCGTCGGTGTGAGCGATGCGGTGTTGGATACCGTAAAGCGACTAAAGTACAAAGCGCGTGCACCAAATTTTTTATATTTCTGGAGTTGTCGTTTGAAAAGCATGAATGGCCAAACTGAATGCCGAAACAAAAAATCCTCGAGAACAGAACACAAAAAAATTGCGAAAAGGAAAAATCTTCATATAAAACCTGTAGTAAGCGCAAACAATGGCGAAGAGAACGAAGAAAGTCGGTACGTTAATCACATCGAAGAATAGTTGTGCACCGTATGTGCGCTCACGCGAGATGATGCGTTGCGCGCATCGGATGGGATGTGGGACAAATGCACCGCTCGCATTTTCCGCCTAAGCAAGCGGAAGCCCTGTCTCCCTCGTTTTCCGGGCTTTTTCTCGTTTCGAAATGCGCGTAGCTCGTATCAATCATTCGTGTAGATGGTCATATCAATGCGCACGTTAAACGTACATACGTTTTCTTAACGCGTTTATGCATCTTTCGGATCGATTACACGCTCGCGCAGTGGTCATTCCACGGCTTTGGATTTCTTTCTCTCCCACAATTTTTGCGAGTCCGCCCGTCTCAACTCTCTCCTGTTTTGACTGAAACTCACCAAATGTCTTTTCTTTTCTCTCCTCTCTCAAACGTACAGGTATCACCGGGAAATACGGTACGCGTTACGGCGCCTCCCTCCGTAAGGTTATTAAGAAGCAAGAAATCTCGCAACACTCGAAGTATTTCTGCGACTTCTGCGGTAAATATGCGGTCAAGCGTCAAGCTGTCGGAATTTGGGGGTGCAGCGGATGCCACAAGGTAAAAGCTGGCGGCGCGTACGCGTTGAACACTTCCGGTGCCGTCACCGTGAGATCCACCATTAGACGTCTCCGCGAAGCTGTCGAGAAGTAATTTCATTTGCTTCTCGATGTAGTAGTCGTATTTAGTTCTTAATAATCTAGTAGCAAAAATCAAAAACAAAACAAGAATATTCGCGTTTCTATAAAACTAATTTCGCGCGTAGTTTGCTCTCAAACATTAATATCACGCGTATGCGTGTGTTTGTCCATCTAATCTATCTATATCCTATCCTATTCATTTTACTGCACCTCGTGATTCCACAAGTCTTCCTCGGACAGTTCAAATGGTTCTTTAAATGTCGACTTTTGCAAAGTTTGCTGCCTCGTTCGTTTTCGGTTGGTTCTCGCTTTCAAGTTTCTCAGTTGATTCGATATCTGCGCTTGCATCTCCATGGTGCCGACTAGAGATTCAACATCTTTGTCAGCGCGCTTCTCCCTATTGGTGGCGACAGCTATTTTCTTCTCTCTTTCCCGCCTCAGATTCCTGAGTTGTTGTTTCCATTTTTCTTTCCACTCTCGCGTTTGGACGTTTTCTAAGTTGCCTCTGGTTGATTGAATTGTCTCGTATGCGGCTTTGATTTGTATGAACTTTTCCGCGGACTCTGGGGAACTGTTCACGTCTGGATGATACCTTTTGGCTTTCCGTTTATACGCCCGCTTGACGGCTTCTTGACTCGCTCCGACGGAAACGCCCAAGATGAAATACAAGTCTTCAGTCGATTGTGGATATTCAGGCAAGGACGCAGATACTCTCACGCGTTGTCCCCGCTTTTCTCTTCTCATTCCTCCTCTCGCGTTGAGCGACGACGCCGCAGATGATGCAGAGGTAAAGCCATTCTTTCTCGCGTCTGTGTTTGGTGCATGCACGATCAGCTGGCATACAAAAGGGTGCGCATACATTCGCTTAATAATATCTTTCCTTTGTTATGGTGCGTTTTTTTGTGTCTGCTGTGTTTGACTTTTTTTTTGATTCTCTCTTCTTCATTTCGCAGAAAAATCAGCTGGCTGGCACAACTGTATTTTTCTTCAATTGTTGCAAAGAACTCGGTCGGCAGAAGGAAGATAAGAAAAGAAGGATACGAAGAGCAGAATTCACGATGATCACTTCCATGCTCGCCTCTCGTGCGCTTTTTGGAGAACCAATGGTGATCCAATTGAAAATCTCGAACGCGTCATCATCATCATCAACAAAAAAAGGAAGGATTCCTAAAGCAACAACAAATGCCGCCGTCGGCGATACAAACGACGAAAACTCTGTTTCGTCTTCATCTTCTTCATCGTCGTCGTCATCATCAAAATCATCAAAATCAGGAAAGAAAGCGAATCATTCAGACGATATTGTGTATAGTAGTGGTAGTAATAATAACAACAACGACCCGGTGAGCATCTATAACGAAGAGATGAAGGACGTGGAAAAGTTGTCCGTGGAAGAGCTCTCTCGAAACTTTGTCGAGGTGGAATACACAGGACCCAAGGCATCCACATCTTCGCCGTCCTCGAAAGGAAAGATGAACACGGTGTTGAGAAACGTGTTATCCTCTATTTTTTCCCCGCAATGGATTGCGCTCGCGCTGACTTACGTCGTTTTGAAACGTTTTCGAGACGAGAGAGACGTAAAGTTGGTGAAGGAAATGCTCTCGATGGAGGAGAAAGATTTGAACGAACTTCCGGTGAACGAGAGACGCGTGGAAATAGAACGAGCGCGTTTGAAATGGAGGCTGAAACAGTTGCGCAAAGACAGAACAAAGGTGAAAAACTTTAAAAAAGTGGAAATTATGATTACGGAAAGACTGAAAATGCTGACTCGAATGAAGATGAAACAGGCCGAGGCGGAAGTAAAACGCGCGGAATGGCTCGAACGAGTCGGCGACGCCCAGGGCGCGGAAAGTGCCATCAAAGAAGCCGAGCGGATAGTCGATTTTAAAACAGGAACGATAGATATCGCTGGTAAGAAGATGAAAACTCCGCACCCGGGCGCGAATTTGAAATGGATGAAACCGGAAGATTACGTCGAACAATTGCAAAAATCTTTTCTGGCTAAAACGGAAGAAGATAAAGCAGACGATGCAAGCGGAAAAGATGATGTCATCATTCCCACGCTGCTACCCGAGATTGACGAAAGAAATGGAAAAGGATATGACGGATCTGGTCGAGACGGGAAAACTGTTTTTAGCAACATTACCGATAGCATCGATAGCGCCGCGGTGGATAATATTAGCGAAGAAGAGATTAAAAAAGTTGAAGCGAAGGTTAAAGAGTTTTCTTCGTCTGCGAGTAGCGCTGCGAGCAAAAATAGCGAAGAAGAACAAATGCCTGCAGATTTAGAGGAAGCACTTAAGAATATGGATAGAGATTTCATGACGATGAAATACACCGAAGACGAGCTTTTTGAAAAGTACGAAGCCGTGCTGGATAAGTACGGCTTGAATGTGCCAAAAAACGAAACCGGCGCTTCCGAGGAAGATTTCTACAAGCAGATGGATTTCGGCGAGGAAAGCAAAGACGAAAGTAATCTTCACCCGCAACTCCGCGATCCATACTATTACAAATCGTTACGAGCTGTCCACGCTATTTTCGTCAACAGACCAAACCAAGAATACGAGGAGTTTCTGTGCATGCAAATGGTTCCGGGAGAAATACCGGAAAAGGAGAGACCGAAAGATACGTTTCACGTGGTTGCTTTTGAGTCCATAGAAGACGCCGAACGGTTTTGCCACTTGACGCGTTCGCAGCGAGAAGCGAATGAAGATCCCGTATATACGACTCGACCGTTTTCGGTGAACGGTTTAGAAGACGAAGCGGGAAAAATTAACCGTGGCGTAACCGTCGTCGGTGCGAGTCGAGTGGATTTGAAACCCGGGCGTTCGGCTACTTTAGTTTTGAACGAAATCATGAGCATAGGAAACGAGGTGTACTTTTGGGAATTCGCAAAACAGTGCAAGCGCACGTTCGACGAGAAGGAGGAGCAAATGAAGAAACCGGCGCCACCAACCATCGACGGAGCGTTTTGAAATTTTTTAGTTTTGTAATCATTCCTCTACCTTCCAAAAAGCAAAAACTACTCGGAGTTAGCAAATCCCAATTTTAAACCCCCGAGTAAACCACACAAGATAACAAACAAAAAGAAAATGCGACGCCAACTGACACGCACGATAGCGTCCTCCTCTTCTCGGGCAGCGACGCATCAGTTCGCCTCTTCATCGCAGTCGACATTGTACTCTTCTTCCTCTTCTTCTCACACAAGTGCAGCAAACAGAGCAGCGTCGAGTCTGTTTTTTAGAAGAGGAGGGAAAAAGTGGTTGTTAGCAGATGCGCCGTCGCCAACATCATCATCATCATCATCATCATCATCATCATCATCATCAGCGGCGGCGTCTTACTTCGCGTCGAGGAGACTTTTCCTCACATCTGCCCCCGCGAAAACAATCCCACTCAAACGACAGTATTCTTCAAGCGCGATGAAAGCGATGTATCGGAATAGATGGAATAGCGCGACAAAAAGTGTACCTCACTCTGTCCGAGCGCTGCATTTGGCAACGAAAACGACACACAAAGCGGCGATAGCGAGAAAGAGCGCTTTGACTCCGCAGACGATATCGAACGCGAATTTTGCTTTGCGCTTTGCCCAAAGGAAAATGTACACGTCCATCAACGGGAAAACAGCAGTAAAACGGAATACTAAAAGTAGTATTAGTAGTAGTAATAGTAATAGTGGTAGTATGGCGGCACTCAGAAGCGCGAATAAAAGAAATAATAGAATCGTAGTGGGTTCGCTCTGCGCGGCGTCGTTACCGATTTTTGGAATGGTAGCCAAGACATATTACTTCGACAATCGCTTGGCTAAGTGCAATCAAGCCGAGTCATCTGGAACACCGTCGAGTAATAGTAGCACGGCAGAACACGTCAACGATGAGTTGAGCGATCATGCGAAGGAAAAAGTGATGACTATTTTGCGTTCAATACACTTGGCGTTTTTGTTTGCGCCTGCGCTCGTCTTCGCCCCTTTGACGTACCTGAAAAGCTGTCCGCTGTGGTATAAAAAACTCTGGTACATGTTGATTCGAAAGACACTGGAGTTTGCAGGTCCAGCGTTCATTAAATGGGGACAGTGGGCATCGACGAGATACGACGTTTTTCCGGCGGTTCTCTGTCACGAACTCGAAAAGTTACAATCTACCGCTCCAGAACACAAATGGGAGCACACAAAGTCAACTTTAGAAAGGGTGTATGGCGATACGTTCGATCATATTTTTGAATCCTTCGACGAACACCCGATGGCATCTGGATCAATTGCGCAAGTACACAGGGCTACGCTTCGCGAGGGCGTCGCTGAATCGTCGAAGAAACGACAGGATTTATTCTCGAGATTTAACTATGCGCTCATCGCGGGCGTCGAGATGCTCTTATCTGGTCAAGGTTTTAATGCCGTCGTGGACGGCATACGCGACATGTGGAACGATGGTGCTGCTGGAATAGGTCATTTCTTACACTTGGACGAAGTCGTGCACGACGAAGAAAACGGAACAAACGCTGGTGAAGGGGGAGAAGGAGTGGTGACAAAGAAACGGCGAAGAAAGGAAAAACGACGAGAAGTGGCGGTGAAAGTTAGACATCCGGGCGTTGTTGACGCGTTGAAGCGCGACTTTAAAATTCTTCTGTGGTTCGCATCATTCACGAAGAACATTTCTTGGCTAGAACCTTTGCAACTCGAAAATACCGTCGGTCAATTCGGGGTGCACATGTTGTCTCAGGTTGATTTAGGCGTCGAGGCTGAAAATTTGAACCGGTTTCGAAAATCCTTCCTGTTGATGCCAGCGGTATCCTTTCCTACTCCCATAACGTCCTTATCCGCGGAAGATGTGCTGGTGGAAACGTTTGAATCTGGGACAACGATAAGTTCGTATTTAGTATCGCCAGAAGTAGCAGAGAAGATAGGTTTCGAGTGTTCGGAACAAAACAAAACGTTAGCCGCGTTGGGCGTGCAAACTTTATTGAAAATGCTCATCGACGACAACTTCTTACACGCAGATTTGCATCCGGGGAATATTTTAGTTCGATTACCGGGCAAAAATATGATGTTTAGTAGCTCAGAAGCCGAAGATCACGGACCAACTTTGGAAGCGAACGGCGAACGACAAATGACGGATGCTCCGAAACCGGAAATTATCATTTTAGATACCGGGCTCGCCGCGACGCTGACGCGAGAGAACCAATCAGATTTAGCGGAAATGTTTTCAGCAATGCTTCGCTGGGATGGACGCGGCGTCGCGGAAAGAATTTTGAAGTTTGTGGCGCCATCCTCTAAAGACACTTCCATTCAGAATAATGCAATCGAGTCCGAGAGATTCAAATCAGAGATGGAAGAAGCGGTGAAACAGTTTGCGGCTGGACCACCAAGAGCGGGAGACTGCATGTCGCGCGTCTTTGAGATTGTGCAAGAACATAGGTTATGTTTGGACCCGTCGATTATGATTGCAGTTGTTACAGTAATGGTTCTCGAAGGTTGGCAATGGCGTCTCGACCCGAGCGTCTCAATTTTAGATCGTCTCAATAGTGTATTGGAGCTCTCCAAGAAAAGGTACCACAGAATGAAAGTCTTGGATTGGTCCTTGCGGGAAATGTATGATCCGTACAGCGGACCAAACTTTTATGAAAAGGACGAAAGTGGCGCGACGAGACGGAGTGAGTCTTTCGATTACGGCCTATCACCCTACGCGTAGCTATTGAAGATTAAAAATACAAGTACACTCTAGCGCAAATATTATTCTGCGAATACGTTTTCGCTCGATGCGCCAGCCGGTAAAATGATAAAACTGCCGCCTTTTGTCGCACTCGAAATGTGCCGAATAAATCCTTGATCTGGGAAGAGAGACTCTCGTTTCGACCGTTTTTCTTTCAATCGCTGTTCAGCCGCGTCTTTAATTTGTTGCTCTTCTTTATCACCTCGTTTCACCGTGGCTTGGAACATCTTCGCCATAATCGCTTCGCGTTTTTCCTTCTTCTTCCTCTTGTTGTATTCTTTACTCATTTTCAAGTTATGTTCTTTCTTTAATATCTCCGCGGCTTCGGCTTTGGCGATTTCCTCCTCCGTCATTTTCATTCTCTTCCGTCTGCTAAAGCTACTCAACATGCTCCCTCGCGGGTCTCCGTAATCTAAAGACATTAAACTCTCGTCAAAGTCCGTGGACTGTCCTAATTTCGCTCTTTGTCGAGCGGTTAACTTAGACTCGTCGATAACTGCTGGTTGTTTATTCCGATTATTTTCATCCTCGCCGTCGTTATCGTCGTCCAGGGAAAAGCCAGATTCCCTTCCTTCCTCGTCGTCGTCGTCCAACTCTTCTGCGTACTTATTCTTCTTCGAGTATTTCCCAGTTTTATTGTACGTGCGTACCATTTTCTTCTTCTTCTTCTTCTTGTTTGAGATGTGTTTTTTTCTGCTGCTTTTTTTGATGGAAACCCCTATTTTTATGAGAATAAGATCAGATCTTCATTCTAAAAGCGCTTACAACAAGAGCAACAGCAACAACGAAACAGTAAAACAACAGTACCACTACTAATAAAAAGATGATTTACGACGTCAACGCTCCGTATTTCAGAAGTTTTTTGAAGAACGCCGGCGGGGCCAAGAATCAGTTCGCGAAAGGACCGACGGACAAAGGACCGAGAGCCTCGGAAAACAAACCCGTCATGAACGACTAGGAAGAAATTTAATAAAGAAAGAGAAGAAGAATAAAGAGGAGGAGGACGTGGTCTCTATTCATCGATCGAGAGGAAGAAAAGTTTTATTTAACATAGATTACATTACAATACATAGGTTTGTGCTCTTGTCGTGAACATGGAAGGGCAACAACAAGAACATCAAAAGAAAGAGTGGGAAAATTTAGTTTTCTCCGTTGAAGCACCGGGAGCGGTTTTGAACTTTCAAATCTTACTCGGAACGGAATGTGCGTTTTGTTACGTCGGAACGAGCGATCCGAGCACGTTTAACAGACTCGCCGTGTGTACCAAAGCTCGCTCAATGAACAGTTCGTTTAAATACGCGAGCTCTAATCCTTTGGGCGGCGACGCGAAAACCGGAGCGCAGTCCTTCGCCGAGCGACTCTTGAATTTAGTACACACTCAAAACGGAAATGAAGGCAAAGGTGCAAATTTGAACTCCATAGCGGTTTCAGTGAATGTTGCGGACGATGCGTCTACTTTGCGAGCATTCGCGGAGAAGACTCTCGCCAAGAGACTATTAGAAATGTTACAACAATGAACAAGAAAATACACAAGTCTGCACGATTCCTATGCGCGTGCACGCGCCGCTTTCCTTTTTGTGGAATGCATTCATTACAACACTTCTATCTTTTTCTTTTTCTTCTTCTTGTGAGCTTTTTCGATATTTTCGTCTTCTTCTCCTTCGGCGTCGTCGTTGGTCTTCTCGCTCTTACTATTCCATTCGTTATTAGCGAAACCTCCAACCAACTTTTCAACTTCTTCTACCACCTCCGCCGTTTTCAAATCTACAACGCCCATACCTAAACTCATCTCAATTTGTGGTTTTCCTTCTTCTTCTTCTTCTGCATCGTCCGTGGCATCATCTGCTTCTTCGTCGAGGACGGCGTCGATTTCAATCTCTCGTTTTGCTAATATCGGATTTTTTTGAATTTTTTCCTCCAACTGTAAGTTCGCCTCGTGCATTTGAGGCAAAAACGCGGACAACTTACTCAAAAGCGCCGAGGGTTGCGCAGGGGCTATTGATGGCATTATGTTTGGTTTTATCAGCACGTCTTTTTCTTCTTTGCTATTCGTTTGTTTCTGTATCTCTTCGTTGAGTGCAATGTTGTTGGTATAAATATCGCTCCTTCTTCTGTTTGAGTGATTTTCTTTCATCTGAACGATGTTCAACAAACTCGAAGCAGCTCCACAACCAATCGTCGTCGCCGTTCCGTTTGGTCGTGTCGTGTCTTTTTTCTCGATATCGAGCAGCGATTGCGACGTCGAAGGATTTGACGACGGTTGTAACTGTTGTTGATTCTTCTTCTCCTTCTCCTCGTATGTCATCATCGGAGGCGACATCGTCTTTTTCTTTTCTGAAGTGTTTTTTTGATGCATGTTGTTTTTTTTGTGTTCATCAGACAGAAAGAAGAAGAACTCATCTCAACTTCAAACTTCATTAAACTTTCTTCTCCGTGTCATCATCACACATAATACTTTTGTGACGAAAACGCGACCAAAAAGAGGTGAAAAGAAGAAAACACAGAACGACTGAAACGCGTCATGTCCGGACCTTCTCCCGCGCAGCAAGAGGTGAAGAAGTTCTCGCAAATTTGTTCGCAATGTAAAGTACAAACGACGTTAGTCGAAGACCACGCGCAAGGGGATTTGATTTGCACCGAGTGCGGTTTAGTCGTCGAAAGTCGAACGATCGATGAGTGTTCGGAATGGAGAACGTTTTCAGATTCGGACAAAGCGGGAGGTGATCCGTCGAGAACCGTCGGTGCGACGAATAACATGCTTTCCGGGGGTGGTTTAAGCACAACCATAGGACGAAATCCAGACGGGACTTTTAACCAAACGCTGACGAGATTGCACAACAGAGAAGGCAACCCGGATAAAGTTTTAATGGCGGCATTTTCGCAAATTGGAGATATGGCGGACCGCATGGCGATGAATCAAACCATCAAGAGTGGAGCGTGTGAGTTATATAAAGTGGTGACGTCCTCGCACTCCACGCAAGGCAAAAGCTCGGTCGCTATGTTTGCCGCGTGTTTATACATCGCTTGTCGACAAGAAGGTAAAACGAGAACGTTTAAAGAGATTTGCGGCGCCGCCGTCGGTTCAACCGTAAAAGAGATCGGGAGATGTTACCGCTTCATCATACGCGTGTGTGAAGGATTGGACTTACAAATGCAAATGAACGAGCAAATGATTACGCCAGAACTGCTCACGAATCGCTTCTGCGGTAACTTGGGTTTGGCGAATTCTGAATTCATTCGAGTGTGTAGTTCGGCGATTCAAAAATTCCGGGAAATCAAAACGGGAGAAGGATATTCACAGAAACAGCCGGCGTCGATAGCCGCGGCGGCGATATACTTAGCGACGAACATATTAGACAAAAAAGATATAGCCAATGTGAGTCAAATTTCAGCCGTGAGCGGAATGGCGGAACAAACGATACGAAATTCGTACGTGGATATGCTCCCGTATTTGGAAAGATTACTACCAGAAGCGTACAACGACAGAGTGCAAGCGCTCTTGGCGAGCGTAGCGAGAAAACCTGCGGCTCTGTTGCCATCATCCGCGGCCTCGGACGAAGCGGCGGCGGCGGTGAAATCTGAACCTGATGCTCATAAAAACGGAGAAGAGGAGACAAAAGTAGGAGAAGAGATTAAGAAAGAAGAAGTAAAAGTAAAAAAAGAGGAAGAAAGCGCGGCTGCTGGCGTCGAAGCCGTTCCGGCTTCTTCCTAGAGGAAATTGAAATACTTACAAGAACAACAAATGCAAGTGAAAATATATAATTACAATCCCTATTTACATATCATCACCGTTGGCGATAGCAGCTAAGCAATACAGGCCCAGACCGGTTTAATACGTCTATTTTTGTAACCGTAATCTCTGGTGGAAAACGCGAAACAAAATCGAGAACGGCGTCGGTTTCCTCTGAACCTCCTTCATGTCCACGATAGCAGCAAATAGTGATCAAACCACCGACGCGCAACAATTTACTCGCTTTATCGAGCGCCTCTAACGTAGTTCTAGTTCTCGTTACGATTGATTTATCCGTGTCCTTCCCGGTCAAATATCCCAAGTTCATCGTAAACGCTCCTATTTCTATTTCGTTCGTTTCGGATTTTTTCTTTCCTTTCTTCTCCGCAATCCCATCAACGACGGATTCAAACACAGAGTGACATGTTCGGGCAAAATACACTCTCTCTTCTATTTTCTTTCGTTCGGCCTCGTCGCTAATGTGTTCGCAGAACTCTTCACGTATTCTTCTCCTCGTGATGTCAAGCGCTTCTTGTTGAATATCGAGCGAAACAATCAAACCATCAGCTTTAACTAGCTCTAAAAACAAAAGTGTATCAGTTCCTCTACCACAGGTCAAATCTATGACTACATCGTCCGCTCGCACGCAAGAACGAAGTAGCTGATGCGCAATCTTTGTGACTTTTCCATTTGATAGTATTGAATTCGCTAAGACATCATCGTTCTCTTTGCTGTATGTGTGTTGCTGAGCTGCATTATGAACCCCTAATCGGGGGAAAACGCGCCGTCGCGGTGCGCGCACTCGATGAGTGGACGCGGTTGAATACACATACGTGCAGGGAATGCAAACTACGGGAGATGATAATACCAATGAAGGGAACATCAACAGTATGACAAATACTGTAAAGCATTTAAATGAAGATGAATAGTAAAAAGGGGTGTTCTGTTAGGAACCATTCTGTTAAAGTCTGTTGATGCATGTGTTGAAAAAACTTGAAACTTGAAATACTTGAAATACAAGTATGTTGAATCAAAGAAGCGAATCACATGATGTAAGACATGCGTATATGCATGTATGGCTATAAATACTAAATCATCGCTTTCCTAACGTCTAAAATCATCCCACATGAATGCTTCGTCTCCAATCTTTTCGGCTAACTCTACTAGAAACGGCTGATAAAACTCGTTCAGTAACGCTCTCGTTTCTTTTCGCATGGGTGACATTTTGCCCTTCTTCAAAACACGCGCGTCGTCCGTCTCCGGCATTTCTACCATCTGCTCCGTCAATGCATCTGACATTTCACCGAGATTCAAGTGTCTCGCTACTTTTTGTAACGCTTCAGACATGCCAAGTTTCCTCGACTTCTCGTTGTTTTCGTAATCCGATGGTGTCGCGGAAACTGGATTAGGTAGACCGAAAACGTCTTCGCTGCGCAAAAACAAAAACTGCTCTTTGTCGAACACTTGAAACCATCTTTCGATCCACACTGAGTACATATTTTTAATGAGCTGGTCTGCGTGGAAGAACACGGCTTCAAATTTAGGATGGTAGGTTTCAAATCGTCGCGCGCATCCGTTTGCGCTGTGTTCGCTTTCGCACACCTTAAAATGATTCGTCATTTCCGTCGCGAATTGATCAAACCCGTCTTCACTAGCGCCGAAATGTTTCTGGTAATGGTCGTAGTGCCAAAATGCGTCGTGTAATCGCTCTGCCGGTTCTCTGAGCAAAAGTATAAACTTCAATTTGCTCGCCATGCTTTCGTCGCCGCGGGCGTTTTCGTCTCGAATGTCATACACGTAGCGCATCAAGTGAGGTACGCTCATGCCGTGTCCTCCAAGTTCGGAAGGAGGGTCATTTTTCATCGCTTGTCGTCCGCATCCAATTGGTTCTGCGTTCTGGTCTTCTAAATCACCGTCTATACATCTTCGACGCTCGGTTTGCGTCTTTCCGTCAGGAATATCGTTTGGTTTTTCTTGGCACTTCAACCAGCACTCTTTAACGTCTTCGGCAAAGGAAAGATGCAAGCGCGTCGATTCGCTCCAGGAGTTTGCAAATGTCCCCGGGGAGTCGTCGCCGAAAATAAGATCTTTCGTATCGTCGTTTTTTCTAATCGTGTCTGTGGCGAAACCGTAGCCTTGCCAATATTCTCGCGGCGGCCTCGGTTCGTTCCAAAAATGAAAATGCCGAGATCCAACAACCTCTGGATGTTTAACAAGCCTTCCAATCAAGTCCTGGCCGCCGGATTGCCAGTGTCCCAACACGTAGAAAAACGGCAAACATCGTAAACTATCGTCTGCACTCCAACAAGGAGACTTATATTCGGTTTGCGGAACATAATCGGGTGGGATGAGATCATCGAAGAATTCAGCGCCTACTACTTTTTTTAACGTGTCCTTTTGCATTTGAGTCAGTTTTGACGCTTTTGTCGTTTCTGTTTCTGTTGTCGTTGTTGTTGATGATTCATCGAGGAAATTCTCTTCCATTACATCAACCTTTCCGTGTATTTCTTCACTTTCTACTTGTTTTGATTCTGTGGGTTCCTTTCTATCAACGTCTTGTGCGACTGCTTGGTTCGAAACACCTACACCGTCGTCAAAAGATGCAGCAGACGATGATGTTGATGTCTCTGATGAGTTTCTTTGAGCGAGAAACAAAACATCACCAAAGAGTATTACGACTGTCGCACTGAAGAGTAAAACTAATATAAACGCTGATCGCAAGAATGATTTTCTCTGGTGATACCACAACGCCGCACTCATATCATCTGCACGTAGGTAGGTGTCTCTCTTTTTTGTGGTGGGTTGTGTTTCTCTTGTTCTTGTTTTCGACACTTCGAGAGAGACAGTTGGATGGAAAGAGTCTCGAAAAACTTTAAAACTTCAAAACGCAAACACTGAGCTCGAGGTCATATCATGCCAACTGGCCGAGATATCCTCGATGCGACGCGATTGCTGTGCACTAGAGCTCTGAAAGTGAAATCAGAGAGGTCGTGTTTGGAAGGAGCAACTTCTTCTTCGAGCGAGTCGTCGTTAAAGAGAGAGTTAGGCGCATTGGATTTGATTTTCTTCGGCATAGGTGGTGTCGTTGGAGCCGGCGTGTTTGTCTTGACTGGCGCTGCGGCACAAGTACACGCAGGGCCGGCAGTTGTTATTTCGTATTTACTCGCGACAATAACGTCCTTGATTACGGCGACAGCATACACTGAGTTTGCCATACAAATTCCTGTCACCGGCTCTGCGTATAATTACATCGCCTTGACCTTTGGCGAATACATCGCTTTCATCACTGGATGTAATCTCGCTCTCGAACTTACCATTGCGGGCGCCGCCGTTGCTCGTGGATTTACAAGTTACTTCTCGACTCTCATCGGGCAAAGTCCGAACGCTCTTCGCTTCGTCGTGTACGAGTCTTTGATTGAGATTGATGTCGTCGCATTCTTATTGGTGGGCGTTTTAACTGTATTACTTGTCGTCGGCATGAAAGAGACGGCGAAGTTTAATATTGCAGTGACGAGCGCAGCATTACTTTCGGTCGTTTTCGTACTAATCACCGGGAGTACGAGTGTAGACGAGGAGAATTGGAAACCGTTCGTACCTCCGGAGTTTGGATTCCGAGGTATTCTTTCTGGCGCTTCGATGGTATTCTTCGCGTTTGTCGGTTTCGATACCGTGGCGACGTTAGCAGAGGAAACGAAAAAGCCAAGCAGAGATTTGCCGATTGGAATTTTGGGGTCACTCACAATATGCGGATGTTTGTATTGCTTTATGGCGTTGGTGATTACTGGCATGGTCCATTACACGGAGATTAACGTTGATGCTCCTTTTGCGGTTGCTTTTGATAACAATCACGAACATTGGGCCTCCGTAGTCGTTTCCGTTGGTGCTGTTTTTGCAATCACGACAAGTTTACTCTCTTCGTTGATGGGGCAGCCGAGAGTTTATATGACAATGTCCAGAGATGGTTTGCTCCCAGAGTGGTTTGCGCAAGTATCGCCTCGATTTGGAACACCCGCAAATGCATCCATTTTCACCGGAGTCACAACCGGCTTGCTCGCTTTAGTTGTAGATATAGATATTTTAGCACAATTAGTTTCAATAGGCACGCTCTCAATATTTTTGAGCGTTAACATGGGGCTGTTGGTGCGTCGATACACACCAAAAGATGGGACTTCTTTCAAAGACAGATCGCCTGCGTTGCTGAGATGTGCACTTCTTTGTGCGTCGTCGATGATATTCTCGGGATTGTACATACAAAATGAACCATCCTGGTCGCTGATTGTCATGGCAGTATCTATAGTCCTAGAAACTGGCTCGTTCTATATGCTCGATGTGGAAGAAATGAATATTCCGACGGCGGGTGATTTCAAAACGCCTTTCGTGCCGTGGTTACCGGCGCTGGGTGTTTTAGCGACGAGTCAGTTGTTGGTCAGTTTAGGCGCTGTCGCCTGGGTGCGATACATCTTGTATACTTCGATATGCACGATTGGATATTGCGTAGCTAATATCTTAAAAATAAGAGATGGGAGAATAAATTGGAGCGATGAAATCGCAGTGAGTGATGCGATGTACGCGTCGCCGTATTCGAATTCCTCCAAGGTTCGCTTCGTTGAACTAACAGACATGTCGGACGCAGATGAATAGTAATTTTTGAAATTGTTGGAAAACGATCATCATGAAATATCTTTCGAAAAAATTTGTTGAGTTCGCGCCAAAAAATCACACACGTTTTAAAATATCATCCAAATGTTTGCTCGTGCTACCGCTGCTACGACGGCGAGTGGCATTGGATCTCACCATAGGAAACAGTTTTCTTCTTCGTCTTCTGGTCTTCTGGATCGATCGAGTTTATCTGCCGCCGCCACCTCCGGAAGGAGGAGGACGTCTTCCTCGTCGCAATTTTGTAATCGAACTCCCGCCATCAATCCTGCGACTGATCGTCGTTTTCGTTTCAAAAGTGCGCGACGACGACAACAGTTGCGAGTGACCGCCGACGATGCGGTTAACGCCGGCGATGCGAATGAGGAAAGTAATGAGAGTGGTGACGCGAAAGAGTACGATGTGCCTTCGGAGGAGGATCCGTTGCCGTGGAGCACACCAGCAGCGCAAGTCGAAGATGCTGCTGCCGCTTCAAATAGTGCAACAAACGAAGAAAAACCAAAAATATTGTCCTACGCCGAGCGCGTGGCCATCATGAAGAAGGAAAAGGAGGAAGCCGGAGGAGGAAAAGAAGGAGAGAATTATAAACGAGAGCAGCAGACGAAGATGGACGACGAACCAGGAACGATGAGTTCGTTTAATTTACCGATGCAGAAAGAAGTGTTTGAGATTCCGGCGGAGAGGTCCTCGCCGGTTGAAGAAGAGGATTCTATTATGAACGAGATGAAAAACACGCACGTGTTTTTGCCGATATCGTACTACGGCATTTTGGACTTATCTCCAGCGCGTGCGACGCGCGCGACTATTCCCAAAGCCGGCGAGGCGATGAAATACGCGCAAGTCTTTGAAGGCTACTCGAACACGTTGCGTCAAAGCCGAGAAAGTTTAATCGAGGAAGCCGTGGCAGTTTTATCCGATAAAGAAGCCCGAGCGTACCACGACGAAGATTTGCGAAACGGTGTGTTGACTCCGATTGATTTTGAACGAGCACCGGCGGCTTTGGCGATGTTGCTGGAAGCGGGCGAAAATCAAAAAGTTTTAGAGTACGCGGATGCCATATTAACGGCGAAAAATAGGAGAGGCGGGGATTCAGTTAACAGCAACGGGAAGCGCGATGTCGCGTTAACGTCCTCTATGGCCACGTGCGAATACGCGCAAGAAGCTTTATATAGCTTAGGTAAACGACCAAGTTACGTGGAAGGAAGCGACATGCTAGAACTGGCGTTGAAAACATTGGAGAAGGCGCCGGGTGGCAAGTCCAAATCTTTCGCTCCGGATTTGAAGGATGCAATCTACAAGGAACTCGACGACGCGTTACCTGGCGTCGCGCTTGAACTGCTCGCGGTGCCTTTAGACCAAAGGCGAGGTCGCGAGCTCGGCTTAATGGCGTTGAAAAAGTGTTTATGGGCGAAACCAGGGGTCGATGAAAACGAAGCTCAAAACGACGACGCGGCGTTGATTTCAAAAGCAGATTTACAAGCGCAGTCGTCTCGCTTCTTAACCGCGTATGAGCACGCCGCGATGTTTGTTGAAGCGCCAGATCATGTCCCAGCTGACCCGGAAGAAGTGTACAGAGCTTCCATCTCGCACATTGTCGCCGGTCTAATGAGTGGCAACCCGTTGCTGCTCGTGGATGCGGATGACATCTTGGAACAGCTTGAAATCGCTGCTAAGAATACCAACCAAACTTCGGAAATTGGGGATGTCACCATCGAGCGCACGGTGTGCTTAGTGTTGCTCGGTAAAACGGAAGCCGCGTGTAAGCTTTTAGGTTTGTCTTCGGAGGAAACTTCCAACTCGGAAATGGCAACTTTCGTTCGAGAAAATTCTCCGTCTGGCGACGTCGTCGAAGGCGTGTGCGCCTTAGTCGATCAATGGATTCAGCAAGTCGCGTTTCCTCTTTTCAGAGACTCGGCGCGCGTTGCACCGATTTCTTTGGAACAGTGGTTCTCAAATCCGAAGGTTACTGGTTTTGTGGACAGATACGCACTTTCTCCGGCGTTTGCGAAGATTGAAGGTGCGGGATCTGCGGCCAAGCGCGCTTTGACGAAAGGTTCTGCGAGCGTGTTGAGTTCGTTTTTCCCGAGCGATGACGTTCCAGTCGCGTTGAAGAAAGATGTTACCCAGTACCGTGTAGGCGTGATCTCGCGATTAGCCTTTACTGGAGCGATCGTATTCAGCGCGATGAACTTCTTTGGCAACAACTCGAGCGCTTTTCAAAACGTGCAATTGCCCTCGTGGCAAAGAAGCGCCACCGAAAAGAAAAACGCGAATAAGAAATCTACGCCCGCGCCAAAAAAGAACACGAACAATAACAACAACCACAAGACGACGACGAAAGACAAGTACAGCAAATATAGTAGTGGTGGTATCAGTGGTTTGAAGCCGCCACAATTTCCAACTGTGCCGAAAATTGAAGTTCCCAAGATTGAGATGCCAAAAATTTCAGTCCCTTCGATCTCGCTTCCGAAACCGGTGAAGAAACCTATGGACGAAAGCACTGCGGAGTCGGTCGTGAAGAGATGGCAACAAATCAAAGCAAAAGCGCTCGGTAGCTCTCACGATTCTCGCGCGTTGAGCAATATTCTCGACGGACCGATGTTGAGGCAATGGACGTTGAGAGCAGAAGATGTCGCCTCTCACGGCTGGTGCTGGGAGTACGAGTTGAATAAACTGGTGATTGAAAAGATTGAAATTTACAACGAAGACGAAGCCATCGTAGAAGCGAGATTGACCGAGTTGGCTGTGTTGAAGGATAGATCCAAAGTGGACGATGACGATGTGTACGAGTCGACATATAGAGCACGATATGAAATGCGCCGAACTTCTGACGGTGGATGGAAGATCTTCGGCGGAAGTGTCGTGTATTAGATACTTTCTTTTTTTAATCAAATGATTATATGCGCGAAGAATAATAATACTGGTAAACTTGCAACGCTTAATTCAATGCTACTACTTATATATACAAAGTTGTTTTATCTGCTAAAATAAAGGTGGACTATAAAAAAACTACTACTGTATCGAACAACACGAAGGTTGCGCGTTACCATTCCCATTGACTTCTCCGCCGCTAAGCAATAACTTTGTCCCTAACGTGGCTAACTTTTGCGCCGAACTTCTCCTTCGCATGTTTGGCGGGACGACGTGCGCGTGCATAATCGTCGTGATTCCGGCGGCGGGAATACCGATCTGAAACAACGTCGCATCGTCGCACCCGTCTAGAACTTTACCTAAATAAAGTATCTTTATATCGTCCGTCGTTAAGTTATTCGTTATTGATGATGTTTTTCCTCCGTCTTTTTTTTCCTCGTTTTTCTTCGCGCGTTGTTCTTCCTCCGTGACAAACTGTTTCAGTTTTTCCTTGATGTCCAAGACGGTCGTTTTCGTGGACGAAAGTTCTATGGGACCGATGTCGTGCACGGAACTCTGCCTCCGAAACCGTATTCTGGAGATGTCCGAAACGTCTCTTTTATTCTCTTGTTCTTCTTCTTTTTTATCTTCTTCTTCTTCTTTCTCACCGTCGTCGTTTGTTCTCCCATCAGAGTTTTTAGGTGATGACGACGATGGTGTTTGTGATGTCAATTCATTTTTTCCTTCCGCGTCAAAATGTCCTTCTCGTTTTTCTTGTTCTCGTGCAAAGGGATTGTTGTTGTTGTTTCTACTCGTCGTGGTCACGGCGGTATCGTCGTTTACTTCTGCTTTTGATGCTTCTGATGATGATGCCATCTCTTCACACTCACTGCTTTTGCGCGTCGCGTGTGTATAATCAAGAATACAGTCTTCTAGGAGAGAGACAAAAGAAGAGACAAAAGAGGTTGACTTTTTACGTCGAAATTTTTTCGAAGAAAACGAAAAGAACGCAAACAAACAAAAAATCAAAGAAGGAATTTTTCAACGAAAAGAGTTCTTCTTCTCTCTTCTTTTGTTGAACAACGAAAGCGCTTCCACAAAAAAAAGATCAAACACCTTTAGATCAAACAACAACAGATCTTTGAACGACGACGACGATAAGATGACGACGCTCATGCAAATGCCCGACGGGCGATTGATCCGTAAGTACTAATAGTAGCAAGTGTTTGTTGTGTTCTCTTTTTTTCTTCATCTCTAATTTTTTGTGTTGTTTGGTCAACGATGACGACCGGGACAGAAAAGCGCCGATGATGATGAGGGAGATTCGACGACGACGACGACGACGTTTGCACTCTGCGCGTCCACCGAAAATTCCATCGTATCGTCCTCTCCTCGTCGTCTATTCTCATTTGTTCTCGTACATACACTTGTTCTCTTCTTTCTGTGTGTTGTACTCATCATAAATCTTCTTCTTCTTCTTCTTTTGTTGTTGTTTGAAAAATAAAACAGAGCCGCAAATCGTTTTGTTAAAAGAAGGCACGGACACTTCACAGGGCAAAGGCCAATTGATTTCAAACATCAACGCGTGCATGGCCATCGTGGATACCATTCGAACAACCTTAGGTCCTCGAGGATTAGATAAATTAGTCGTCGATAACCGAGGCGTGACGACGATTACCAACGACGGGGCGACGATCATGAAGTTGTTAGAAATAGTCCATCCGGCGGTGAAAACTTTGGTGGACATCGCTCGATCGCAAGATGCAGAAGTTGGCGACGGCACCACTACGGTTGTTTTGTTATGCGGAGAGTTTTTGAGAGAAGCGAAACCGTTCATTGAGGATGGCGTGCATCCGATGAATATCATTCGCGCGTTTCGTAAAGCGAGCGAACTCGCCGTCCAAAAAGTCAAAGAAGTTTCGGTTTCCATCGAAGGAAACTCAAAAGAAGAGAAAGAAGAGATGTTGAAAAAGTGCGCGATGACGACGTTGTCCTCGAAACTCGTCGGTGGCGAGAAGGAATTTTTCGCCAAGATGGTCGTCGACGCCGTCGGCCACTTGGACCAAGACTTGTTAGACCCAAAAATGATTGGCGTGAAGAAAGTTTTAGGCGCGAGCATGCGAGACTCCTTTCTCGTCGATGGAGTGGCGTTTAAGAAAACGTTTTCGTACGCCGGTTTCGAGCAAATGACGAAGAAAATGGTCAAACCGAAGATTTTAGCGTTAAATTTGGAGTTGGAGTTGAAATCGGAAAAAGACAACGCCGAAGTGCGATTGAGCGACCCGTCCAAGTACCAAGAAATTGTCGATGCCGAATGGAACATCATCTACGATAAGCTCGAGAAGTGCGTTCAGTCGGGCGCGAACGTTGTGCTATCTCGATTAGCCATTGGTGATTTAGCTACGCAATACTTTGCCGATCGAGGCTTGTTTTGTGCCGGGAGAGTCGAACAGGCGGATTTGGACAGATGCACGCGAGCAACTGGTGCGGCAGTGCAAACGACTGTGAACGATTTGAACGATGAGCAATTAGGTACGTGCGATATCTTTGAAGAAATTCAAGTCGGTTCCGAACGCTTTAACGTTTTCCGTGGATGCACGGAAGCGAAGACGTGCACTTTAGTTTTACGAGGCGGCGCCGAGCAATTCATCGAGGAAGCGGCGAGAAGTTTAAACGACGCCATTGAAATCGTCCGTCGCGCGACGAAAAACGCGGCTGTAGTACCTGGTGGCGGTGCCATTGATATAGAGTTGAGTAAATGTTTAAAAGAGTACGCGCGAACTGTCGAAGGAAAATCGCAACTGTTTATTCACGCGTTTGCTCGCGCTTTAGAAGTCATCCCGAGACAGTTGTGCGACAACTCTGGGTGCGACGCCACGGACGTTTTGAATAAACTTCGGCAAAAACACGCCTCTCCAAACCACGAAGGCTTGAATTTCGGCGTCGATGTCAACTCGGGCGGGATTTTAGATACCTTTGCGAACTTTATTTGGGAACCGGCTCTGGTCAAGTGCAACGCCATCGCCGCGGCGTGCGAGGCCACGTGTTTGATTCTTTCCATCGATGAAACCGTGCGAAACCCGAGAAGCGAAGATGCTCAAGGCGGTGGTGGCGGCGGGCGAGGAGGAGGCAGAGGCGGTCGAGGCGGTGGTCGAGGCATGAGACGTTAAATACAAGACAGAGAGAGAATATGTACTCTTGTACTCGTTTTAGAGAGAGAGAATTAGACAGACAGAAAAGAAGTATATCCAAAACACGGCACAAAAAACAATCCACATTACAGACTTCGTACTCGCGCTTTGCTTTTTATCATACAATCATCTTTTCTTTACATCAGAAGATAAGCAGTATTAAAACCTTCGAATCATTCGCGCGATGCACTCATCTTCCGCGTCGATGTCGTTCGCGTCTTCCATCGTCGCGTCTTCTTCCTCTCATCTTTTATTGAAGAAGAAGAGAGTGACGAGAAGTGGAAATGCAACGTCACCAAAAAAGACGACGGCGGCGGCGAAAATCAAAAGGAACATCAACAGCCATCAACAGCACAGAGGACACATCTCGTTGTCTTCATCTTCTTCTTCCAATTCTTCTTTAGTAACGATGATGAAGATAAAAAGCAAGAGCATAAAAAGCGCGCGGAACACGAAAACGAGAGGTGCGGTTTTAGACGTGGACGAGTCTCTTCCTTCCTTGGAAACCAAAGGCACGGAGCCTTTCGACTGGCACTCGCAGTGGTACCCGATTGCATTCGAGTGCGATTTGGAAGACGACGCGCCGTACGCCTTCACCTTATTAGGCACGCCTTTGGTATTTTGGAAGAACAAAAAGAGTGGTGCGAGCGATGATGCTCCGGAGTATTCGTGCGTGGCGGATATGTGCCCGCACAGATTGGCGCCGCTCTCCGAAGGACGCATCAACGATAAAGGGGAAATCGAGTGTGGTTACCACGGATGGACGTTTGAAGGGAAGAGCGGGAAGTGCACGTCTATTCCACAACTTGGGAGCGAAGGTCCGGCGGTGGATACCGCGCTGAATTCGCCGCGCGCGTGCGCGACGCCGTATTACACGAAAGTCGCGCAAGGCGTTTTGTGGTGCTACCCGACGAAAATTGACGGGACGAAAACAGTGGACGATTTACCACCTTTACCGTTGATTCCAGAACTCGACGACCCGATGTGCGTGTATCAAGACGTCTTTCGAGATTTGCCGATGGACTATTCGACTTTGTTAGAAAACGTGATGGACGTTTCACACGTTCCGTTTACGCACCATAACTCGGTCGGTAAGCGCGAAAACGCTACGCCGGTAGTGTTAGAACTCACCACGGAGGATAAGAAAGTTTCACGAAACGGTTTCACCGGCGAGTGGAAGGAAGGACCACGAAAAGGAAAGTATGGCACGCAATACACGGAGTTTCAAGCGCCGGCGTTGATGCGGCACACGCTCCGAACGGACCAGTTTACAACCTTGACGGTTGTGTACGCCGTTCCCATCGCGCCGGGAAAGTGTCGTTTAATCGCTCGATTTCCATTTATTTTCAAAGCTGCGTTGCCGAGAAAGCTGTTCGGTTTGTTCCCGAAATGGTACACGCACACGAATCAAAACGCAATCTTGGAAGACGATCAAATCTTCTTGCATAAACAAGAACGTTTGATTGAAATTTCGAGAACTGTGAAGAATGAAAAGTACGCCAAGGCGTGTTACATGCCGTCCTCGGCGGACGTGTACGTGAACGCGTTTAGAAACTGGATTGTGGACGTTGCCAACGGTGGTCCGTCTTGGCCTGAAGGTATGAGCACAAAGTTACCACCGCAAGAAGAGACGAGAGAGGCTTTGTTGGACAGATACCACGCGCATACGAAGAACTGTAAATCGTGCGCCCAAGCGTTGGCGAAGATTGTCATCTTCCGCAAGTTTTTGCGCGTGTTTTCATTAGTTGCGTTGGCGGTGACGACGGCATTTGTCGCCGCGTGCATATCTTCGTCGACGGCGTGGGTATCAGCTAGTGCGAGCGGTTTGAAACCGGCGTATTTGTGTGGCGTCTTGAGTGCGTTGGCGGCGATTCTGCGAGAAAAACTTGGTCAATTAGAGAAGAAAATGAGAGTCGGTCCGTATCCGCCGCCGAGACGCCCGCCTTCTATGATGGAAAAAGCCTTAGAAACTGCGAAATTAGGCGGCGCGTTTTCAATGTAAATTCTGTTTTTCTCATCATGCATAAGTTATTACACATTCGTATATTAGTATTACAACAATTTTACTCTAGTACATTATACAACCCTCGCTTTTCTTTATTTATCTGTTCACGGCGTGATGAAATTTGACGAACAGATTTAACGTCGTGTACCCCCACCCGAGAAGTTTTACTCCTTTCTTGATCTTCTCTCCGCCGAAGATTTTCGGAGAAGAAGACGGAGCAGAAGGTACCGCGCTAATCGGTGCGTTTGTTTCCGCTCGCTTTGCAAAAATGCGGAGTTCAGACATGGCCATGAGAACCGCTAATTCAGCGAGTGAGTTTGACCGGCGAACGATGTGAAGCGGGGAAATCACAGATTGCAGGCGCGCCTGCATGACTGCAGTCGCGACGACGTCACACCACGCCTTGGTATACTCGTTCAATCGATCCTTCGCTTTTAACGAGAAGTAAAACGAGACTCGTCGTTTCAAAGGAATGTACGGTAAGATGTACTTGTGCTTACACACCCTGCAATTCTTCTCGGCGCACCCGTTCGAGCGCAAAGACACCTTCTGCCACATCCGCAAACACTTCAAGTGCACGTATTCTTGGCTTCCAGTGCACGCGCACGGGGCGATGAGATCCCCGCACAGTTCGTCTTGGAAGCAAAATCTGCATCGCACTTCAGGTTCTTCTTCTTCTTCTTCTAGTATTGTATCGTCGCTCATCGTATCGCTGCTACTCGTCAGAGAAGAGGAAGACGAAGAGGTGTTCAAAAGAGAAGACAAATTTTGAGAAGAGGAGATAGATTTCATGCTCCCAACTCGTACCATCTCGGAAACGATGGTTGCGTCGTGCACGGCGTCTGGATCAAACGTATCTGACGCTTGTTCTGACCTCTGTTTCATCCGGTGCAAGAGCAAACCAGAAGCGGCGACCACGATCGCGAACATTTTGTATCTCTCTCTCTCTCTCTTCTAACAAGAGCGTAGTGTTCACTTTGTTTTTTGCGGATTAATGGTTTTAAACGAGAGCGCGCGCGCGGTGTCAGTCTCTTCCTTTCTCTCTTATGTGTGTGTGTGTATCTCTCCAGTCTCACAATTGTTCGAGATCGCGTTTTCTACCTCTCTCGCGGAAACTTCGATGTGTACGTGTGTGCGCGCGTGTGTGTGTGTTTATACTGATGTTTTCTTTAGAGTGCGCGCGCGTCGGACTTTTCCCGAAACGTCGCACCGAGAAGAGAGACTTTTCTATAACTGTTTTTCCAACGACCTTTTCCTTTCTCTCTGGGCGTGATGGTCTATACCCTAATCCCAGGACACAAACTCTAATTTCAGTTTTTCCACAAAAATCATCGAGCAGAAAATTCGTCCCACAAAAACATCTCATCATTCATCATCGCCCTCAATTTGAAAAGAGTTTGGAAGACGAGAGAAACGTTTCACCACGCGATGTCATCACTCGCAGAGCAACCACCACAAGCAGCGGCGCAAGAAGGTGCTGTTGACACCACAATTACCACCGCGGCCGATGCTGCTGAGAAGAATAAAAACGACGACGACGTAGAAATGAAAGAAGCAAACGACAACATCATCACCACCACCGCCCCTGCTGCTCCTCCTAGTGCTGCTGCTGCCGAGATTGACGACGGAGCTGCTGCCGATGAGGAGGAGGAGGATGCGGGAGGAGAAAAAAACGAACAAGAAGAACAAGAAGAAGAGAAAGAAAAAGAACAAGAAGAAGAAGAAGAAAGAGAGAAGTACGACCCGAAAGAAGGTCCGAAAATACTCGCCAACGTACCGGACCTCCCCAGAAACGCTGCCCTACACATGACGGAACAACAAAAGTACGCATTGAGGCAACAAATAGCCTCCTACGCGCACATTTGTCAACAGCTGTTGCAATTGACCCACGAAGCTGCATTAAGAGACTTGCAAATGAGCGCGCGAGGAGAGTACGACCGTCACGCGACGCACGCGTCTTCCGCTTACCCCCGAGAGAAACAACCGAAGAAAGAGAAACCGCACAAAGAGCGAAAAACACCAGCCTCGATATTCTCCAACACTGGAGTGTATTCCGTTCCCGGGAAAGTTCGATGGCAACCGACGACGGCACAGTTTGAACGTTTAGAACAGCTCTTCGCGATTGATACGACGACGCCGCAGAGAGAAAATTTGAAACAAGTGACGGAAGAGTTGAGCGCGCTCGGCCCCATTCAAGAGTGCAACGTGTATAATTGGTTTCAGAATAAGAAGGCGAGATTGAAGAAACGGGAGCAAGACGCGGCGAGGGAAAGAATGGAAGAGGAAATGAGAGCGAAAGCGGACCAATACAACGCGCAACAACAACAAATGGGAAACTTGAGTTAACGAAAAGTGTAGAGTAGCAAAATAATTGAAGAAGTTTAATAATAATCAATTCATTTTTATTCAATAGTCAATCCTAATCGCTCTGCTCGCTCTCTCATGTTCTTCAACCGCATGGTCGCGACCGAGTTCCCCGGCGCTAACACTAAAGCTTCCTCGTAACATTTAACCGCTTCTTTTTGCATCTTCAATTTTTCGTACGCGTCGCCCAAATTGTTCCACACGGTCACGTACCCCGGCTGTAACTGACTCGCCAACTTAAATTCCTTAATCGCGTCTTCGTACTTCTCCATCTCTGCGTATCCGAACCCTAACGCGTTGTGCACTTGCGCCAAATCCTCCTCATCGCCTTCCCAGTTCTCCGCTGCCAGTTGTAAGTTTCGAATCGCTTGCGTGTACACTTTCTTTCTCAACATGATGGAACCCATTTCAAAGTAGTCGTCCGAGGACGCGTTCCCGGCGCGAATGCGTTCCCCGGTCTTTTTCGCTTGATCGTCCAACTCTCTTCGAATAAACACCTGTCGAACGACGATGAATCCGGAAAATCCTAAAATTAACAACAGCGTTCCCAAGTAAAAGCCTTGAATGTTGCCTTCCAAGGCGGAGATTTCCGAGAGAGTTGCTGCCGAGTGAAGAGCATCGGGAAGCGCAGCGGATGTTTGCAGCGCAGAGCCTCTTTTATTCTTTAGTTGTCGCGTCGTGTTCGTGATCATTCTATCTTCGTTTCTCGTCGTTAATGCTGCTACAGATGCCCGGTTTTTATTTCTTTGTTGTTGCGTGGGGGACGGCTTCATCATCGTCGTCGTCGTCCTCGATCGGTTATTTTCATTCGTATTACTATTAGTATTAGATCGAGTGGACGTGGCGAAGGCCATCGAGGAGGAAGAAAGGAACATCGGCGTGGCGTTCATCCTTCCGTTTACTCTTACTTGTGTGTGTGTGTGTGTGTGTGTGTGTGTGTGTGTGTGTTTATGTCTGCACCACCGAGTATATGAAGATCGAGTGTGGTTGGGATTATTCACGCACGAACAAAACAGAAGAGGAAAGATATCTTTTTTTCGTCGCGTTCTTTTTTCTTCTGTTTTGTTGGACTTCACATCAAATGCACACATTACAATAAGAGAGAGAGAAGAAGAGAGAAAAGAAGGGAGAACGTAAAATGATGAGTACTTTTTGTTCGATGATATCATTTCAAACATCGACGAGAACGAGAAGAGCGAACGTAAACGACCACGGTCTTTTTCCTCGCTTCTCGGGGGCTTGGAAGAAGAAGATGCAAAAGACATCAAGGAGGATACAAAAAAGCGCAATGTACGCATTATTATCTATAGAAGTAGGAAAACAAGTACTCATCAAACGGAGAAGAGAAGTGCTGCTCGCGCAGACTCTCGGAGCTGCTGCTGTTCTTATCACCATCAGCGGTGCAGCAGTAGCAGCAGATGCGGGTGACGTGGTCTTGATAGATGCTCCGGAAGGATACGCGTATGACAGTTCCCAGATTCGGAAGAAAGAATCGAGAAAAGTTTGGTCGGACGACGAGTCTATATTAAAAGAAAAGTCAGGAGTGAACTACCGAATAGAGTTTCCGGAGCGGTTCGCGGCTTTAACAGATGTCAATTCCGCGCGAGTGGTCGGAGTCGATTGTTCGTTTAAAGATCCGAGGGATGAAGCGAGTACGCTAGCAATATTCATAAATACTTTGCCGTCCAATCAAAGAACTTTGAAGGACGCTTACGACTCATTAGATACGAAAGCGAAACAGATGGCACTTTCTGCAAAGAATCAAAGAACAAAACGCAAGGAAAAATATACAAAACAAGGTATCGGAGAAGCGTGGGAGATTGAAACCGAGGTAGGAGGAGGGACAGCGGGAAGATTCGGCGCTGCCGTGGAGTTGATTTCGTTATTCGTCATAAACGAAAAGGTGGAGGTGACCGTGAGAGCCACGGCGAGTTTGTCGTCGTGGAAGAAAGTCAGGAAGGAACTGCGAGAGTGCGTGCGAAGTTTTGAACTCGTGTAGTGAACTACGTATTATAACAAGTGGATGGATATTTGACGTGGTCAAACCAGACATTTACGGCATCAATGTCTCCTGCGTAGTCTAAATATGTATTCGTCACGTCGTTGTCATACGTGCTTTGCAGTCGAGGAAACAGTTTCAATAAAGCTGGTGTTTTATCAGAAACTGATGATGCGTTGTTTGTTGTCACCCCTAACGTCCCTATTCGAATTGATGGAGGCACGTCGTCGTTGACGAATGGTTCAAACTGGTAGCCGTTTAAACTTGAAACGCCTCGAAATTTACCGTTTACGTATATTTTTGTTATATTTGCGTATCCATCATAAGTGGCAAGAACTCGAATAGGTTTCTCTCGAGGCATGGATACGCCAATTGCTTTGACTCGCGCATCTATGAGTCTCAAGCCACCACCAGAATCCTGTGTCTTCAACGAGAAATTTTCGACGTACGGTGAAACGCCAAAAAATAACTCGTTTGTATCGCTCACGGCGAGTATCATCGCTCCTCCCCCATTTTGATACGGTGCGAAGCCTCCAATTGAAAATATAACTTGAAACTGTTCGCCTGTGCACGGCTTACAAAAGATCCAAGTGGTTGGGCCTAAACACCAAGGATCGCACGCGAAAACGTCTGCCACCTCATCTGATGAAGTACCGTTGCTCGTGACGTTGGTTTGTGACGAATTTACTGATACTTGACGCTTGAAAGTTTTGATGACAGTTTCCACAGAGAAGCGCTTTTTCACTTTCTCGTGCAACTCATCGATTACAATGGTATGACTCAGTGCATGGTCGTCCGTAATATTTATCGAAAAATCAGGCAATCTTGTGCATTTTTTGTTGAAGTTCGGGATAAGTAAAGAGGATATAATTTTGACTTCTCCGTTGAGCGCTAGTTGCGGATCCCCGATAATCTGCCGCATCTGAGTTGTATTGTCTTGTTCGAGAACTTCTACGTAAACCTTTCTCTCAACATTTTCGGAATCGGTATCAAATACGTCCTCCCTGTTAAATCGATTGCACGTGTCGCTTCCTGTTGCATCGTTCAGAGTTTGAAAACAGTTTACGTTTTCGTCCAAGTTGTGCGCATCTAGAGAAACGTAGGATTCGTGGTACAAATCCGCGTCTCTTTGAAGATGGTTGAACCAAATATTACGCATGATTATATCGTACAGCACTTCGTCGACCATGTTGTCATCTTCATTATCAATAAATAATGACGACGTTGTGTTCACTCCATTCGTTGCATTAGACGTTATTGTAATATTCATGTCAACACCCGATAAGGTGGAAATCATAGGCAAATCGTGAGCCATGAGTACTATGACATCACTCCATCCCGATCGCAGCTCCGGAAATAGTCCCAAATAAGCCAGCAGGTTTCGATATACGAAGGCAAACGGGATTCTCTCGAGCCTGTCTGATAAACTCAAACCCAACTCTGCCGTCGGTGGACTCAATAGTTCATCCGTTACCATCAATATGCCATTATTTGACGATATGATTTGTAAAACTGAAGCCGAATTCAGCAAACCGCGCACTTTCATAATGTTTTCACCCTTTCGTTTCGTTACTTTCAGTTTCTTTGCAATCGGATTTCCCACAAACACGTTCCCAGGTCGTCTGAGCACTGGATATGAGAGGTAACTATCCAATAATTCAAAATTAACTTCAGCCGTCGCGTCTTTGGCGGCAGATTCGAGCGCCATCGCGTCTGGTTCTAAAATCCGAAACGTGTTGTACGTGATGATTTGCTGCGTGATGAGTTTCAATAGAGCTCTCTCGTCATCCGTAGCGTTGAATATATTCAAAGGCGTGAGCAAATTTTGAACGTTCAAGTATCTTAGCGCGCCTCGAAACGCCGCATTTGTGGGTACCAGAACACCAATGACGGATCTCGTCTTGTCGCCGCTATTCGTATTTGATGAGGAAATGGCCGGAAGTTCCTGCTGAAGAAAGTCAATAATTTGACTTTCGCTTCGCAACAAATTTGTATACAAAGAGACTCTGGCGTTCTTTTGTAACAGAAACACCGGGTCGAAGAATTTCGACGCCGGACTCTTTTCTACGCGCATTTCTATGAGAGGGAGGCCCGAAACGATCATTAATAAGCCATCTGCGGTACGGATGTCTTCCACGAGTATAAAATCATCTCCGCCGTAACTTTGAGCGAACGACATCATGGCTCCGGAACTCGCTTTCAACTGCTGAAAAGATGAAACGAGAAACCTCAACACTATATTCTTTAACTGATCTTGATTAGATTCGTCTTTGAAAAGCATCGATTTTGTGAGAGATGTTTCCGCAAACAGTTTTCTCCAAGCCTCGTTCGTTGGTATTAACATGGTCCTCGCCGAGCCGGCGTTCTGAAAGATCTTCACGTTCCCGAAAGCGACATATAATGCTTCCAGCGTAACAGAAACATCTTCTGCGAACGCACTATTTTCGAGAAAGTCATACAATGATGGTAGTCTCTGCGTTGCGAGCAAATCCTGCGCATTGAATAAATCGATGATTAGGTCATCGATCGCGTGCACCGTCACGGAATCGTTGCACGTCGGATACGATGATATCACTTTCGCGTTTGTTACGTAAATTTCCCTCTTTTTACTTTCACGATTGACTACGCGAACGTCAGCTCTCTTTCGATGCCCATCTTCCCATTCCTCAAACGAACGTCCATCGATGAAATCCTTAGAGTGTATTCTTCTTTCGAAACGATGCCGCTTGGCCATCTCGCACAAGAGCATATCGTCCTCAAATACGGTTGAAATCCCACACGCATGTCTCAACGCGTATCGTTCAAACGCTCGATTTGTCGGCGCAAAAATCGTCCGATACGATTGACCTCTTCCGTCACAAGTCAAACCCTTCGTTGCTAACAATAATGCCCTAAAGACGCTGAAATCGTGCGCTATATTCGTCTGTTCGTATTGTATCTCGTCGACGAAAAGGTCAAGATTTTGGTCTTGGCAGGGAAAAAAGGGGGCGTTTTTCACTCGCTGCTGCTGACGATATTGACGATGATGCTGTTGCTGTTGCTGTTGCGATGGTGGTGGTGGCGAAAAAGAGGCGTCATTCACCCGACTGGCAATCTTTAAGAGAAGAACGTAAAGGAGAAGAGGAAGGCGAGAATACATTTTTAAGCACGCATGCTCATGCGTTTTTGAAATGTGTGTTGTTGAAAAGACGTTTGAAAACCAGCATGCGTTTTGTTCATTTTTAAGCAAAAAATCTTTTCACAACACCACTACGTCACACACCGTTCACTAATCCCCTAATACTATTAGTAGTAGTATCACCATGTTCGCGAGCACAACAAGAGTCTTAACGACGGAAAGCCGAGTCCACCCAACGAGACGGTGGAAATCTAATAACGCCACCCTCGAATCCCCTAATACTATTAGTAGTAGTATCACCATGTTCGCGAGCACAACAAGAGTCTTAACGACGGAAAGCCGAGTCCACCCAACGAGACGGTGGAAATCTAATAACGCCACGAGGGTGGCGAAAATCAAAGCGTCGTCATCAAATCTAGAAGGCGCAGAAAGCGTTCAATTAGGAACCGCGAAGTTACCTGCAGATATTAACGTCGAAACTTTCTCATCTTCGCTTTTCCAGTGGGCAACGACTCTAACGACGAGCGGTCAGAACATGCCGTTTGTCCTGCCGCAAAAAGTAGATAAAACTGAAACTGGATTCGAGATGGATTTCTTGAAATCTAATCCGAACGACCCTGGCTCGTTCGTCAGCGTTGGTACGATTGAAGCGAAAGTAGAGGAGATTGATGACGACGGTTCGAAGATTCTATTTTTGAGAGGCTACGGCGATGTGAGAGTGCCGAAAAAGCTGGTGGACGTTCCAATTGTTATGCAAACCATGCCAAATGCAATCAAACGAGCTATCACAGTCTCTATGCCATGATAGATTGAGAAGGAATTATCTTATTTGCTTAGCGTGTATTACCAAATAGTTTCGAAAAAGCGTATCGTATGACTTAGTAGAGATTCTTTCGTCTGGTAAGTCGTTTGTGTTACAAAACGACCCTTTGATTCTCAATAGGAACGCAATAAAACTTTTCAGTTTTCGCGTTTGTGTTTGCTGTGTCGTTGCTTTCTTTTACTTTACCGAAGATGCTTGGCACACTGGAACGGTGCGCTTGTACGGTTCGTAAAAGAAGCTCACCTCGCGCCGTGAGCGCTTTGAGTGCTCGTTTTGCGCTGGAGGCGTCATCGCCAATGAACTCTACGATATCGGATTCGCTCGCATTCAAGCGTGCGGAAACATATCGCGTAATTTCTCGCTCGATGTTTGGATCGCTTTCACAGATATTCATCGCGTCGTCGTCATCCGCGTTGTTGCCGCAATCTTCCGCGATGAGTTGGAATGAACGCTGGATTTTCTCCCCCGAAGTTTTAAATCCAAACGAAGAGCACTCCTTACTATTCTTCGCGAGCACTTTGAATGCCCATTTGGCATCGGAAGGATTGCTCACTTCATCGAGCTCTGCCAATGATACCATATCAATATTGTTTGTAATCATGCCTGAAACGTAAGCCAGCATAGAAGCAGCATTGATCGCGTGCACGGGCAAAATCTCATGCGTGACACCGTTGGCATTTGCAGTCTCTTCTCCTTCTGAACTTTTCTCTGCAAACATATCATTGAAAATTTCAATTGCCCTTTTACGAATCTCGATGATAGGTTCGCCGACACTATCGTTACGTGCACGGCGTTCTTCGTTGAATCGTATTTGCGTAAACTTCTTCGTAAACTTTCGTTTGCCTCCCATTGCCAATCCCATATTTTCGCCATTCTCGCGATAAGCGGGTGGAAGAGCAGAAACGCGGGCAGGAACTCCGGCGGTTTTTCTGCGCGATGTGGTCGCGCGGCGTGATGCCTCAAGCCAATCTAAATTGTCTCGCATACCCGCGCGCTCTTTCTCTATGATTTTTCTCAATTCGGCATCATCGTCGTCTACCGGTTCCAGTGCGGCTTTACATTTCTCACAGAACCAATCGCCGTCTGGAATTTTCTTTAAAGGTGGTTTTAAACAGAATATGTGAAAACCGCAATCACATCCATCGCACAAGAGCACTTCATCTTCGCGATCACCGCCTTGGCACATTTCACATTTGACTTCGTCCAAGACTAACCATTCGGATGGATCCAAATTTACTGATGGTTTCTCAGAATCCGGCGCCTCCTCACCCTCCTTTGTAGGATCCACTTTTACTGCAGCTGTTGCTTTCTTCTCGTAATCCTTTTCCATCTCCTTCTCGGCATTCCGTCCCTCAACTTTTTCTCCAACTTCTTTTTCGTCATTGTCGTCATCGTCAACACCGGCGGCAGTGCCGTCGAAATCATCGTCCCCATCGTCAATATGGTCTTTTTCGACGTCCATATTGTTGTTGTTGTCATTGTTGTTCGTTGCGGTAATGGTGGTTCCAACTTCCATTTTCCCATAATCATTCTTCTCTGCCGCGTTAACTCTGTCACCGTTTCTATTCTCCGGAGCAATAATATTTTTCCGACTTTCAAAACTGTTGTTTAAGAGAATCTGTCTTGCCATCACCGCGACGCGTTGCTGAATATCTAGAGTCCATTCGCCGGACATTTCCCAATTCTTTCCTTCCGGAGCGCGTTCTCTTCCTTGAATTGAATCGGTCACGCGCTCGATTTGCTCCTGGATCCCAATAGGCTCGTCAGATTCTTCTGTAGATTTTACAGATAATAATCCATCCAGAAGACTCTCATCTCGCTTTCGCCGCGACTCTTTCCCAGATTCGTACTCAAGCTTTGCGTAGTTGTATGCAGATCTGATGATCCCACCTGCTTCCTCCGTTGGAGAAGCATGTTTGCATATGATTCTCCATCTTTTCATGATGGCCAACTCCGTTGCATTTCTGTATCGATCAACCCAGGATTCTCGCATAGCCTGGAATACCAAAGCAACGTTACCAAAAGTAGCCGAACGAGCTCCGAGATTTAATGACGGATCAATGTCGCCCGGCCCTGATATTATCATGTATTGAATCACAGTCGTCAGCAAGAAGGTATCAGAATCTATATCGAAAATCATTTTTGGCGCCCGGAATCGCAGTCTCGAAGAGAGGTTTGCGTTGTTGTCTTCATCTTCATCTATGTCATCATCTTCGTCATCATCGAGATCGTGTAAAAGGGGACCACCAATCATATCATCGCCGTTATCCTTTCCTTCATCATTATCGCTACCATCAGCATTGTTCTTGCTTTTATTGTTGTTGCGTTGAATATTTTGATTCTTGGACGATTCACGCTTTGACTTTTGTCTCGCTATGAGCGCAATTTGTTGTAACTCGTTCTCCGTGATAACGCCAGAGTCCGTGCTTTTTACGCCCAGCGTCTTCCCACCATCCACTCCGAACGTAGCGTGGCCTCCAAGAAGAGTTTTTTGAACGCTTTCACCGTATACTTTCCACAAATCGTCAATCCTCTTTTCAGTCAAGCCGGTGCACTCTTTTCTGTCCGATACTATTTGTTTCTGCACAAATGCGAGGATTGGCGTTTCCTTCAAGGCTGTTACCGGTTTTAAACCAACCTTACGCTGTGCAGCTGCTAAATCAACTCTTAACGATGTATTTTCAGGCTTTGATAGCTCGTCTCTTGTGGGATACCGTCTCTGCGCATGGTTTGGATGTGGCTCGTCCATCGAGCTTTGCACCCAGCGCTTCCACAAATCTTCAAATCGGATCGCTAAAAGCAACGCTTCTTTGGAATTCTGAATGATCATGGATAAGTCCCAACTCTTCTTCTGCGTCATTGCGATGGTGTTGTTTCCATTTGAGCACAAGTCGACGTCAACTTTCACACCTGCAAACGTTTTTTCGAGAGCGTTCCAATACGCATTGCAGGACTCAATGGTTGTAAGGTTCATTTCTATTTTGTTTTTACCACCATCAGCTTCCGGTTTGACGTATGTGCCGACAGCTGCGAGTTGTAAAGAAACACCGATACCGTTCTCCTCTTCTTTGCAGTCAATATCTTCTTGAATGGGCGCTTTTCGCTTCCTCGATGGCAAAGGTGTCGGCGCGCTCGGAGTTGTACCGTACGTCCACAATCCCATGTTCTTCAATCCTTTCAACACGTCTCCTATGGCATCCGAGTCGTACGCTGCTTTGGCTAATGTCTTATCCAAGTCCGAAAATTTTACATCCTCGACAACAGCGACGTATAACTTCGCAAGCTGAGTCGCGCTCAACCCATTCGGAGGCGGTGCGAGCTGAAAGTGCAATTTGACCGGAATATTTTTTCGAAGTTCGTGCGCGGAGATGCATCCATTCGTCGCATTTTGAATTAAATGTAAATGCAAAGCGCGGCATCGCAACACATGTGAGCGGAAAATACCGAATCGTAACGCATTTTCGTATCGCAACCGCTCAAATGGGACATCAACTGGATTTTTAGGAGTACTAACACTCAGGGTTGAGATTCGTGGAGGTGGCGGCGGTGTCAATCTTTTCGTATCGTCGCTAGTAACTTCGTTTCCATTTGCCAAGAGCAAAATTTCGCTGCCCATTTTGCTCGTGTTTTTCACACTCTTTCTTGCTCCCGTCGTTGTCGCAGTCGCAGTTGTCGGTACTTCTTTCTCAAACGCCTGCAACTGCGGAAGCTCCATGCCAGAACTTTCTAATTTTTTTCGCTTTGCAAGTCGCAACTGCTCGCCGTGATACAACATATTCGTTATGAACTCGTCCGTAAGATTTTTGTGGTCTATCGAATTAAAAAACTCTGGCGAGCACAGCAATGTATCTTCTTTGCCCGATAATCCTCTCACAACAAAATGGGAAAACTTTTCCTTTTGCAGTAAAGTTTCTACGATTTGTTTGATCTGGATCACGTCGACGCGCGCTAATCCGTGCCCCTCCTTCTTGGCTAACCAAGTACCCAAACGCGATTGAAATGCAAAGCCTTTCTCTAATATGTGTTCCTTTACGTATTGAAATCGAACTTCGTTCCTATCCAGAGGTTTATTTGCCATAAGCTGCGTATTAGTAATCTCGCCGTCTCCATTCGGTCCAAAATTTTCACCTTCGCGAGCCATCGCGATGCCGCGCTTTCGAGCAATGGACTCTTTCAGCTTATAATACACGTTGACATTCGATCCCGCTCGAACCGTCGTACGGTCAAGAAGCTTATCTGATAGCTCTAATTTTTCTAATTTTCTTTGCAGCGGTTTGCACGCGATATCGAACTCGATTCCGAGAGCCTTTACGGTTGCGCCGGCGCTACTTTTTGCTAATCTTTCGAGGAGTTGAGACTCGTACGTTTCCTCTAAAACGAGCTCTCTGCTACCGTTACCTGTCCACATCGTGTACTGAGAGGGTTCGTATTCGACATCATCTTTAATCCATGGTGTTATCGTTTTATTCTTATCGGCTTTTGCGAGAAGAAGTTCATTCTCCTTTTCCTTTTCTGAGGACGGTAGGAGCAACGGGGCGTTTTTATCGGCACCGTCAATCACCTGCGCCATCGATGCAGTTGCTTTGTAGGTGTACTCTTGCGGGCGCTCGATCAATTGAAGCGCTTCCTTGACAACAGTTCTCCCCGTTTTTTCGTCTTCGACGTTCACAACTCCGAGGAGGATGCATTTTTTCTCGACTAATTCGTTGCGAAGTTCGCCGAATAATTTTTGAGACCGTCTTGGATTCATGTCGTAAATCAAACTGTTCAACGCTTTCGCCATCTCAGGTTTAATGTCGTCAATTGGCACCGCGTGCGCCTTACCAGCCTCTTCCAAAATATTAAACAATCGATCGGCGTATTTCTTTTTCATCGTGTGGCTCAAAGCTGTCGCCTTTCTCGGTACAAATTCTGGAAGCCACATGCCGCTTTCGGTCGTTTTCGACTCTTGACGAAACACTTTCCTCCTCAAGCTGATGCGCAAACCTTCGAGTTGCCTCGCGTGTGGATCTATTTTTGAAGATTTCATGTTAAGATGAGCACTCATTTCCGCCGTCGTGGCGCCATGCTGTCTTCTTTTCGCGACAAATTCTAAAATGCGTCTCGCAAATGGCGAAAGAACTTGTTCCCACGACCTCGCATCGGTTAAACTCAATACGGCTTCTCGCGCGTGCAAAGAAGCGACAAGCGTGATTGGATTGGCAATTTCAGCATCCATGCACTCCTCAAAAGTGATGAGACATCCGTCCACTTTGTCTCCATCGCGCCCTTGTAGTTGGTTCTTAGATTTCTTTTTGCTACTTTTATTACTCGCCTTGTTTTCGCTGTTCTTGATGTTACTATTTGCACCGTCGCCGCCGCCTCGCCTCGACTTTCGAAAGTCGAAACTCTCCCGCACGATGAATTTCTCCGCCGCGTCGATTTCCACGAGCGCTTCTTGCTCTGTTGTGTTCACTTTGCACTTCTCTGGAAGTTTCACCATGAAGTACACGTCCGGTGGTCTCATTTCCATCGATTCCAACGTGTCAAAATCACTCGTCTTTGCGAGCGAACTCCGCGAGACGAGTCGTTGGAACACCAATCGTTTCAGTTTCTCAACTTTTCTCTTCTTTTTCTTCTCCTCGTCGTCGATATCTTCTTCTTTCTCCTCGTCGCCAGTTTCTTCGTCTAAATCATCGAACACATCGACGTCTTCATCGTCCTCGTCGTCCGTGTCGTCCTCGTCTCGTTCGTTCGACTCTCCGTCTTCTCGTAACTTCCTTCTCCTTTCCAAAGAAGTGTCTAAAAGTTCAAACGCTTTCGGCAACGTGCACCCGTCTCTTCCTTCCAACGCGATTTCGCGAAGTAAAAAAGTCAGCCGTTTTTTCAGCATTCTCTGCAACGCGAGGGAGAATTTTCGCGAGGTCATCTCTCTCTTTGACATCAACACCACCCCGGTGCTGCTTTTCTCAAGTCTTCTGTTCTCATGCAGTCGTCAGTTCCGCATCAAACGAGGCGTTCAATTTCTTGTTTATAATGTATTCTCGCGGAGAGCAACTGACTGAAAAAAATGAGAAAAAAAAGCAGCGTGACTCTCTTTTCTCTGCTTTTTAAAAGGCGTAAAATTCGAGCGTGTGCGGTTTTTCTCCTCACAGTTTTCTTTGTTTCGACAAAGTTAAAAGGCAATTGCCCGAGTTAATTCTCCCACTTATCAAAGAGACGGATAAAGTGCGGACGAATACGCGCGAGAATAAGGATCGCGAGAACGAGTCCTTCTTCGCGAGACAGAGATTGTGTTTTTTGGAAGCGACGCACTTGAATTTGTCTCTTTAACTGCCCGAAATGGCGCACGCAAATACGCTCGACGTAGACTCGATCATCGAGCGATTATTGAGCGTGAGAGGACAACCGAATAATCGCACGGTGCAATTAGCGGAAGGGGAGATACGCGCTTTGTGCGCGTCGGCGAGAGGTACGGTCGATTTCGAATTTCATTTTTTGTTTCCGCCTAAATTCGAGCGCTCTCGGAAAAAAAAGACTCACTCACACCAATCGCAAATTCGGGGGAGTGTGAATTTGGGAAGCGTTACGACGACTCGCGAATAGAAATCAGCACAGAACGCGGTCGATTCAAACGCAGGAAAGTGTAGTGAACGCGTTCTGAGGGATGGAATGGCCGTGTTCGAGGCAGATGGACGCGAGCGCGGGCGAAATCGAAACTCAATTTCGTTCCCAAATCGATCGTGTTGCGCGAAGGTCGTTGGAAAACAAACGCGAGAGGAGAAAAAAAGCAGTTCAAATTTCTTCTCTCCTCTCTCCGAGAAAAAAAGAGAGCTCTTGGACTTCCCAACACATTTTTTTACTTTCTTTTTGAGCGTCGAACGATCACTCTCTCGACCTCCTCCTCGTCTATCTCTTCATACACTGACGTGACCACACGTTATTTCTCTCTCTCTCTCTTTCTTCTTATGACATCGTCATCTTTACAGAAATTTTCCTCGCGCAACCGTGCCTGTTGGAGTTGGAAGCGCCGCTGAAGGTGTGCGGTGATGTGCACGGGCAGTATTCAGATTTACTTCGACTCTTTGAGTACGGAGGGTTCCCACCAGAAGCGAACTACCTCTTCTTAGGAGATTACGTCGATCGAGGGAAACAAGGCTTAGAAGTTATATGTTTGCTCTTAGCGTACAAGGTCAAATATCCGGAGAACTTTTTCCTTTTGAGAGGCAACCACGAGTGTAACGCGATTAGTCGAATCTACGGTTTTTACGACGAGTGTAAGCGTCGGTATAACATTAAACTTTGGAGAGTATTTTGCGACGTGTTCAACTGCTTACCATTCGCGGCAATCGTAGACGAGAAGATTTTCTGCATCCACGGGGGACCTTCGCCGGAGTTGAAGGACTTACAGCAAATTGTACAAATCAAAAGACCGACTGATATTCCAGACATGGGCATGCTCTGCGACTTTTTGTGGTCAGATCCAGAAGCGGATATCACTGGTTGGGGTGAAAATGATAGAGGCGTTAGTTACACGTACGGTACAGACGTTGTCGCGGAGTTTTTGGAGAAGTTTGACTTTGATTTAGTCGTGCGTGCGCACCAGGTTGTCGAAAACGGATACGAATTCTTTGGGAAGCGGCAGCTCGTGACGGTCTTTTCGGCTCCGAATTATTGCGGGGAGTTTGATAACGCCGGGGCGATGATGACTGTCGATGAGAACTTGATGTGCTCTTTCCAGATTTTGAAACCTGCGGAGCGGAAACTTATGGGTGGTTTCACGTCGATGATGGGCGGTAGGCCTTCGACGCCGCCTCGAGGAAAGATTTGAATCCAACAAAACACAAAAAGAAAAACGAATAAGAAGAAAGAAGATGTAAACCGATTCGATAATAAATAAAAGAAAATAAAAAGATATAGACGACTTGCGAGTATTGTGGAGAGAATGGAGAAAGAGAGAGAGAGAGAGAGAGATGACCAGCGTTTTTAGAGAACAAACACTTGCGACGCGCGTTTTCGAGCAGAGAGAAAAAGAGACGCGACGAGCATCAGCAACAGCAAACTACGACTGGATTTAGCAAAACAACTACAACTACAATAACGGTATTATATTTCTAATATAAGAATCTTGTACTTTTAACAAATATAACAAAACATTCATACACATCATCGTACGGTAGTCATCCCTCTTTTGGTCTTTTTAAGTTTTTTGTCGCATTTTGTTGTTCGTCCTTTTTTGTTCCTCATTAAAAAACGGACGACTATACGAGTATATACGCACACACATAACAATGGACCCGGAGCAGGAATACCGACAACGTCAACAAGTGCTCAATTCCTATCGCGCTTTTCTCTCTCAAAAGTTGGAGCCTGAGTTACGTAAGGCGCACGAAGAGAGAGTTCAAGTGGAAGAAAAAATAGCGGACTATCGCTCGTTGTTGACACAAATCGAAAGCTTAGAAAAGACAACCACCCCCCCAAGACGACGAGAGAACGAAGAAGGAAGAGAAGAAGAAGGAGAAGATGATAAAAAAGAACCGACGACGACAACAGTTCGCATAGATTTAGGCTCTGAAATTCTCTGCGACCTCGCCGTGGACAATACTAATAAACTCTTCGTCGATATCGGTTTAGGATTCTTCTGTCAACTCTCGCATCGAGAAGCCAGAACGCTGTCCAAAAAGCGCATTGAGATATTAACGGATGTTGAACGCGAAAAGAGAGAAAAAGAGGAGAGGATAGTAGAGCACGTGGAAATCGTGGCCAACGGTATCAAATCCTTGATGGCTTCCTCGCGATGATGATACAGAAATGTATTATTAGAGCTTTAAGTATAGTTTTAGTTTTAGTTTTAGTTTAGCGGTTTTGTAGTTTAGTCCCGTCATCAAATTCTTCAACATTCACTTCATTTTAGTCTCAAGAGTCTCTTCTTTTTTGTCTTCTTCTTTGTCTTCTTTGTCTTCTTCTTCTTCTTCTTCCTCTGCTTAAAGTCTTCAAAAGTGAGAGTACACGACCGACATAGGAGCAGCGATAAAGGAGAGAGCAGTTTATTTTGAATCTCATCTGCACCACAACAACGGAAGAACGACAATAATTATATAATAAAATGTCTCTCTCTGCCGCCGAACAGTTCATCGACGACGCGATCTCTTCTCATCAAACGAAGACAACAAACTTTGGGGGCGATGGCGATCTCAACATCGTCGTCGAAAACAAACTTCAAGTGTTGAAAGAGTTGAAAGAGTTATACTCGCAAAAGCTGTGGCACCAACTGACGGAAAGTTTAGAACTGACCGTGGCGAACCAAAGTCTGTTTCCCTCTCCAGACGATGGAGAGTTGTTGGTCAACTTGTATAAAATATTCGTGAACGATTTCGAGGAACGACTGAACGCGTTGCGTTTAGCACGAGTCGCCGTGCACGTCTCTTCCAGGTGTAAAAACAGAGAAGAAGCTATTGAATTTTTAACATCCGCGATGGAGAAGATTAAAACGACCAGGCAGACGAGTTTTGAAGAGGCAGTGGTGTACGTCAGATTGCACATCGCGTTGTTGTATTTACACGGCGGCGACGAATCTAAAGCGAAGACGGAAGTCGCGAAGGACGCGAAGCAAGATCTCGCGCAGTGGAAGGCGCCGGATCCGAGCGTCTCGGCGGCGTATCATTACTTAGCCGCGCAGTTGTATAAACACAACAGAGACTTTGCAAACTTTTACGGGTCGGGGATTTTGTACATGGCGTACGTAGATGCGACGGCTTTAGGAGACGAAGTGGCGACGGAGTTGGCGGTGGATTTAGCGTTAGCCGCGCTTTTAGGCGAAGGCGTGTATAATTTTGCGGAGTTTTTGGCGCATCCGATTTCAAAGTATATTTCGAAAGAAAACGGAAGCGAGTTTGGTTGGTTATTAGATATGGTGCAAGTATTTAACGATGGTGATTTGAACGCGTATGATTTGTTGTGCGAACGATACGCGGAACAGTTGAACGCGCAGCCGGCGTTGGTGGCGCACGAGAGAAAGTTGAGGGAGAAGATAACGATTTTGGCGTTTTTGAGAATCGTGTTTGAGTTACCGGCGGAGAAAAGAGAGATTGATTTGGCAGACATTGCGGTGAGAACAAAGCTCACCGTAGATGGGGTGGAGTATTTGTTGATGAAGACGTTATCAGCTGGGTTGATTAGAGGAGAAATCGATGAAGTCAGTTCGAAAGTCGTCGTCACGTGGGCGATGCCGAGGATTTTGCTGAAGCCGCAGATTCGAGAATTGGCGGATAGATTGGACCAATGGATCGCAAAAGTGTCGTCGACGACGGCGAGTTTGCAAAGCGAATTGATGATTACGGCAAACTAATACACTAAAATGCGCAATGTCACCTCTAGTACCAATATCTAGATTTAAAAATATCACCTATTTTTTTCTAAACCATGTCGTAGCCATTCGTCCCGTCGCCCTTCATCGGATCTTCGCCTCTGTCCCGCATCATTCTGTACGCTTCCATGTCTTCTTCGGTGACGTCAACTTCGTGCGAATCGTTGTATTTGACTCTCTTTTTCTTTAGTTTCTTTCCGTTTCCGACATCACCTTCTTCGTCTTCTGCTCCATCGCTTCCATCCTCCTTTCCGCCCTGTTCTCGACGTTGTTTCTCTTTTCGCAGACGTTCGTCTTCTTTTCTCAACGCTTCGCCAAGTTTTGCCGGGTCGAGTTGAACGTCCTTCGCGTCGGCGCCCCAAATATCTTTTGCCTTTTCTGCAAACTTCTTGCTATTATCTTCTCGCTTTTCCAGGGCGCGCTCTTTCGCGCGCTCCATGTTTGCTTTCATCAATTCCTCCGCCGCTTTTCCATCCTCGATGCCTTTAATCCCGACGCAATACGATGATTTCACGCACGAATGGCAACAGGCGTAGCCCCATCTCCCTTGGTTCCAATAGGATCCCCATATTTTCGTGTGGTTGTTCACCAACACATCTTCTTCGTACCGCGATGTAGCTATAGTTTTAAGTTCGCCGACACCACCACCACCCGAAATGACCCTACCGAATCGATCGTACTCGACAAACCTTTCCGTTTGTCCTAAAACTAAACCTTCCGGTGCATCTTCTAACTTCCCCGCCGACGCGTCGCCGTATTTAGACAATACCGAGGTCTTTTGCGTCTCGTCCAATTTCGATTTCTTCTCTTTGAACTTCTTATACATCAATTCCGCTTGCGACGGCGCCGCTTGCACGTGAACGTCTTGCCCGTGTTTCGTCGTCGCCTCCCAGGCGTGCACATTCATCAAAGCGAAATTCGTCGTCTCGCCGGTATTTCTCGCCGCGTTATCGCCGCGGAAGAAGTTATCGTTCGGGTCAGCATTCGGAGTTGGGTTTTCGCGCATTGACCTCGTTTTAGGATCGTAAAACGCCGATTGTGGGTCCAAATTCCTCAGATATTTCGCCGTATCTTCCCTCAGGCGCAAATTTCTCACCGTCCCGGAAGCGCCTCCGCCGGGCGCTCGAATCCGCTTTTCAATCTTCCCAAACCCGGCGTCCTCGTTCGCTTTGAGCTTCTCCTCGTCTTCATCTGAGTCCGTATCCGAAGCATAGATATCATTCACTTTCTTTTCTTTTGCCGTCTCCCCGCCTTCGTCGCTATCGTCGTCATTTTCGTCGTCGTCGTCGATATCGTCGCCTTCTCCTCCGTTCTTTTCTTTATTCTCCTTTTTGAACGCCCTTTCCAACTCTCTCTTCTTCGCCGCCTCGGCTTTCATCTCCTCCACTTCCTCGTACCTCTCCACGACTTTCTCGTAATCTTCTGCTAAAAATCCTTTGTACCTGTCTCGTTTTTGTTCGTACGTTCTGTTCCTGTTGAAATCCTCCTCTTTGAAAACTTCGTCGAGTTTCAGATCCTTCCCGGTTTTCTTCGCGTTGTGTTTTCTCGGGCGTTCTAAACAGTCTTTCTTCTTGTGTGTCATGCTCCCGCAATTTTCGCAGGCGCCTTTGCGGAACTTTGTTGTTATAAATCCTCCTCCAAACGACGACGCTAAAATTTTAACTTTATCGTTAGTATTGTGTTTATTATACCTTTGCGTCGTTGCGGCGGCGCGTTCTCTCGTTCTTCTCTCTTCCTCTTGAATCGAATGTACGTTCGGGTCTTCTTTGTTCTTTCTGAAATCTTTCTGGTGCTTCAGCCCTTTCTTCCCGTCGCCTTCTGAGGCGTACCACGGCGCCGCGGCCATGTATTGGGGAATGTGTGGGTTAATCGCTTTGCCATCTTCGTCTAATTCTGGGGCGATTAAACCTTTCTTTCTCGCTTCTTCCAACTCGAATTCGCGTTTGCGTTCCTCTCTCGTTTTTCGTCCAGACACGCCGGATGACATTTTTGTTGTTTGTTTTGCTCGTGTGATTTCCTCTCTTCTTCAAAACTCTTCCGAAAAAGCACTCTTACGAAGCTTATTTTGAGTGCGTTACGAGTGCGTGTGTGTGAAAAAGAGAGAGATATAGAGAGAGAGAGTTGTAGTTGTCTCGCACAAAAAGCTTCTCTCTTCTTCTCGTTGTTCAAAGAAGAAGAAGAAGAAGAATGAAGAATAAGAAGTACACAAACACAATTCTCTTACTAGTTACTCTTGTTGTAAAAGCTTTTGCTGCTTCTTAAAAAAAGTCTAAAAAACGAGACGAAAGTGAAATTTCAATTTTTTTCTTTCGACTCTTGCTCTTTTTTCTTTCTTTCTTTTGTGAGATGAAATTCCATCATCAGATTTTCTTCTCTCTTCCATCTTCTCTTTATAATAAAACGGTCGGTGTTGTTTGAACGATGACGACGACGTGTAATACTAGTACAAAAAGCGGTGGTAGGTCATTAAAACGAGTATTATGATTGATACGCATTATAACGCTGGGGGGCGACACCATCGGAGGAACGTTCGTGTTGGCGGGTATTACAATCATCACTTTCCTGCCTCGACGACTTCGACGACGACTCCGGTGAAGAAACGACGCAATGACAATAACAACACTAATAATAATAACAAGAGAGGACAGATGAAGCGCTTTCTCGAAAGTTTGCAAATGCTCGCGCTCGTTCTCGTGTTTTGTTTGTTCACGTTGCACTACGGGAAAGCGCTGCCGAAATTATTCAGACATCCACACTTCAAGCACGTGATTATTATCGACGCCGGGAGTACGGGGACGAGGTGTCACGTGTTTCGCGTCGCAGCCACGAGTAGCATTACGACAACGACGTATGGGAAAGACGCGAGCGTGACGCCAAAGTTGATTTTGCCAACGAAATCGTTTAAAACGACGCCAGGTCTCTCGGCGAGAGCTTTGGATCCGAGCGGCATCAACGCCGCGTTGCGGCCTTTGTTGAACTTCGCCAGAGAGTCTGTCCCGATGGAGAATTGGAAAGAGACGCAGATACATTTGATGGCAACCGCGGGTTTGAGGCATATTGAGCAGCATTTATCGGAATCGATTATCGATGCTTGCAGAGAAACCTTGAGAGAATCACCGTTCTCGTTTGAAAAAGACGAGTGGGCGAGCGTGTTGCCGGGGACGAAGGAAGCGTCATACGGGTGGACGGCGGTGAATTACGCGTTTAACGCGTTATCACCGGAGAAAACACCAAAAGAGACGTACGGAGTTTTGGAACTTGGAGGTGCGAGTATGCAAGTCACGTATGCGGTTCCGCACGCGACAGCCAAGAACGTGGTGCAGAAGAAACACAAGGAAACGGTCAGAGTAGGCAATTCGGTCAAACATTTATACGCGTCGAGTTTACTCGGTTTAGGACACGAGGCGGCGCGAGCAGAGTATCACGCGATGTTGCGAAGAGAGTATGAAACAACTGGGGAGAAACCGAATAACCCGTGCACGAATAGAGGATGGACGCCGCAAACTACCGTGCAACACGGTGAAGCATTAGCCGTAGGCGCAGGGCCGTCGAAACCTACGGGTAATTTCACGGCGTGTTACGCAATGACGAAAAAACTGTTAGGGTTAGCAGAGAACACAAAGGATTGTCCTAGAACTCCGTGTGGGATGCGTAAAGAGCACTTACCTCCGTTCGACGGTAAGTTTTTAGCGACTGAGAATTTCCATTACACCGCGGAGTTTTTCAAATTAGGCAAAACGACGACGATTAGGGATTTCCAACGCGCCGGGGAGAAGTTATGCGCAGAGTCGTGGGGAGATGTAGTGAAAAAGAGGTTTAGAAAGGACCAGAAGAAATGGGAAGAAATCGACTTGTCGAAATATTGCTTCAGCGCCGCCTTCATCGTAGCTATGTTGAAAGATGGTATGCTTTTGCCTGAGGATTTGAAGTTTACGGTGGGCAACAATGTGGGACGATACAACGTGGACTGGGCGATGGGGGCGGCCATTAACATCATCTCATCTAAGATAGCCGCGGCGAGTATTTTAACCCCAGATAATAGTGTTGGTAGGAGTGCCAGTGCCTCTGCGAGCGATATAGCTGCCGCTGCAGGTCTCGCTCCTTCGTCTGCTTCCTCCCACACGCACGAGGCAAACGATATGTTCTGGTGGTGCGTGTATATTCTCGCCGGTTTCTTCGGATGCTCGAAATTTGTATTCTCCGGCGTGTGGGAGATGCTTTACTTTAAGTGCGTATCGATTGTGCGACGCACAAGAGAAAATAGGCGAAGGTTGAGAAATGCCAGGAGAAATGGCGATAGCGATAATAGTCGTGGTGTGGGACGACGTGGAAGTAGAAGTGGAAGTGACGGAAGCTCTCTGATTGGCGGAGGAGGTGGTCTGCGCCGAAACGGGAGCCGGTCACTGAGTAGTTCCGTTTCCAACTTACGCGGTTCTTTCAACAGATCGCAAAGTGGATTTTTAACATCCTTGCCTTCGAGGAAAGGAAGCTTCCACGACTTGAGTGATATAGATAGTTTAGTATAGTAATATGTCATAGCAAATACAAGAATGGCGTGTTTTCACAGCCTACTGCGCATATTATCGGAACGTAAGTCCCACGCGTCTATAACTTCTTGGTCGCGCTCGTAAGAATCTATTATCTCACCTATCCCACCTTGCGTTTCACTCACATTGACTATAAAGTTGACGTCCGTGTATACATTGGCTCCACCACTTCTTGTCGCCAACCGCGCGTTACTCGTGACGACACCTATAAGATGTCCTGTCCTTCCGTCAACTAAAGCCCCACCACTAGCACCACTTCTGACAGAAGCTGAAGTTACGAGCATGGTCTTCTTCCCAGCAATCTTGGATACGTATCCGTGATTAACTTCCGGTGACGCTTTATCGAACTTTCTTTTCCTGACGTTGTTCCCGAACCGATCGTCGTGCGCAACGACTAGTACTTCATCACCGATTGCCGGGGAGCGTTGTTTTCGCGCAGGTCGCCTCGTTGGTAACACGATTGGAAGCGCTCCACGGCCTCCATTTTTTAGAGAGAGCACACGCACAAGTGCCAAGTCTAGAGGACCTTTGCTTACTCTTTGTACGACGCCACGTCTCCAACTTCCGTTTGAAAATCGCAAAGTAATCGCGTTCTTGCTATGCTTTTCCTCCTGTATCGCCGGCAGTACGACGTGCCGATTGGTTAATACTATACCTTCCGAGGAGTCGCCATCATCACCGGTTTTAGAAATCAATATTCCGCTACCGAAGTGTGCGCCGTCTAGAATTTCAACCCGGCACACCGATTCTGTGGCATTTCTAGCCGCCGATACGATTTTGTTCGTAGTTAGGGGCATATCGTCATCTAGAGTATTATCGGCGTCATCTCCTAATATCCACGGCGCGTGTATCATCAGAGGAAACGCACCGCGGCTCGAACCACCATCTCGCTCTTTTGCAAACGATAAAGGTGGTATGAGTATACCTACAACTATTGGTTGACCCTTTGATCTACTGGTACTTTCGTCGAGGAAAACTGGCGATCCCTCGGCTCCAGGCTTTAAAGCGATAGACAAGTCAACCACGGAAACCGCCGGTGATACTACGCCGTTTATGTTGCTACTCGTACTTTGATTCGCTATCGCCACCAATGCACTCGAAATGCACCCCCGATTGAGCAAGCGCGAAAATATGTTCGGGCTGAGCACACCAAATGGACTTCCTATGGTGGCAATCTTCGTCCCCGCGTGAACGGAAACCTTAGTAACACTCTCAGCAGTGTTCCTCCTGGCGGCGGCGTCACTTTTCGTTCTGCTATAATTACTTCTTCTGTTGTTAAAGTTCCCACCTGAACTCTTCCTCTGTTCGCGCTTGTCCAGATCGTACACGTTACTATCCCTACTTTCGATTACTTCCTTCAACACTACAAAACTCGCCGCTCTTTCCACTATTCTCCTCACCTCTCTCTGTTTCAAGAACCCTTTCGCCTCGCACAATCTTAACGGCACCACGCCTTCGAACGACACGTCCACGATATTCTGTCCTGCGATCGCGTTGACGATGTCATCGATTGCGCGCTTAGAGGTTACCACGTCCACAATTTTACACTTCGTCCACGTTTTTTTCTCGAAATTCCTTGCGTGTATAACCACGGACGGTTTCAGTTTGAATCTTTTCCCGCGACTCCTCTCGCTTTTCCCGTTATCTGTTTCAGTTGTCATCACCGTTGCGCTATCCAATACCAAAACGTTCTGCAATGCGCTCAAAGGAACCACCCAAACGTTCAAATCATTATTAGAAGTATCATCATAATCATAATCATCGTCTCCATCTTCTCTCCTCCGCATTCTCTCCGCGTACATCTCCCCTCGCCTCCCTAACATCCTCGCGTTCGTCGCCGAGCAACTGAAACAATGGAGCGTAGGAATCCCCCATTTGCTCGTATTCGCAATCGACCGTTGAATGGCAAAGTCCACGACGTCTGCCGCGTCCGCTCGAGAAATGTATTTCGCATCGCGCAAGAGTTCCTCCGTCCCGGTTATTCGGATTAATCCGGCTGCCTGCTCCGCAGCTTGGATGTTCTTCGAATTCATTTCATTTATTAACTCTCTTTTTTCTGTTGTGTTTTTCTGTCCAAAGTGCAAACCTCCCTCGAACAAGAAAAAAAGTGAGCCACGACTTTTACACCAAACTGACAAAGATATTCACTTTTGAGTCATTAATCACATGAGCTTTAGTGTTCGTCATCACGCGCACACCACCACCACTACTACCGCTTTTAAGAGTCAAACGACAACAAAAACAACCAATTTCGTTACTGCTGAGTATTTATTCGTATCATCCAACAGCAGGAATAGGAGAAGAAAAAGGTTGGTTGACGTTTCTTCTCTGCGGGAAGTGGGTGGTGGAAGCATGTTTTTGTCGCGTCGACAAATCCGAAGCGTCATCGCCAGACGGCGGGCGACGTGCGCATCGTCATCGCCGTCGTCGTCATCATCATCATCAACAACAACTCCAAATAGAAAAATATCGAACGAGAGCGCATCTACGTCTTACGCGAAGAATCATAGGGATGTCACGGCCCCGTTCCAACCGGGCGGAGACCAACCTTCAGCGATTGCAAAAACTCTGAAATTGTTAAAAGAGAAGGACAGGAAGTTTGTCTCTTTGCGCGGCGCCACGGGTACGGGGAAAACGTTCGTAGTCGCGAACGTCATCGCGGAACATGAGAAGCCGGTATTGGTTGTTGTGCCGAATAAGACATTGGCAGCGCAGGTTGCCAGGGAGTTGAGAGGGTATTTACGAACGTCGCATTTGGTTGAGCTTTTCGTGAGTCACTTTAGCGTCTACATACCGGAGAGTTGTCGTGGAGGTCGATACGTCGAAAAGAGATCTGCGGTAGACCCGGATTTAGATGCGTTGCGACATCGCGCGACGAGAGCTTTGGTTGAAGCGAAATCGACGAATAGAACACCAGTCATTGTGGCTTCGGTGTCGTGTTTGTATGGTTTGGGATTGCCGTCAGATTTTGTCGATGCGGCTTTATTTTTAGGCAAAGACGGTGAAGTGGGACAGTATGGGAACGCCGAGAAGATCATCAATAAGCTCGAAACGGAGTGTCTGTATGAACGCGCACCGGCGTTTGGAGCGGTCGAGCGTGGGCAGTTTAGAACGAGAAATAAAGGAACAGACCAAGTAGAAATCCGAGTATGGCCGCCGTACTCAAATGAACACGTGGATATTACGTTGGACAAACATAGCGGAGATTTCTTGGAAGGCAAACGCGTCGTATATAACGAAAAAGAACAACAACACGAGACTGAATATATTAACGCCATGACGATTTGGCCGCGAGTGCACTACGTGACGCCAAAAGAACGCGTCACGATGGCTGTAAAATCGATCAACGAGGAGCTGGTCTGTAGAGAACACGAGCTTCGGGAAGAAGACGCTGTGTTAGAGGCGGATAGGTTGAGGCAGAGAGTTTCTGCAGATTTAGAAATGCTCAGAGACATAGGATGGTGTCCAGGCGCGGAGCATTACTCTAGACACCTCCGTGGAGCAAAACCCGGTGAGCCGCCAGTGACGCTGTTAGACTATTTTTCTCACGAGAACAATGAAGACTGGTTACTGGTTGCCGATGAATCGCACGTCATGCTGCCGCAATTACGTGCCATGTCTGGCGGCGATAAAAGTCGAAAGGAAAGCTTAGTGAAGTACGGGTATCGCTTACCTTCCGCTTTGGACAATCGACCGTTAACTGGAGATGAATTCTGGCAACGCGTCCCGAAATGCCTACTCGTCTCGGCCACTCCTGGTGACGACGAGCACGAGTGGTCCGGTGGCGAAGAAGGGAGCGTAGATATGGTTGTCAGACCAAGCGGAATATTAGACCCGCCGACGGAAGTGTTACCGAAGAAGAACCAACTTCCCAAACTCGCCTCCATGATAGAAAAGCGCGCACGGAAGGGTGAAGCTTCTCTGGTTTGTGCGTTGACAAAAGCTGATTGCGAGGATTTAGCTGCGTATTTAACCGGCAAAGGATTACGAGCGGATTGGATGCACTCTGAACTCGCAGCTCCGGAGAGAGCAAAACGGCTTGCAAAACTTCAACTCGGTGAGCTTGACGTAGTTGTCGGTGCCCAATTACTTCGCGAAGGTTTAGATTTACCTCGCGTTTCGTTGGTGGCTATATTAGACGCGGATGTTTCTGGGTTTGCGAGATCGTCGCGAAGTTTGATGCAAATGATGGGCAGAGCGGCGAGAAATAAAAGTGGCGAAGCTGTTTTATTTGCAGATAAAGAAACTGACGCAATGAAGTCCGCTTTGAAAGAAGTCGAGCGGAGACGTCGAAAACAAGCGTTGCACAACGAAAAGTACAATGTGACGCCAAAATCTGCCACACAAGGAAGTGAATCCTCGGAGCGGTCCTTATTTGATATCATGTCTGAAGAAATTGACGCCGAGAAAATGTCCGTAGGAACTATGCTATCTAAAAGTAGTTCTAATAATAGCGATAACAACAATCATGGTGGAACTATAAACGACGAAGAAGTGGAGCGCGCTTTGGAGAGATGGCGACAACGACGAGAACCTAACTCGGAAGGTTTCATAAGAGCGACGACCAAGACGAAAGCTTTGGAAAGGAAAATGAAGGAGGACGCATTAGCTGAAAGACAAAAGCGGGAAAATCAAGCGTATATGGAGAAAGATGGTACGATACTGGGAGATTTGATGGACGCTTCTGGAAAATCCTCCTCTTCCTCTCTCGGCAACGCCGAAGCGATTCTTACGAAACACTACGGTTTCGACGAAGCTACAATTTCTCGAGTGAAGAAGATCCGCGAGATGCAGAAAACACTTCCTGCCAAATGTGGCGTGTACCGTTTTCTCGATAAGAACGGCAAGTCCTTATACGTTGGCAAAGCGAAATCTTTGCGCTCCAGAACCTCCTCGTATTTAACTCCAGGCGTCCTTGACAACTCGGCTCGTCACCGGGCGTTGTTATACAAGGCGGAGTCAATAGATTGCGTTTTGACACCGGGTGGCGAAGCCGATGCACTCGCACTAGAGGCCAGAATTATCCAACGTGAAAGGCCGCGAATGAACATCTTGCTCAAAGACGTCCCGAGATCCGAAGCTGCGTATATTGTTCTCTCGCCTGACGGTAAAATGTTTGTCGTAAACAGCTCATCTAAAGAGACATCCGACCCTAGAACTTTCGATAATAAGTGGATATTTACGCAGACAACCTACAGAGAGGCACGTAATTTGTCACGTAGCGTAGATACGGCGCTTGATCTTCGAGGAGCGCGTTTTCGCGTGAGATACGGCGACCAAGATGCAACGGAAACGCTGAACAATCGCATCACAGCGGCCCGCTTGATTTTCGAGAATAAGATTGGAGAGGCAATGGAACACGTGGAAAACACGTGCGCAAACGAGGACCCAAGAATTGTGGATAGACTAAAGTCGTTATCAAACACGTGGATACAAAATCTTGAGGATTCCAAAAGTAACGGCTCGTTAGCTGCGTTCTTATCGCTCAGTGAGGAGGAGAGGAAAAATTGGAATGTGGACGTATGCGCAGCGGTGAAATCTGGAAGATTCATTTCCGTGAAAATCGCGCGCGTGAGAGACGGAAATGTTTTGGATGTTTTAGGGACGACGGTTGAAACGTACGATGACAACGACGAAGATGAATCAACAACCCTTGATTTGGCCGAGGCTTGTCAGCGCACCATCGAGTCCACGTACGCGTCGGCGCGATTGGTTTCGTTGCCCGATTCAGTGTATATTCCCCACAAATTCCAAGACGCGAAAGAAGCTGGAGTGGCGTTCAAGTCGCTCGGTATCCGTAAGCGTATGGTTAAAACGAAGAAGAATGAAACGTATTTGAACGCTTTGGCGAGCTTAGCTCTGGAAAATGCCCGAGAAGAAGTGGAATCGATCAAATCTGAAAATGACGTTTTGACGACGCTTTCCTATGCCTTAAACATGGAATCACCTTTGACTTCTACTCTCGCGAACCTCTCGGACCTTTCTATCGAAGGTTTAGATTGTTCACATTTTGCGGGCGAACACGCCGTAGCCGCCTTCGCGCGTTTCGATGGTTCCACGGAGTCCTCTGGTAAACACAAAGTATATAACCTTCCTGTGAATTTGGTGAACCCGTCGGATGATTACGAAGGCATTCGAGTAGCGATTTCAAAAAGATGCCAATCGCAGACGCCTCTGCCGGATGTTATCTTAGTCGATGGTGGAGCCGGTCAGTTAAGAGCCGCAAAAGATGCGCTCGAAGCTGAAGGTGTTGGCATCACCAACGTGGTCTGTCGATCTGACCTCGAAGACCCTTCGTACTGCGAAACCGGCAAAGCGTTGGAAAAATTAGTCTTTTCACGTCGAGTCGCTTTAGCATCGCTCGCAAAAGGACGCAGTTCTGGCACTGAGCGCGTTTTCTTAGTTGCAGAAGAAGAAGGAGAAAAAGAAATCGAGCAAAGCACGACCGACACCGCCTTCACGCTTGGTATAGGCGTCGAGACGGTTGTTGACGGTCCCGCTATGCACTTGTTACGTAAAGTTCGCGACGCATCCCACAGCGTCGCCATAGGTAGTCAGCGAAGACGCAGACGCGAGTCCAGGTTCAGAGAGTTCATCGCGAAAGAAGAATTAGAAGAAGACGACGAAGTAGTCTCGGTTTAGAAATAAATGTTTTGTATTATATGTGTTTTATACGTTTCGCACTCTCTCCCTCTTGGCCTCTTCTCATTTGGTCTCAGGATTCAAAACATTCAAATTTTCTTCTCCCGCATAAAAAAACCACCAACGCGCGCTTTCCTTTGATACCCCGCACATTTTTAAAGCCCATCGCGAATAGAAAATGATTGCGGCATCCGTCACTCCATCGTGCGCTCTCTTGCATCGCGTCGATGTCTCTGCTTCCGGACGCCGAGCGTCATCCACTTTTAAACAACGAAAGCAGAGTCCTCGAGAAAACCATCATCGTCGCGGGGTTGTCAAGGTGGCTGCGGCGGAAAACTTGGACGCGCTTTCCGAGCTCGTCGCCATTTCCCCGATCGACGGTCGATACGGTTCGAAAACGAAATCTTTGCGCTCTGCTTTTTCCGAGTACGCGTTGATTAAAGCACGCGTGACGGTGGAAATCCGATGGTTACAAACCCTCTCGGAAATCCCCGAGGTGTTTGAGGTGGAAAAATTTTCCAACGAAGCCAATCAGTTTTTAGAGAACTATTTGAAGAATTTTTCGCCGAGCGAAGCGATGAAGGTGAAAGAAGTCGAACGCACGACGAATCACGACGTGAAAGCGGTCGAATACGTGATCAAGGACGCATTGAAAGAGAACGCGGAGTTGAAAAAGGCGCTAGAGTTTGTCCATTTCGCGTGCACATCTGAGGATATTAACAACTTGTCGCACGCTATTATGTTGAGAGACGGCGTGGAAGTTTTGTTGCCAGAAATGGATAAAATTGTGGATACTTTGTCTACGATGGCGGTAGAGAATGCTGATGTACCGATGATGTCGAGAACGCACGGTCAACCGGCATCGCCGACGACTTTAGGGAAGGAGCTGGCGAACGTGGCGTACAGATTGGCGAGACAACGCGCTCAGATTCCCAAGGTGCCATTGTACGGCAAGATGGCGGGTGCAGTCGGGAACTACAACGCGCACATGTCCGCGTATCCAAACGTAGATTGGCAAGCCGTCGCAGAAAAGTTTGTGACTGGTTTGGGTTTAACGTTTAACCCCTACGTGACGCAAATCGAGCCTCACGATTATATGGCGGAATTGTTCGGCTCGATTGAGCGATACAACACGATTATTTTGGATTTGGATAGAGATATATGGAGCTACATTAGCATTGGTTATTTTAAACAGAGAACTATCGCTGGTGAAGTTGGATCATCCACTATGCCTCACAAGGTGAATCCGATCGATTTTGAAAACTCGGAAGGGAACGTGGGGATTGCCAACGCATTGTTTGCGCACTTATCGGCAAAATTACCAGTATCCAGGTGGCAAAGAGATTTGACAGATTCTACCGTGTTGCGTAACTTGGGCGTTGGATTTGGCCACTCCTTGTTGGCATATCAAAGTACGTCGAGAGGTTTAGGGAAGTTGGATGTCAACGCGGCGGCGATGGCGGCGGATTTGGACGTCAACTGGGAAGTCCTCGCGGAACCGATCCAAACTGTTATGCGAAGGCACGACGTGGAGAAACCGTACGAGAAGCTGAAAGAGTTGACGAGAGGGAAAAGAGTGAACCAAGAAGGTATGCGGGAGTTTGTGAAGTCGTTGGATATCCCGCAAGATGCGATTGATAGTTTGGCGGCAATGACGCCGGCGACGTATGTCGGTAACGCTTCCGCGCAAGCTAAAAGAATCGTGGAGATGATAAAAAAAATCGAGTAAGGAGGGGTTAACTCCATCATTTCTTCGCGTTATTTATACACTAAAAGGAGCAATTGATGGATGACAACTATTCATAATTTGCACACTCTCGATCTATAGCTAATCTTCAAACGTGACGTGCTTATTTTTGGGAGTCGCTTTAAGCGCGCTGAATGTAAGCTTTTCGGACGGCGTCGTCGTATGTCTTTCTTTTTTCACCGCAGCTGCTCGAGGTGTTCGTTCAAACTTTTTTACCGGCTCTATGCCCATCGAGCGCATCTCTTCTTCCATTTTTGTCGCCCGTTTGGCGTCGTATTGTAAGCCGATACTTCCTGTACCTACGTTGACCATTTTACCTAAAACAATCGCTGCGGACGGATTTTTTAATTTATCGACATCACCCCTTATAGCGGCTTCTGTCAAGAACGCCGTGGCCGTCTCGTACGTCATTTTCAAAAATGGAGACGTGGAATCGTTGATACCAACTCGTGAGAACGGTCTGTACCCGCCTTGCTGGCACATGAAGTCTGAAATCAACGACAAGTGTCTGGCGTCGACGCCAATGCCATAGGCACCAAACACCCCTGAAATTTCATCTACGAGTGTTCGTCTCGCGGCTTCGACGCCGAGCGTTAACCGAACTTGCCAAACGTCGTTCGCTTTGATACGATTAACGTCGACTAAATCCTCGTTTGCAAACGCGGCATCGAAGGAGACACCATCGCATTGGACCGCTAAAGTACCGTCGAGCTCGTCGCCGACGACGAAAACGCCGCCAATGCCTTTCGTGTATCGAATGTTGGACTTTGCCGCGGCATTATCGAGCAAGTTTTGTAAGAGAAGTAATGGCGTTGCTAAATCAAACTCAAGGATGACCGTAAACGTTTTCGCGCTCGCGTTGACGACGACGGCTTCTTGGATATCGGATAAGTCCTGGCGTAAACCACCGTTCTCTCGTGAAGATGCAGTTTCGTTTTTCGAAGATTTCTTCTTTTTCGAAGCTGCAGTAGCTGGTTCCGCGACTTCCGTTTGATCTGAATCGTCTGAATCTGAATCTGACGGACTACCGTCGTCTTTATCCTCGTCGGAAGACTTTGCAGAACCTTTCTTTTTCTTTTTTGCAGAAGAGGACTTCTTTTTAATCTTCCTTGCAATCTGTGCTTCGTCTTCGTCTGAAAATTCACCCGCATTGACTTTGTCGTCGTCGCCGTACGCTTCCTCGTCACGATCAGCTTTTCTCGCATCTGCTTTCGCGCCTTCTTCGTCGTCAGAGTTATCTTCGTCGTCGGAGGCGTCGTTTTCATTTTCGATTCGTTCCTTTGCGTTCAGTTTTGCACTACCTCCTTTTTTCTTCGGTTGGCCTTCGTCGTTGTCGTCTGCGGTATTCTTGCCATCGTCGTTGTCATCATCGTCCATATCACTCGGTTTTCTCGCGGCACCTGTCGCAGATCGTTGCCTTAATTTCACGATCTGAACATCAGCACTTTGCTCTGCTCGTTTCTTGCAATCTTTCTTGATGATTGCATACAGTTCCGCCAAGTAGGTTTCTTTGAAGCACGCTTCCATCTCTTCAAACGTCACGCTTCCTTTTGCTTTTGAAAATTCATCCGGGCATCTCATGGTCACCTTCACTTCGCACACGCGCGCTTTACAGCCATCAGACGGCGCGTCCGCGTACAACCGCGTCTCGCACGAGAGATCTTGCACCAACTCTGCAAAAGTCACTTTGCGCAACCGACTCGCGAGCCTATCCGCATACTTCTTAGCCATTTTATCTTTGCGCAGAGGCATGGTCATCACCGGTAATGTCGGCTTTCTGCTCGCCGCCATGAGTAGCTCGCGTAGTCGAGGAATACCCATCGTCACGTTTGCTTCACCACGACCGGCAAAGTGAAACGTATTCAAGGTCATCTGCGTGGAAGGTTCGCCTACGGATTGCGCGGCGACGACGCCAACGGCTTCGCCCGGGCTCGCCATGGAGGCAATAAACTTCAAGTTCATAATCTTTGCAAACTCTTTACGAGTGACTTTGTGTGCTTGTTCAAACTCTTCGTCGGATAGAATGCCATGCGTGACGTGCAAAAAATCGTCCAAATCTTTTGCAAACTTTTCTGGTAAGATACCTAAACTCGTGAACTGGGAATAACGTTTCTCGTGTTCTACAACTGAGGATGCGTTTCGTGGCACGTCTGGAAATGCTCTCGTCTTCTTATCCATGAATGCATCTTCGGGATTGGAATTCTCTTTCTTTGATGAGCTATCGTCAAACTCACTCAGAGCGGATTTGTTTTGTAGTTTTAACGATTCGATGTTTTCCAGCGCAAACGCAAATTCTTTTGCGTAGACTCCTTTGGAGACTTCAATGCCGTCATCGCCATATAAGAACTGAACAATCGTGCCATCGACGTCCCGTACGGTATGATCGTAGTGAACTTTCAATCCTTCCAAATTTTTAACCAAACATCTTTGTAAATATCCAGATCGTGACGTTTTCACCGCCGTGTCGACTAAACCCTCTCTTCCAGCCATGCAGTGGAAATAGTATTCCTGCGGTCGTAAACCAGAATAAAATCGGTCGCTGATGTATCCACCCGCTCGCGGATCACAATCAAACGGTGCAAAACATGGTAACGTTTTCCCACTCGCCATTCTTGGAACGCGACGACCTTCTAATTCTTGTTGCCCGAGCGCGGCAGCGATTTGTGAAAAGTTCACCATCGAGCCTTTCGCTCCAGACATGGTCATTAAGGACAAGCAATTTCTGTGAAAGGGTTTCTTCGTGCCACTAGGGAGGCAAACTTTGACAGTAGCCGACGTGACTTGATTGAGCGCTCCAGAAGAGCGAGCATCGAGCGCGGCTTCGGAATCTGGACGTTCGGTGACTCTCGCGGTAACCGCCGAACGCAACGCCATCTCAGGAACATCCTTAACTTGTACAAACGCTTCCGCGGCTGATTTTGCTGCCGCGCCAGCTTTGGCCAACTCCTTCACGCGCAACTCTTCAGATTCTGCGACTAAAACTAAATCGTCCATCCCGCATGTGAACCCGTGTTGTTGAAGGAACAGAGTGAGTAATCGAGACAACACCGATAACAACTTTCCGGCAATTTGCTTTCCGTGTAATTCAGCAACGGCGTGTATTAAACCAAACTTACCGAACGCGTTCTTATCGACAACGCCAGTACAGATGTAATTTTGACGAACGATCAAGTCACCTTCCTCTTTACTTCCCCAAAACGTGTGCGGAGTTTTACACGAGTGTTTCAATGTAACCCCGGGACGTTGATACGCGACGTGGTCTAAAATCGTGCGCATGACATCTTTACCGGTCCATAACCGTCTCGGCTTAAGAATCGTAGGTGGAGGCAACTTAATTGTCAAATTCTCGCGATCACATAAATCCACGAGAGCCGCGAACACGATTTGCGAGAACCCTTCTTTGTTATAAAAGCGGTCTTTGCACGTCAACAATACAGCGGAGCAGATATGATCTTGAATCAAACCTCTCAGCGGTTTCCCGTCCGTCGGCGCGTAGAATTGCTCCTCGGCTTTGACAATTTCGTATGCTTCCGCTCGCGCTTGATGATCTTGAGGAAAGTGCAAGTTAATTTCGTCTCCATCGAAATCAGCGTTGAACGTCGAACAATTGGCGTAGTGCATGCGAATGGTTCTTTGCCCGGGAAGGACGCGAGCGCAATGGGCTAAAATCCCCGGTTTGTGCAACGTTGGCTGACGATTCGTGAGCATAATGTCGCCGTTGCGTAGATGCCTGTAGACCTTCCTAGCAAGCGGTCGCCCATCGGCATCTTTTGCGGCTGATACCGACAACAAAGTTTTCGCAATGGCTCTTCGTTTTTCTTTGGAAAATCGCGCTAAATTGATAATCCTTCCGCGTTCGTCCTCGACGGCGTTCGCGCCTGGGTGTTCGTCCGCTCCTCGTTCTACGAGCTCACGCATGAGTTCAACGTTATGGGGCGTCACAAGTTCAGGAAACGTTAAGGTTTTGGCAAAAACAGGCGGTACGCCAATCTCGCCAGTACCTAAATACGGATCCGGCGAAATCACCGACCTCGCCGCGTAGTTTACTCTTTTCCCCATCATATTCATACGAAACAAACCTTGCTTCTTTTCCAACTGTTGACGAATTCCAATACCAACGCGATCTTGGATCCGATCCGCTTTAGTGGCATCCATCAGTCTATTCACGCCACCTTGAATGACCAACCACGCTCGAACGGCTCTCGAAGCGCGCACTTCTGGAGGTTCTGGAACCGTCGGCGGCGTTCGAAAGAGTTCAGTTAACGATAAATTGGCTTGAATTATCGCACACAAGTGCGTATTTTGCGGGTGCTCGAAAACCATATCGCCCATTTTCGAAGGCGGTCGAAGCTTTGGCGGCGGCACAAGAATAGTTTGACAGAAGAATCTGTTCGGATTGGAGGCTTGTCTTTTCGTCGTTAAATCTGAACTTTGATCGCGACCATTCGCGCACCACACTCTCGCGCACCATTCAAACTCGTTGCCCCACAATCTTCTCAAAATCTCTCTCGCTTCAATTGGTGTCACGTACATCGGTTTCGTCGAGCGCTCTTTAAATCCTCCTTCGTCGTAGTTGTCTTCTTCGCTGTCCGTCGATGAAGACAAGGACGAGCTATCGTCGTCGTCGTCGTCTTCAGAAGAACTGCTACTACTACTACTACCATCGCTATTTCTATCCCTACTGTTCTTCTTCGTCTTTTGTTTAATCTTCTTTGATTTACCTTCAACGACGGTTCCTCCAGTCATTTCCGCCACGGTGCCGGAATCCACTTGCTCGTCCGCCCCTTCCGCGCTCGCCGCTTTCGCCAACTGTTTCATCGAAAAATCCACGTCAATACCGTTCGCTAAGTTGGTCACCAACTGCTTCTTCGGCAACGGTTTTCTGTAAATCTTAGTGGATCCTTCCGTGCTCAAACCAGGACCGAACGCTCTGCAATTCTCGCACCTCGCTTTCGGCACGCTTTTGAAAAACGAATCGATCAACTCTCTCTTCGCCGTCAACGCCGACGTCGTCCACTCCAAAGGCACGTACTGGTTCCCTCTCTTCGTCTTCTTCCTCGTCAAACTATCTAACTTTGGCATTAAATTAGCGTCCAAATCCATCATCTCCGGTGCCTCCCCACCTTCTTCCTTCCTCGTGTTCTCTCGATCTTTTCGATTTTCCTCTTCGATTTCGCTCAACTCTCGCATCGTACTCTTCGATAACTTCCACTGACTGACATCCGCTGCACTCTCTAATTCCCCTCTATCGATCAAATCCAATCGTTCTCTGAACATATTCACCCGTTCCGTGTGCATTTTAAACTTGTGACAGTTCAAACACGCGCATCTTAACACCTTCGTCACCGTCGGAAACAACAAAGGGTGATACACGGGAACCACCAAATCGATGTGCCCAAAATGCCCCGGGCAATGGTGTTGCGATAACCCGCACGTCGAGCACACGCCGAATTGTTCGATCGGGCCAAACGCCGGGTCGTATAATCCATCAACGACTGGGTTATTCAGAGCATCGAACAAGACTGGATTGGTGACTCTTTTCACCGAAATCTCTCGCGCTTCTTTCGGGTCGTAAAACGAAAACGACACCGAGGAAATTTCTTTCGACACCAAGTGCGGGTCTTTGACTTCGATTTCTTTCTTCTTCTCGTTGAAGAAATCATCGACTTCAAAGACGTCGTCTTCTGAATCGTCGTCGTCCACTTCCCTCCTGGTTTTCATGCTGAACAACAGCAACAATAACTTAAAGTCGTTCTCGTCGCCTTTCTCTCCTCAAATCTTCGATATTAAAGTTGTTTCTGACGAGAAAAAGCGCCGCCGCAGAAGACAAAAATTAACAAAAATCACAAAAAAAGAACAAAAAGACGAAAAAGACGCAAAAAAAGTTCACTCAGCAGTCTGGCACTTTTTATTTGCAAACACTATAGTACCAGTAGTAACGGTTGCAACTACTTTTGTTGTTGTTGCTGTTGTTGTCGAAACAACAACAACAACAAGGAAGAAGACGTATTATTAACGAATAATAATGATGAATTCTTTTAAGTATTATGTCTCACAACGCAGGGTTTTCCCTAAAGCACTCCTACTATTCATCATCATCTGTTGTTCTTCTTGTTGTGATGGGCAACAACAACGAAAGATCCTCTGCCTCCATGGAGGGGGCCAAACGGCGAGTTCCTTTGAAAATACGCGCGGTATGCAATCGCTCATCGCAGCTTTGCCAGAAATTGAGTTTGTTTTTCC
>Ga0255752_10000181_pt1 | contig 75765 bp, 70 predicted proteins | sample 011ome_25_FD_179952 | JGI IMG/M metagenome (GOLD analysis project Ga0255752, IMG submission 179952) | Coastal salt marsh microbial communities from the Groves Creek Marsh, Skidaway Island, Georgia - 011512CT metaG (version 2) | ecosystem: Environmental > Aquatic > Marine > Intertidal zone >...
ATTGGCCTGCGCAAGCGTAGACGCCACGAGTTCAAGACCACGAGCAGACTCTCGGCATCAAGCCAGTCACTACTCCAGTCTCCGAAAAAGATTCATAGTAATGTATTCAGTTCTATAACGAATAGTATGGTATGAATACATCCGAACAAAAAACCGTAGTCATCGGCGGCATCACTGGTGGTATAGGATCGGCATTGGCTGAACAACTCTGCCGTACCGGTGATCGTGTCGTTGGCTTTGCCCGCAATACGCCGGGGCTCGAGGCACTACGCGCCCGGCATCCAGAGATCGAAATCCATAGCTGCGACGCCACCGACCCTGAAGCGCTCAGTAGTTGCTTCGAGCAGATCATCGCAACCCACGGTCAAATTGATGCCTATGCACATGCAATCGGCTCGATTTTCATCAAGCCCGCGCACCTCACCTCCACTGAGGATTGGCACCACACCGTCCTCACCAATCTTAGCAGCGCATTTTACGCACTTCGGGCAGCGACCAAGCATATGAGTCGACAAAGCCGCGGCAGTTGCCTATTTTTTAGTACGGCTGCCGCGCAAGTCGGCATCGCCAACCACGAAGCGATCGCCGCCGCAAAAGGTGGCATTGAAGCCATGGTCCGCTCTGCGGCAGCGACCTACGCTCCGCGCGGCTTGCGGATCAATGCGATCGCCCCCAGCCTCACCGACACGCCGCTCGCGGGGCCGATGACCAGCAACCCGAAGATGCTGGAGATATCAAAACGGATGCACCCACTTGGTGACATCGCTCGTCCAGATGATATTGCGAATCTCGCGCAGTGGCTACTCTCTGCCAGCGCCCGCTTTGTAACGGGTCAAGTATTCACCATCGATGGCGGCATCTCGACCATTGTGCCCAAGCCGAAAATATAACTACGTATGTGCCGCCTTTGCATGCTGTTGATCGTTGCACTACTGCCTGTCAGTTCCGTGCGAGCTGGTGTATTTGCCGAATCAACAGCCATTGAAGGAGTCAGTTATCCGAAAATGGGCGAGCATCGCGTCACCTACAAGCTACTCTTCAAGCTCTACGATGCCGCCCTGTTCGCAGAAGCGGGCGCGACCGCAGAGCAGGTGTTGGCGCGCAATTGCTCATTTCGCCTCGAGTTCCGCTATTTGCGCAGCATCTCGAAGGCAACGATTCTAAAGTCGGCGAATCACATGCTCGCCAAAAACCTCAACAGCGAAGATCTATCGCAAATCACCGCCGCCACGCAGCAATTACACGCGACTTACCGCTCGGTCGAAACTGGGGACGTCTCATCGCTTAGCTATATTACTGGCGTCGGCACCATTTTTGCCATCAACGGCGAACAGTTAATTACCATTCCTGGTAAGGACTTTGCGCAATACTACCTACAAATCTGGCTCGGCGAGCGCCCAGTCTCGGTACAATTACGCGATCGGCTACTCGGGAAATAAACCGAAAAACTGAAATCAGCGATTCTACTAATCGCCCTGATCACGCAGTCCTGTGGTCGACGCCCCTCAATTTACTTGTCATCGAGGTGATTTCTGCAAATTTCGTTGGCTTCGCTATTATGGCTACTACCAAGAAAAAATCTGCTCCGCCGACCAAGAAGCCTCAAAGCTTCTTGGATGCACCGATCAACAAACAGCTTTCTAAAGAAGACAAGCTCCAGCTCTACCGCATGATTGTAGGGATTCGACGCTTCGAGGAACGCTCGTTACGCGCTTACAACCAAGGTAAGATTGGGGGATTCCTGCACCTCTACATTGGCCAAGAAGCGATCGCCGCTGGCGTCGTTTCGTTGATGGAAGAGAACGACCACATTATCACCGCCTATCGCGACCACGGTCACGCGTTGGCGGTCGGCATGTCGATGAATGAGTGTATGGCTGAGATGTATGGTAAATACACTGGCTGCTCGAAGGGTAAAGGTGGCTCGATGCACTTTTTCGCGCCGGACAAAAATTACTGGGGTGGCCACGGCATCGTCGCTGGCCAGACACCACTCGGAGCCGGCCTCGCGTTCGCACTGAAATATAAGGGCCTCAAAGGTTGTGCGATAGCTTTCCTCGGCGACGGCGCAGTCAATCAAGGCTCCTTCATGGAGACGCTCAACCTCGTATCCCTCTGGAATATCCCCGTCGTCTTTGTCATTGAAAACAACGGTTACTCGATGGGCACCAGCCTCAAACGCTCCTCTGCGGAAGAAAACCTCGCACACCGTGCGGATGGTTTCGACATCGCATGGGAGGTCTGCGACGGCCACGACGCCTTCGAAGTTCGCGAAGTCGCCGACCGCGCGATGAAGCGTGCCCGCGAAGAGCATAAGCCTTTCCTGCTTGAAATCCGCACCTACCGCTATCGCGGACACTCTGTGGCGGACGCCAACCACGAGAAATACCGTACCAAGGAAGAGATCGAGGAATACAAGCGCACCAAAGATCCGATTAATCTGATCAAGTCTCAGTTGCTCGCCGACGGCACTTTAACCGAAGCGCTGGCCAAAAAGATCGACCAAGAGAAAAAAGACGAAGCCGAAGCTTCAGCCAAATTCGCCGAAGACAGCCCTTACGCACCGCGTGAGGAAATCCAAACCGATGTTTATTGGGAAGTCGACAACGACGCCGACAACAAACTCAAGGGCAGCTACTTCTTCAACGACTAGACATTCATTAAGAATTAGGAATTAGGAATTCTGCCATCAGGCTTCTAACTCCTCGCTTCTAACTGCTAACTCCTTTAAATAAAAATGCCACTCATCACTTACCGCGAAGCTATTAAGCAAGCACTCGACGAAGAGATCCAACGCGACGAAAACGTCTGCATCATGGGCGAAGAAGTCGCCGAATACAATGGCGCTTACAAGGTCACCGAAGGTCTCTGGGCCAAACACGGCGACAAGCGCGTGATCGACACCCCGATCTCCGAAGCCGCATTCTCTGGCCTTGCCATCGGCGCGTCGATGCTTGGCATCCGCCCAGTGATCGAGATGATGTTCATGTCGTTCAGTTACGTTGCGATCGACCAACTCTTCAATAATGCCTCCTTCTGTCGCTACATGTCGGGCGGTTTGATGAATGTGCCCATCGTCGTTCGTGGTCCTGCCAATGGCGGCACCAGTGTCGGCGCGACCCATTCGCACACGATCGAATACATGGTGGCCAACCACCCAGGCTTGAAGGTGGTCTGCCCATCCAATGCGTACGATGCCAAGGGACTCATGAAAGCCGCAATCCGCGACAATGACCCAGTCTTTGTCATGGAAAACACCTTGCTTTACGGGGAACAGTGGGAAGTGCCTGAAGAAGAGTATATCGTCGATCTTGGCGTGGCCAACATCCTCAAGGAAGGCACTGATATGACCATCATTTCCCATGGTCGTTGTGCCATGCTCTCACTGGAAGCTGCAAAGACTATGGAAGAGACCCACGATATCAGTGTCGAAGTCGTCGATCTGCGCTCAATCCGTCCACTCGACGAAGAGACGATCCTCAACTCGGTCAAGAAGACTGGCCGCGCTTTACTGGTCGAAGAGAATAAGCCCTATTGTGGTGTGGATGCTCAGATCTCGCATTTGATTCAGCTCAAAGCTTTCGACTACTTGGATGCACCCGTTCACCGCGTCTCCTCGATCGACGCACCGACTATTTACGCCAAGCCGCTCGAGGATTGGCAGATCCCAAACCAAGAGCGCATCATTGCCATGGCAATGAAACTGATGGCGTAAGCGGACACTCACACTTTTAACACTTCACTTCTCACTTTATAAGATATGGCTACATTAATTGATATGCCCAAACTCAGCGACACCATGACGGTCGGCACGCTGGTCCGCTGGCTCAAAAACGAAGGTGACGCAGTCGCCAACGGTGACATGATCGCCGAAATCGAAACCGACAAGGCGACCATGGAAGTCGAATGTTTCGACGAAGGCATCTTGATTAAACACTATTGCGGCGAAGGCGACGAAGTCGCTGTCGCGGATCCTATCGCTGCCATCGGCGAGGCCGGTGAAGCAGCGCCTGCCGCCACTCATTCGGCGCCAGCCGCAGCCGCACCTGAGCTAGTCGCAGTTGTTGAAGCACCAGCCGCTGCACCTGCTCCTGTCGTTGCCGCGCCCGCAGCTCCGGCACCGGTTGCAACTCCAACAGCATCCGCTGGCGCACGGATCAAAGCCTCGCCATTGGCAAAGAAGATCGCCGCCGAAAAAGGCCTCGACCTTGCCACCATTCAAGGCTCTGGCCCTGGCGGGCGCATCCTGAAGGAGGATGTGCTCAACGCAACGCCAGTGGCCGCAACTCCTGCCGCCGCCACGAGTGCTCCAGCCGCTGCACCTGCTGCGACGCTTGAAGCACTTGAGATTCCGGTCTCCAACATGCGTAAAAGCATCGGCAAGGCGCTGGTCGCTTCCAAGACACAGGCACCACATTTCTACCTACAGATCGAGGTCAATGGCGCGCCACTTGCCAAGCTCCGTGCCGAGCTCAACGGCAAACTTGCATGCCTTCCACCCGAACAAGGTGGGGTTAAATTCTCCGTCAATGATCTTACTCTCAAGGCAGCAGCCGAAGCGGTGCGCCGCGTGCCTGCGATCAATCGCTCATGGGAAGGTGACTCCATCAAGCAACACGCCAATGTGCACCTCGCATTTGGCGTCGCAATCGATGACGGCCTCGTCACTCCAGTGATCCGTGCCGCGGAGACCAAGGGTCTGCGCGAAATCGGCGCAGAAGCGAAGGTTCTGATTAAAAAGGCACGCAGCAAGAAACTCACTCCAAACGAGATGAGCGGCTCGACCTTAACTGTGACCAACCTCGGAATGTTCGGCATCTCCGACTTCTACGGCATTATCAATCCGAACAATGCTGCGATTCTCAGCATCGGCGCGACGATCAAAAAGCCCGTGGTGAATGAGCACGACGAAATCGTGGTCGGGCAAGTGATGAAGATTGGCCTGTCCGGCGATCATCGCACCATCGACGGCGCGGTTGGCGCACAGTACCTACAAGCCCTCAAGGAAATCCTTGAGACGCCCGCAATGATGCTGGTGTAAATGGCTCTGTCATTTAAGGGGGAATGACGGAGTGCTCATTGCTCATTTAAACAGCAGCCCGCGATTTGGTCGCGGGCTTTTTTGTGAACATGTAAGATGACTGAACGTGGCCTCCGCCGTCAGGCGGGGGATTTTTTCCGCACTCATTTTTAGGGCACGTATCCAGCGTCCCCCGATCTCACGATCGAGGCCACAAGAACAAAAGAAATATTCCATAAAGATTGTGCCACACACCAAGCTAAAACAAGGCGCGACCGCCGACTGCTGATTCCTTGAGCTAGGAAGCATGCAATAAGAGCACCGCTCTCCACTCTCGCGGCAAAGAGACACTAATTCTGCCGATACGTTGCATTTGCGGCAGGCTTCACCCATCTTGCTCGCATGCTTCCCGTGCCTGACTACTCAATCATCATTCCCGCCTTCAATGAGGCAGCTGAACTACCGGCGACGCTTGCCGCGATTCGCACGGCAATGGCCGCGCAGCGACTCACTGGCGAGTGTATCGTGGTCGATAACAACTCTACCGACAGGACCGCTGCCATTGCGACTGCTGCAGGCGCTGACCTAGTGGTGTTCGAACCGATCAATCAAATCGCCCGCGCACGTAACACTGGCGCGCAGGCCAGCCGTGGGCAGCAGCTGATTTTTGTCGATGCTGACACGCGTATCTGCGCCGAACTGTTAGCCGAAGCGCTGCGTCAACTCGCAACTGGCAGCTGCGGTGGTGGCGCCATCATCGAATTTGAAAATATTGCGCAGGTCGGAGTGGTTGGCCGCTGGGGAATCACCGCATGGAGGCGGATTTCAACCTTCACTCGCACCGCCGCGGGAAGCTTTCTCTTTTGCCGGCGCGATGCCTTTGCATCCGTCGGCGGGTTTGATCAAAAACTCTACGCCAGTGAAGAACTGCGGCTATCCCGGCACCTGCGCAAATGGGGCCGCGCGCATGGCTTACGCTTTGACATTATCACTCAACCCGCCGCGCGCACCTCAGCTCGCAAATTCCACTGGTATAGTGGGCCAAAGATGCTTGGCTGGGTCTTTTTTATGATGTTGGTGCCGATTGCAGTGCGCTCCCGCAGGCTCTGCGGTTTTTGGTATAAGCGCCCCGTTCAGTGATCCCTGAGAAGGGAGATTTGAGAGCTGAGAGCTGAGACTTGAGACTTGAAACTTAAGAGCTGAGCCCTGATTATCACTGTATCTCCCCCTCTTTATCGCCGGCCTAATTTTTCCCATGCCCACAGTCCACCATTCGATCGACCATGCGCGCTTCGAAATCACCCTCGGCAATGCCAACGCAGTGTTGGAATACACTCGATCCGGCAGCTTGATGACGATTCATCACACTTACGTGCCGATCGAACTGCGCGGGCAAAACATCGCTGGGCTGCTGGCGAAAGCTGCGTTCGACACCGCGCGCGCGGAACGGTTGCAGATAGTGCCGCAATGCTCCTATATCGCCCGCTATGCCAAACGGGTTCCCGAGGCTGCTGCTCTGGTGCTAAAGGACTGATCAATCCCTTCTTCGTTTTTTGCTTTAACCCGCGGCCACAGCCATTACCCATTACTTAGCAACGATCATACCCCCTTTTGCCATGACACTTTTTCAAGCCACACTTTACACAGGACTCTTTCTTCTCGTCTTCGGCGGCCACTATCTTTGGCACGGTATGAAAACTGCCAAGAGCACGCAGGCCTTTCCGCGTTCGCAAGCAGCCGCGTTTCTGCTGCTCGGTGCCGCGACCGTCTGGTTTCTCTACAAAGTGCTACATCTTGGCCCAGCTGATTTCGGCCAATATAAAAATTTCCTGTTCATCATCTTCCTCGTCACTGCGCTCGGCTCATTCTACTACGTGCCCGACTTTCTCGCAGTGCGCGGCTTGGCCGCCCTGATCCTCATGACTGCTGGCGTGCTGCTGGACGCCGCTTACATGCAGCTCCCGCAAGCACGCCTATTTCTGGTCACCTTTGTTTATCTCGCCATTGTCGTGTCGCTGATCCTCGGTGCGAATCCCTATAAGCTGCGTGATTTCTTCGACTGGCTCTACACAGTAGACAGCCGCCCTAAGATCTTTGGTGGCGTATTTGCAGCATACGGACTCTTGCTAATTGGCGTTGCATTCATATACTAAACACCGTGGACAACAACATTCCTCAGACGGGTCTTCTGATCATTGTCTCTGGCCCTGCTGGCAGTGGCAAAACAACGCTCTGCGAGCGTATGCTCGCCGAAGTGCCTGAGCTCTGGCGGGTCGTGACCTCCACCACCCGCAAGCCACGCGTAGGCGAAAAAGACCACGTCGATTACTACTTCTTCGACCGCGCCACCTTCGAGCAAAAGATCGCCGAAGGGCATTTCTACGAGCACGCCCACGTGCACAGTCACATTTACGGCACCCTCAAAAGCGAGGTGCAGGACAAGCTGGCCGCGGGCACCGACCTGCTGCTCAACATCGACGTGCAAGGCGCAGCGCAAATGCGCCAAACCGCGCTGACCGACGAATTACTCAAAGGCCACGTCGTCACGGTCTTTATCATGCCCCGCACGCTCGAAGAGCTGGAAAAACGCCTGCGTGGCCGTGCGACGGACGCCGAAGACGAGATTCAGCGCCGCATGCAAGTCGCCCGCAGCGAGATGCAGCAACACGAACTCTACGACCATACGATTCTCAGTGGATCACGTGGCGAAGACTTCGAAAATCTACAAGCCATCTACCGCGCTGAAAAGATGAGGGCCCAGTAGTTGGGAACTACCAATCATATCTTGGCTCAGCTGCGCGGGGACGTAAAAGACAGAGGAGCAAAGGCTTCGCAAACGAACGGTAATGCCGAGTTCTCTTACAAAGCCTTTGGTAAGTATGCCCCCTAGGGACAGCCAATTAAAAGTTTCTAGCGAAAGTAATGATGCAGGACCAGCTGCTCAAATCGACAGTCGCACCTGCATCTTCATTTCCGACCTTCTCTTCATCCAGATAATCATAGCGAGCCTTCACACCTAGACTGTATTCACCCGCATCATCCAAATGCCATTTTCCGCCAATTGCAGTATACGCACCCCATCTATATTTAATATCTCGATCAGATGATTTTTCTTGGGCCACCACTTCACTGCCACTCATGATGCTTGCATCACGGTCCCACTCTAGATCCATACGATTGAAAGTAATACCACCTTCAACCTGCCCTGATAAACGGCTCATCTCGGTACCTTCCTCTAATACTTTGCCCGCACGTAACCGCCGAGCAAGTGCACCGAACGAAAGTGTCTGAACCTCGATTGAGACTTTCTCCTCCAAGAGGCCGACCAGTGAAGTCACATCACCACTAGGTGTTTCAATGATCTCACGATCCGGCAGGAATCCAAGAAGTGGGCCAGGGGGATTGAAACTGCCCTCATAAGGTGCTGAAGGTGGGATCACGTTCAAATTGTAGGTGTCTACAACCCGAATATCATTCATACTCGAACCCGTACTCCCGACAGAAGACGGACCACTGTGCGCGCTGGTGTCCAGTATCGTAAATGTGCTAATAAAGCCGTATTCGATATTTTGATTATCCTTATCTTTAACAATCCGAGAGAGTTCAAAATAAGGCATCACTTTTACAGATGGACGATCCTTACGACTTCCACCATTTGAATTGTAGCTCGATGCACCGGCAAAAGTTCCAACACTTCGACTAAATGTGATGCGATCGCCCTGCGCATTGACTTGCGAAGCGTTATCATAGCCCCAATTCGTGGTCGCAGGAATAGTGTCTGTCCCAGACCCGCGCCTGACAAAGCCATCATCATATTCACGATCCACGCTGCTCTGAGTTTGGTCTCCTAAGTCGCTCGGTAGGCTGAACCCACCCGAGGGGGCACCTAAAGCAGATTCAAATGCACTACTATCGATCCCACCGTAAAACTTAGTTTTCCCAAGAACACGTGTGGCTGCGCCGACACCAAATTCCCATTTAGCATCATCGCCCCCGTCTGCTAATACAGCAAGCGGAGCAATCAAGAGGGCACATAGTGAAGTCTTAACGGATTGATTTAAATATTTCTTGTTCATTATGGTGTCCATTTAAGTTCCTTATTCAGCGATCGTTACAATACGGTAGAAGCGGCCATCCACCGTATTAGGGTGGATGATCGTCTTGGGCGGACCATTATCGATCCACTGAGTCTTTTCGACGTTGGCCGTATACAATGGCAACACACGTTTCCAATTCTCTAAATCCTCACTATATTCAATCGCGTAGACATTTCCGATGGTCGTGTTGAATTCGATAATGAACGCACCGTCTGCAAGGAGGGCCGTGCTTGTCACGTTCGCTCCAGACTCGCTAACTGTAGCGGTCTCTACCTCAGAAGTGAGCACCTCAATCACCACATAGTCAGGTGTCTCAAATGGTGCCAACGAATCGCGCTTTAACTCAACCACTAACTCAACGCTATTACCGGCCTCACCCACAGCAGCAAGTGTTTGAGCGTATTCGATGTAAGGTGTCTCGTCTTCGAGAGTGCCACTTGGATTGAAGAGGAGGATATCTTGAGCCAATCCATTAACGATCATACGGAAGCCGATGATGCTTCGAATATGTAGATTCGTCACACGAACCGTCTGCTCGTATAGAGCAGTTTGCCAATTAAGTTCAGGTGTCTCAAGCGGTTCAATTAAGATCCCTCCAACTCCGACGACATCGATTGTCACCGTCGCAGTCTCAGAAGTCGCACCTTGGGAATCACTCACGGTATAAGTGAAGGAATCCTCACCATAGAAGTCGGCGGCTGGCGTATAAATAAAGCTGCCATCAGGATTCAGTGTTAAATCACCTCCCGAGACATCTGTGCTAATTCCGAAGCTAAACGGAGTATCACCATCTGGATCGGAATCATTCGTAGCGACCGTATCCGCCAAGCTTGGATCATCACTCGAAAGCATTTCGAAATCATCATCCACTGCCACAGGCACTGGATTAAGCACCACGAGTTCGAACTCAACATCAGTCGTGGTTACGCCATCATCGGCAGTAACTGTTACAGTGTAAACTCCATCATTCTGCGGACCTCCAGCAGATGCCAAGTGAGCAAGCTCTCCAGTAATCTCACCTGTGTCCGAATCGATCGAAAGTCCCTCCGGCAACCCAGTTGCACTATAAGTCAACGTGTCGCCATCGTCGTCGCTGAACGATGCATCAATTGAGATGACATCTATGTCAGCGAACTCCCCTGCAATCTTAGCGGTGAACACCTCGGGGTCGATTTCCGGAGCGTCATTAGTCACATTGATGTTAACCGTTGCGGTATCAGTTGCACCCTGTTGATCAGTCACTGTGTAAGTGAAGCTGTCTGCACCAGCGTAACTGCCGTTTGAAGTATAGGTGAAGCCACCATCTGGATTAACTGCTGCGGTGCCGTTGCTTGCGTTCCCCAGGATTGCGTAGCTTAGAGTGTCCGAGTCGTTGCCGCCATCGGAATCGTTATCCCCTACATTGTTGCCTGTCAGCAAGGTCGCAGTGTGCACATCGTAAGTGCCGTCATCCTGAGCTACGGGTGCCGGATTATTCACGATATAAGTGAATGAGTAAGCTGTATTATCAATGGTATCGTTGGCGGTTACAATTACGGTGTAAACTCCATCGCTGAGTAAACCACCTGCGGAGGCGAGGTTCCCGAGCGTTCCGTTAATCAATCCGCTATTAAGACCGATTGTGATACCCTCCGGTAGGCCAATGGCGCTATAAGTAAGGCTATCCCCATCAGCATCCGTAAAGCTCACATCGATCTCTGTGATCGTATCGCCGTCAGCTTCATTGAAATTGCTAACTTGTGGTGCCGTCGGTGCATTATTGGTCATCTTCAGATTACCGGCTGCAAAATTGAAGCTGTAGTTGGTTGATGCGAGCGTGCCAAGGGTGGCGATGATGGCATAATCCCCTATGCCTGCGCCCTGAGTTGCGCTCGTAGTAACTGAGGCGGAACCGCTCAAATCGCTGCTGACAAAGTTTTCACCATTTACGAAACCAGTGATCGTTGCGCTCAGCGGTGAAGGAATTGCATCGCCGTTCGCAATGCTCTCATCATCCGCGCTCACCTGCAGGGGGGCTTGGGTGATCGTGATATTAAACTCAGTTTCAACGAAGCCGCCATTACTGTCGGTGGCACGAACTGTTACGGTGTAGGTGTCAACGCCTCCATCTGGCTGACCGCTAAAGGTGCGAGTGCCAGGGGTAAACGTCACGCCAGCAGGAACGCCAGTCGCCGTGTAGGTCAAAGTCGTGCCGTCTTCGACGTCTGTGAACGTATTGACCGGGAAGCTGTAGTTCAAATCCGTGCCATACACTTCAGTTTGGCCAGGGATACCACCACCGGATGGAGCATCTAGGGCAGCTGGATTCAGCTCAGGTGCATTATTGGTCATCTCCAGGTTACCGGCTGCAAAACTGAAGCTGTAGTTGGTTGAGTCGAGCGTGCCATCAGCGGCGATGATGGCATAATCACCTATGCCTGCGCCTTGAGTTGCGCTCGTGGTAACTGAGGCGGAACCACTCAAATCGCTGCTGCCAAAGTTTTCACCATTTACGTAACCAGTGATCGTTGCGCTCAGTGGTGAAGGAATCGCATCGCCGTTCGCAATGCTCTCATCATCCGCGCTCACTAGCAGTGGGGCTTGGGTGATCGTGATATTAAAAATGTCACTCACCTCTGCGCCATCGTCATCAGTTGCAGTTACAGTCACCGCATAGACGTCCACCCCGACGGTACCGTTCACATTAAATGTCCGTGTGCTTGGATCAAATGTGATTCCGCTTGGCAAGACACTCGTTGTATAATCCAGCGATGTATCTTCATTATCGCTAAAGCTATCTGCGGCGAAGCTATATGTCTGGCTAGCGCCATACACCGCTTCTTGATCAATTAGTGCATTATCCAACTCGGGGGGAGTATTCGCGCTCACCGTCACACTCGCAACCGCAGGAACATTGTCATCCGCAGGAGTCGTCGTATCAATGACAGTCTCCTCGATATACGCAATCACCTGATTGCCGTAAGTGCCAACAGTCGCTGGAATAGCCACCGTATATGTCAAATCGACCGAACTCGAGGCCGGCACCACAAAACTTCCTGTCCAGGTAAGTGTTTGTTGCCCGGTGCCACCGTCTGTATCGATCGTAGGATCGGCGATACTCACACCATTATAAGTCGCAGAACTCGCAACGTAAGTCGCAACAGCTGGAGACACTGGCAAGAGATCGACAAAACGATCGAGGATCGCATTGTTTTGACCGGGGAAATCGATATCGTCGATACCCGAATTGGTAACCGTGACGGTATAAGTCACTTGACCTCCGCCGATACCCAGGCCGGCGGGGCTAGCTGATTTCGCAAGGACCAGTGAGTTACTGATTGGGGGAAGGAATAAATCTTCAATACTGGCTATTGATGTGTGTTTGACCTGAGTACCACTGGAAATGAACGCCAGCGGGCTCAGCACTGTATCAACAGGGGTCTCATTGGTCACACGAAATGTATAAGTGGCAACATAGTTCGTATTTGACGTGTTGAGAACATCTGAAGTCGGAATAAGTAATTTATCCGTAATGGTCGCGGTATTTCCACCACTTAATACGATTTCAGCACTCAACATTTGTAACACATCAGCTCTCCAGTTGTCATAAGTCGCGGGGCTAAAGCTTAAGATTTTGGCAGCACCGATCGTTCCTGTCTCACCCGTAAACTCAATTGTCGCGATTCCACCTAACCCCGCAGGGTCTGGGCCAATGAGGGTCGCTGTTACCTTATTCGCATTCGCCTGAATGGTATCCTCAACAGTGAGGTCGAAATCTACATCTACCAATAGATTGCCCGCACCGCCAAACTCATCAAACACGCTAATAGTATGTGTCTGAGTATTTGTCGTCTCGCCTGTGGCCTTCAAATAGAAATAGGCCATTTTACTCTCACCATCTGCGATCGACCCCAAATTAATTGAACCATCCTCATTGATCGCAAGCCCAACAACGCTTCCAGTGCCAACAAAATCGCCAACCGTTACACTGACCGTGTCATAATCCCCCCCTGAATTATTCGTAACGCTATATCCAACGTAGTTACAAGAGATCGGAGCATTTCCGATGTAAAAAATATCAGATGACGTTCTGGTGATTGTAACTTGAGCACTGACGCCAGATACGGTGAGTAGGAGTAGGAGTAGTGTGCGAACTGTTTTAAACATAACTGCGCGATGATAGATGCAAGAGAAATTCAAATAGGATATCTGCTGTATTTAAAAAACTGTCAATACACTACTCCTTGCCCTAGAAAGACGTAACTGGCTAAGCTTGGGATTCGGGAATTCCAATTAAGCAGACGATCGTTAACTGTTAAAAACAGATTAGGGAGCCATGCTAAAGCAAGCTCCGTGTTAAAAAGCAGTGCTAAACACAATCATTCAAACCACCCGCTTCGCTCAAGGACACGAAGATCACGAAGACCATCGCCCTAGGAAACCCTACGCTTCGTGCACTTCGCAACCTTAGTGGTTAATACAGAGCCTAAGCGTTCCGATTTAAAGCCTCTGCGTTCTCCAGTGACCGAAGGGAACGAGCGGTTAAATCCAGCAAATGATTGCACCGAACCAAAGACGTCGAATATGGCTGAAGCCAGTCGCGACAAAGGAATAGTTCTCCGTCTGAGTGTAGCGAGCGGGTCGATCTCGCGATTTCCACCCATTGTATGGTCCTGGCTTCAATAAGAACACCAAGCCGCTACCAAGTGTACTCGACGGTATAGGTCACCGTCTGTGTGTCATCTGAATCCACTGTGGTAGGAAACTCAATGGTTTGCGCGTCGGTCTTTTCGAATTCCTGGCTCGGCGCCTGAATCTCCCAATTGGACCAGCGAAACAGCGGCTCCACCACTTTCACGGTCACGGTCTCTTCACTGCGGTTGCGGATCTCGATCTCAAAAGTCTCGCGGATTAAATCCTGACTCGGGTGCTTGTAGAAATTGGTGCGCTTGCGCTCGCCGACGATGTCGAAAGCATTGCCAAGATAAACGCGGATGGTCTCGTTTTTCGGCGTGTGATCGATGGTGTTCTCACCGGTAAACTCAAGCTGTCCGTCGTCATCCATACGGTAAAAGCGCATGCGCCCCGCCGGCAGCGGCACGCCCAGGCCGTTTTCTTCTTGGTTCTCCAGCTCGCGGTAAATGGCGACGTCGGGCTGCCCGTGTTGGCCATAGTCTTGATTTAAATTCATCCCGCCGCGGTAGCCCGCCTTCAGTCCCTCATAGACGTAGAGCTTGGTGGTTTGCACATTCTCCGCGCGGACGAACTCGACCTGCTTGGTTTCACGATCGCGCAGCGTCGTCGCCAGTGGCAAGGAATACATATGAAACTCATCGAACTTCTTTTCTTCGACTTGGGGAGCTGCCGATAGGTCTGCCATCGCCATTGCATAGCCCTTCGCGCGGCGCACATTCTGTGGCGGCTCCACCTTATTGACATCGCCCGCGATCAATTTGATCTTCGCCCCTTCAAAGGTCTTGCCGGTGTTGTTTTCAATCGAAACCCAACCCGTGAGCGTCACCGCGTCGCCCTGTTCCGGTAGCACCAGATTGTAGTCCGACTTCCACGACATGCCATTGGTCAAGTAGCTGAGCTGGGCATCGAAAGCGGCCTTTTTGTCAGAATGAAGTTTCCACGACAGCGTTGGTTGCAGCACCGAATCGTCACCCAGACTGGGGAAGAGTGGCAGGCCCGGCAATCGCGTCTGCAGCTCGCCATCGACTTCAATAATCGGCTCCAATTGCTTTGGCTGCGGATTACCGTATTGATTCTTGGTAGTAACCATCGAAGGCGCACGGATAATTTTACCCGACTCGATCACTTCTTTGCCGTCCACGACTTTTAGAAACCGAATCGTCTGGCCCTCGAACATTTGCAACAACCGTTGCTGATCGACGGGATCGCCGCGGTAGCTCTGCTCAACCACACTGAGTGCGACCGCGCCACTGGGATCTCGTAAAATCACCGACTCAGGCTCGAGTTGCGCAGTCACGCCACTATAGCTGACATCACTGAGGCCCGCGTCCAGATTGAGCGACACAGTATCGCGTACCACGCCGAAGTTTTCGTTGTAAACCGTGATCGCCGGTTGGGCGGACACAAGCGTCACGAGACAAACAGTCGAGAATTGGAGTCGTATCGATTTCATCATAGCAGGGACGCGCACGCGCTGTAGTTTATTAGATTATTTTAGCTAAAACCGAATGAATCAAGCATCCTGGCTCTCTGATTCATTTGATTGAACTGCATATTCTAATCGAATCAGCCGTAGATTCAAGTTCTCTCGGCCCTATCGGCCTTCAACTGCCTCAGCCACATCGCAAATTAGTTCAGCCATCTCCAGAAAGCGCTCACGCTTGGCATCCTCCGCGATTAGGCCGAATTCCGCGAAGGACAAGACCCCGCCGCGCAGAGCAATCGTGGCTTTTGAGCCTTTCAAGGCCTTCGACAGCAGCGCAAGACGATCGTGGTGGAAAATACGTGCAAACTGAAGACCATCATTGGTTCGCACGTCGATTGCGGCATCCAACAATGAGTCGCCGCTCAACCAGCGTAGCTTCGAACCACTGTCGCGTTGACGCAAGCCGCCCAGCAAACCCTTTGTTGTGATTTGCCATGTCAATGACTCGTCGTCGACTTTGACCTTTATGATCGTCTCAATTTGCCGCGTATTTTGTAGCCCCTTCCCTGGCACCGAAATCGAAATCTCCCGTAGGCGATACACGCCATGCATAAATGGCTCCGCGCGAATAAACCCAGCGAGCTGTGGCGTGGGCTCTGTCAAATCAAGCTGCAGTTGCTGTGCGATCTGCCGATACTGACGCACGATTTTCTCTGATGATTGACGGACCATGAACCAAAACAACGCCGCCACTCCACTTGCGAGCACTACTATAAAACAGATTTCCAGAAGCATAATCACTGAGATAGTCAAAGCGCGCCAAACTGCGAGTGTGTTTTCGCCCAAAACATTAGACTGGAGCGAATCCATCAACATCCTAACATAGCAGCTAAGTCGAGTTCGCCCTCACATGCCTCAAAAGTCACTTATTATGAAAATCTCCCAACTGCTCTGCGTGCTTTCTATCCTCCTTATCTGCGGCTGCTCGACAACCAGCCAACGTATCGATGCAAGTGGGGCACAGTTTAACCGCTACTCCGCCGCCGAAAAACGACTCATTCGCAGCGGTCAGATCGCAGTCGGCTTTGATGAGGATCAAGTGCGCATGGCGCTCGGCGACCCCAGTCACATCAAGTCCGACACCCTCTCCAGTGGCACGCGCTACATTTGGGAATACCACGAACTGCAGCCGGATTATAATATTTTCAACTCCATCGGCATCAGCACTCGCGGGGGCGGTGTCGGCGCAGGCATCGGGATCGGCGGCACCCCCACTCGTAGTAAATTAACAAAGCGTATTGTGTTTGAGCGCAGTAACCAAAGAGTCTCCGAGTTTCAATCTTTCGAATAATTCAGACATGTCCACCGAACGTAGATACACCCAAGCCGACTTTCGCACTCAACTCAGCTGGTCCGACCTTGATCAGGACTACCTGCGCCAACTTGTAGGGCTCGCAAAGATTGAAGATCTCGCCGGCGCGGGACTGGCTGAACGGCCCGAGCGACTCGGTGATGTGACCGCCGCTCTCATGCCCGAAGGCGCAATCGGCACCGCCCAACTCACCGCCCGTGAGCCGATGGTGGTCTGCGGACTCGGTCTGGTGCAACTCGCACTGAATTCGTATGGCGAAGGTTGCAGCTTCGAAGCACACGTGCAGGATGGCGGTCAAGTCGTCGCTGGTGATTCACTCGGCACACTCACCGGCCCCTCCGGGCCACTGCTGCAAGCCGAGCGCATCATTCTCAACTTTCTCCAGCACTTGGCCGGCATCGCTACCGAAACACGTGCCTACGCCGATGCCCTCAACCAGAGCGACACCGTGCTACTCGATACGCGCAAGACCCTGCCTGGCTATCGTGTGCTGCAAAAATACGCCTTCGCATGTGGTGGCGGCTATAACCACCGCATCGGTTTGTTCGACCGTGTGATGCTCAAGGACAACCACCTTGCCGTGGCCGGAGCGACCAGTGGCGAGCGACTCACCGAAACGGTCAGCCTCGCCCGCAGCGCCTGCGAAGACCTCGCGATCGAAGTCGAAGTCGATACACTTGAGCAAATTCCAGCCGTGCTTGAGGCCGGTGCCGATATCATCCTGCTCGATAACTTCAGCGAGGATGATCTCAGAGCCGCGATCGAACTGATCGGCGACCGCGCCTGTAGCGAGGCCAGCGGCGGCATCCAACTCGACATCTTAGCTAGCCTCGGGACCCTCGGCCTCGATTTCATCTCCACCGGAGCCCCGGTGCATCAAAGCACTTGGAAGGATATCGGCCTCGACTGGCTATAACAGTCAAAGTGATGATTAAGATTAACTAGACAAAGACTGTTCACCACTATCACTCCCCACTGACACTACCCTCACTTCTCACTCAATCGCATGAGCACCGACACAGATTACAAAGAATCAAAGAGCGCCGAGGACGAGTTCGTCATCCTCCAGGCACTCCTCGATGCGACCGATGAGTTTGTTTCCGGCAGCCTGCTCGCGGGACAACTTGGTATTTCCCGACCTGCCATTCACGCCAAACTGGAGAAACTCCGCGAGCAGGGCTTTATTTTCGAAGCGGTGCGCAACCGCGGCTACCGACTCACACAAGAGCCCGAAGTGTTGCATCCCGCCTTGCTGCGCTACCATTTGCAAGACGCTGCGGCAGAACTCGACGTGCTTTATTTTCCAGTGATCGATAGCACCAACAGTGAAGCAGAGCGGCAAATCAGCTACGGCCGCAAAAGCCCGTTCGCCATCGCTTCTAGCTGTCAGACCAAAGGCCGCGGACGCCTCGGCCGCGACTGGTATAGCGCCTCGGCAGACAACTTGTATCTCTCCGTGTTATTTGAGCCCAACATCCCGCCACAACAGCTACAACACTTCACACTCTGGGCGGGCATCACTATTTGCCGAGCACTGCAGCCCTTCACTCCCAAAGCCAAGTTGCAGATCAAATGGCCCAACGATCTGCACTGTGACGGCCGAAAATTCGCCGGCATGCTCACGGAAGCGAAAATGGATTCCGACAGCTTGCGCAGCATCGTCTTTGGCATTGGCATTAACCTAAATAGCAACCCATCCAAATTCCCGAAAGAGCTGCGCAAGATCGCCACCAGCCTCTATGCAATTCACGGCCAAGAACTGCCGATCAACCAAGTTGCCGCCCGCGTGCTCCAAGCGATCAACCACGCCTACGAAGTCTGTATTCATAATAAAGCCACCGAAACGCTCGCCGACGCATGGGCACCCCTCAACTCACTCAAAGGGAAATCAGTCACCGCACTGCAAGGTGGCACAATAATCTCTGGTATCGCCAGCGGCATCGACCCATCTGGCGCACTCCTACTCACACAACCCGACGGCAGCACGATTCCGGTACGAGCCGGTGATGTTACATTAAAAAAGTAATTCACCTCCTATGTGGCGTGCGAGCTTGCTCACACCTGCATAAGCCCAACAATAATCGGGCGCGAGCAAACGCGCACACTACGAATCGAACAATGAAAATTTTAACTATCGACGTCGGCAACACCAGCTCCCACTACGGCATTGTAGACGGCGAAACCGTCACCGACACTGGGCATTTTCCGACCGACGGCTTTCGCGGCGGCGAATCCAAAGCCTTTGCAGCGCTGATCGAACCGCGGCTTAACGGCGTCAGCGGCATCTCGTTTTGCTCCGTAGTGCCAGCTATCAATGCGCACTTAGAAGCCAGTGTTCGTCGATTCAATCTGCCCATTTTTCACCTCACGCATAAGACCTGCCACGGACTCGACCTCGCCTACCCCCACCCCGAAGAAATCGGCCAAGACCGCCTTGCCAATGCCATCGCCGTGCAGCAATACCACGGCGTACCCGCCATCATTCTCGACATGGGCACCGCGGTGACCTTCGATATTATTACCACCGCAGGCTACGAAGGCGGGATCATTGCCCCTGGCCTCGCGGTAATGACCCGCTACCTACACGAGCAAACGGCACTCCTGCCTGAGCTCAGCGAAGCCGATCTACTCAACGTCGAGGGTGCGATTGGTAAATCCACCGTACACGCGATGAGGCTCGGCGTCGCGGTCGGTTTTTCCGGCATGGTCGACGCCCTCCTCGCCCGCGTCCTAACAGAACTCAAAACGCGCGGTGAAGCTGAGCCAGTGGTGCTTTCCACTGGCGGTAGTATTGCCAACCTGACCCAAGATTGGGCCCACAAAAGCCACTTCATTGAAGACCTCACCCTGATGGGCTTAGCGGTAGCGTTTGGGCGACAGGTGTAGCAAGCGCGAGGATCGGAACCCGCTCGCTACGGCTAACCATTCCCTCGTAGCGACTGGCTTTATGCCAGGAGGCCCCCTGATTTCCTACTTGCGCGCGAAATAAAAGCGCGGACGCTCAGACAAATCCTCGATGCACTCACCTTGCAGCCCAGCCGCTGCAGCTAAGGCATCCAAAGCCTCGGCCTGTGCGATCCCGGTCTCCAGCGCGAGCAACCCACCTGATTTCATGTGACTCGCGGCCTCTTTAAAAATGAGGCGCAAATCATCGAGGCCATCCACACCCGAAACCAGTGCACTGTGTGGCTCGTGGTCGACCACTTCTGGCTCGGCGGTGGTCATTTCTTCGTCGGTTAAATACGGCGGATTTGAGACGATTAGATCATAGTGTTGCTTCCCTAGTCCCAAAGGACACCACCAATTGCCCTCATGGAACGTCACCCGAGCATCTAGCCCTAGAGCAGCGGCATTCTCTTGTGCTAGCGAAAGCGCTGCAGCACTGACATCGACCGCATCGACCAACGCCGCTGGATACTTCTTTGCCAACGCTAGGGCTAACGCACCGGATCCCGTGCCGAGGTCCAATATAGTGTTCGGGGTTTCCGCTAAGGCTTCACTCACAAGCTCAACCAACTCTTCGGTCTCGAAGCGCGGGATCAATGCCCGCCGATCCACCTTGAGTTCCATGTCACAGAAATCCACCGTGCCGACGATGTATTGCAGCGGCTCGCGCTGCGCACGGCGCTTGACTAATGGGCGCAAGGTAGCGAGCTGCGTCTCGGTGAGGGGACGGTCGAGGTCAAGATACAGCTCTAGGCGTTTCATTCCAAGTGAATATGCAATCAACGTGTCTGTATCCAGTCGCGCATTTGGCACGCCCTTGGACTCGAAGAAAGCCTCAGTGCGCTCTTTAATTTCGCGAATCGTTAACAGTGCCATAATACGTTTTTAGAAAAGTAGGCTTACATTAAACTGTAGCGTCGTTACTTGTAATGGCCTCTTAGGTAATTGGCCTGATCCAACTGCTGGGCATTGCAAGCAACAACTCCACATACGCGATTTCGCATAATATAGACAGAATGTTTCGCAGTCATTTTTCTTCCAGTCTCAGCCATCCAGCCTCAGCCCTCCAGCCTCAGCCCTCCAGCCTCAGCTCTCCAGTTTTAGGTTTCCAGTCTCAGCCCTCTACCTGCTTCTTTAATAGATTCTGGATACGGGCATCATAATCAAAATTCTGCAGACCATCGATCAGATCCTCAAGATCTCCATCAATCACCGACGGCAATGACAGGCTCAGGCCAATGCGGTGATCGGTAAGACGACCTTGCGGATAGTTGTAAGTGCGAATGCGCTCGGAACGATCGCCGGTGCCAATCTGGCCCTTACGCTCCGCGGCATATTTCGCATGTTCCTCGTCCTCTTTCGCCTTGAGTAAGCGCGAGCGCATAACAGTTAACGCCTTGGCACGATTCTTAATTTGCGAACGTTCGTCGGCACAATATACTGTCACTCCAGTTGGGATGTGAGTCATCATCACGGCAGAGTCAGTGGTATTAACGTGCTGACCACCTGCTCCCGAAGCGCGCATCGTCGCGATGTCTAAATCTTGGGTGCGAATCTCGATGTCGACTTCCTCAGCTTCAGGTAACACGGCCACCGTGGCAGTCGAAGTGTGAATGCGCCCTTGCGTTTCGGTCACAGGCACACGCTGCACACGGTGCACGCCACTTTCAAATTTCAAATATTTATAGGCATCTTCGCCGGTCATATTGAAGATAATTTCACGATAGCCACCAGTATCGGCCAAGCTGGTGCTCATCACCTCCACCTTCCAGCCACGCCGCTCCGCATAACGGCTATACATTCGGAACAGATCGCCTGCGAAAATATTGGCTTCATCACCACCCGCGCCACCCCGAATTTCCATCACCGAATTACGACTATCAGTCGGATCGGGCGGAATCATCGCGCGCAACACATCGTTTTCCAAGGTCTCAATCTGAGCGCGAAGCTCAACCAGTTCTTCTTGCGCCATTTCACGAATCTCTTCGTCAGTCTCCTTGTCCGCAATCATCGCCTCATTCTCTGCGATCGCGGTATGAGCCGCATTGAAGGCTTCGAATTTTTCGATCAAACTACTAACACGTTGATGCTCGCGGCCCACTTCCGCCGCACGGCGTTGGTCAGAATAGAAGTTGGGCTCAGCAATTTGAGCGTCCAAGGAGTCAAGCTTGGCACGGAATGGAGCGATATCAGGAATTTTTGCCATGTTATTGTATGTAAGCCCGGAGAATATAGTAGGTGTACCAATCAATTCGCGAAAGTCGCCGCAAGGTCAACCACGGAGGGCTGGCGAGGGATTAAATCTCGCGCTGCCAGCGCTCAAGATCCTGCGCGCTCGAGCTCCAGTCCGCGGCGCGGAGCAAGAGCACGCAGCAAGAGACTGGCAGCAACGCCGCCGACGATGCCCAGTGCCCCCCAAGTGACATCTGCCAACGATGCAAACCTGTTAGGCAGAACCAGCTGCGCCCCTTCGGTCAATAATAGTAGCGCGAATAAGGATGCCGCGGCTACAAACTCAGCGCCAGCCGACTGTGCTCAATCGGGTGGCTACGGCCAGTCGGCCGCGCTTGGTTACGAGTCAGCAGCCACGGGCACAACAGCCCTGCGGCACAATACGGCACGGCGGTGCGCAGTTCGCCATGCCGATCCGCCCAGGCACTCAGCCATTCTGGCAACCAGCATACTTTCCGCAGGCTCGGTGAGCCGCGCAGCGACAGATACAGGATGGCCAGTAACAGGAGCAGATAGGCCGCGCGCACGCCCCATTGCAGTCCGGCGGACGACAGGGCGCGGCTGTGTTTCAAAAATGAGTGCTTAGTCATGTATGCGGTTAGGCATGAATCGGTGCGGCGGCAATTGTGCAGTTAAGACCCACGGCCTGTCGATTGAAATGCCACGCGATTGGTAGCGAGCGGGTTGATCCCGCGATTCATGGCCCTGAGAGTCCTGGCGTAAAGCCAATCGCTGCAAATCCCGATGCGCGACGAATGATTTTTTAATACCATATACTTTACCCATTGATAAGCTGTGCTAAAGTAGTATATTTAAAAATCGTGAGTATTTTGACTGTTATCATTTTAGGCGCCATCTGCGGCTTGATTGGCTCGTTTGCGATGAATTTGTTCATGCGCACTGTTAGTCATGCTTACAGTAAGCGAGTCGATATGGTTATAGCGCTCGGTAGTTTTTTTACTGGCACAGTCGAGCGGGCGGCCATTCTCGGTACGCTTATTCACAGTATCGCTGGCATTGTATTTGGGGTGCTGTATTTCCTCCTCATGAACGCGATGCACTCATTAAGCTTTCCGTCTGCGGTCTTTCTGGGCCTCGGATTTGGATTTTTTCACGGACTCGTCATGAGCTACTGCCTAATGTTCATTGCCAGCGAGCGCCACCCCATTGAGGCTTATCGTAAAGCCACCCTAGAAGAAGGACTGCTCCATTTGGTCGGCCATGTGATTTTTGGCGTTGTCGCGGGATTCATTGGCGGACTGCTCGCGCTCGGCCTTTAAGTATTGATCGGCTCTGTTGTGCTTTACCGTGCAAGGCACGGACGGAGCGATCCGGCGCTGTTGTGCGAACTAGCAACACGGTAGTTACAATACATGTTATAACAATGCCTATTTAAACCAAAATTCGCAAAATCGGTCACTCCTACGGCATCTTGCTACCTAAAGAAGCCTTTCAAGTCCTCAAAGTTGAAGAAGCTGCACTACAGACCCTTGCCCTCGCTGACTGTCGACTCAGCGAAGATCAACTAACTCAGTGACTGGAAGTCAATTGTTCGAAGCAATAAGGTTCTTGGTCGATTCGCGGGGAAGGCATTAATAGTGTTGCGCCTGATTCAATTGTGCCGTGCGACTACCTGAAAGGAGTGAGGGCGACCCGCCCTCGTTATAAAATGTGTAGATCCCGTGCGCGAGTCGCACACACTCCTTTTCCGGTAAGGTACGATGCACCCAAAAATAAGCCGACCCGCATTGCGCATTTTTACAATTAGTTTCCTTGTTTTACAATTTTAGTCACACGGCTAATTTCAGTACTGGGGATATGTCTGCTGGTTTCATGCCTTAGATAACTATTATTCAAGGGCAGATCGGACTCTAGCCTTGCCTCAGCGCGCCGAGTAAATTTCCTGCCTATCTTTAAACCCAGAAATAATTATGTCAGAAGCTACATCCGAAATCGGCCTTATTGGCCTCGCAGTCATGGGCCAAAATTTGGCTCTCAACATCGCCGACCATGGCTTTAAAATTTCCGTGTACAACCGGACGACTTCGAAAATGGCAGAGTTTGTTGAGGCTCACCCAGACACTCCTGGTGGTCTTGAAGGCTGTGAGACACTTGCAGGTTTTGTCGCATCGCTGAAGCGCCCGCGCAAGGTCATCATTCTGGTGCAAGCTGGTTGGGCGACTGACAAGGTGATCGAGGGCCTTGTGGAACTAATGGAAGAAGACGACATCATCATTGATGGTGGCAACGCCAAGTGGGATGACACGATTCGGCGAGAGAAGGAACTCACCACTAAAGGTCTACGCTTCATCGGATCGGGTGTTTCCGGCGGTGAAGAAGGTGCACGTTTCGGTCCCTCGCTGATGCCGGGTGGATCCAAGGAAGCGTGGTCGCATCTCGAGCCAATTTGGAAGGCGATCGCCGCGAAGGTTGATCCTGACACAGGCAAGCCTATTGAAGGCGCTGCAGCTGGCAAGCCTGTTGCAGGTGGCTTCAGTTGCACCGCGTATATCGGTCCAGATGGCGCCGGTCACTACGTCAAGATGGTACACAATGGTATCGAATATGGTGATATGCAGATGATCTGCGAAGCCTACGATCTGATGCAAAATGTGCTCGGTCTCAACCCAGCTGAGATGGGCGACATCTTCAGTGAGTGGAACAAGGGCGATCTCGACTCGTTCTTAATCGAAATTACTGCCGATATTCTCAAGCAAACCGATCCTGTGACGGGCAAGCCATTCGTCGACATCGTGCTGGATACCGCTGGCCAAAAGGGTACAGGTAAATGGACCTCAGTCAACGCACTCGACATGGGCACGCCAGCACCAACGGTTGCCGAAGCCGTCTTTGCACGTTGTATTTCGGCAGTGAAAGACGAACGCGTCGCCGCTTCCAAAATCCTAAGTGGACCAGAAGCCGCAACATTCACAGGCGACAAGGCTGAGATGGTTGAAGCAATTCGTGAGGCCCTGTACGCGTCGAAGATCTGCTCTTACGCTCAAGGCTTCCAACTGATGCGTGAAGCGCAGAAGGAATACAATTGGGAGCTAAACTTTGGTGAGATATCGCAGATTTTCCGCGGTGGTTGCATCATTCGTGCGGCCTTCCTGCAAAAGATCACTGAAGCTTTCGCTCGCGATCCTGAACTGGCTAACTTGCTGCTGGATCCCTACTTTACGGGTGCGATCAACAAAGCACAAGCCAGCTGGCGCAAGGTGGTAGCACTCGCAGCCCAGTATGGTGTCGCTATTCCAACTTTCAGCTCTGCACTGTCATACTACGATGGCTACCGCACCGCTCGCTTGCCGCAAAATCTACTGCAAGCACAACGTGACTTCTTCGGCGCACACACTTACGAGCGCACTGATGAACCGCGCGGTAAGTTCTACCACATCGACTGGCCCAAGGCAGACCGCCCTCAGTTGGAGATGTAGAAGCCTAGCAACTTTTATCACATTAAGGCCTCCTAGTTGTAGGGGGCTTTTTTGTGTCTTTGTTGATTACAACTCGTTGGTGGATGTTTTGGCTTTATGCGTTCGGATGCCTGGTTTTGCGAGGATCTCAAAATACACCGCTTGCCAGTCATCTGCCTGCGCATGATCAAGCGCTTGATTAATTTCGGCTACATGCAGTGGTAGCGCCTTTTGCGCAGATTCACCGACCTTGCAGTCAAAATCCCAAAAATCGACACCTTCGGGTAATTTCTTTTTACGCTCTCGTTTTACATATTTCCGCAGCTCTGATTTAATTGCTTCAATCACGCGGGCGGGCGTTGTTTTAGGATCGTTTATTGGAAATGTCTTCTTCATAGTGTCAACCTTTAGGCACTGTTGTGTCCTGTCCCCTTATTCAGCAACAGTCTACTCGATTAATTGAATGAGTACTTCGGAACTGGCTCATTTCTGTGTTATTATAAAATCGTAGGCGTTTTTATGTTTAGTACAAATTCAGCAGATTGACTTACCTAGATAAGCGAGCAGCCACATTTCTTTCCATAGGCGATAGCGACCATCATACGATATTTTGCCCACCTCTGCTTGGAATTGACGCGGATTTAAAAAACCGTTTTCAAGATTGAAGCGTTCTAAGAGACGCTGTTGATCGTTTAACTCTTCAAGTGGTGTATCTTCGAAAGGAATTGGCTTCAGGGTGCTCTTGATTAAGCGTAGTCGGTGCAGTTTAAGTAAGCGTTTCAGAGAACCGATTAATGGCTTACGCACAATATCCCAAGTTTCCGGATAATAACCACCAAAGGGTAGAAACAAATTATCCGTTACGAGCCTGCGGTCGTTTTCGCCATTCGTACTTAAAGTATAGCAGGCGATCGCCCCACCTTTGCGCTTTGGGATGAATAAAATTTGTAACCGTGTTAGTTTATCGGCACTTTCATAAATCGACGCACGTAGAAACGTCTGCTCAAATAGCTCAGCTTTCAGTGCGCTAAGGCGTGTAAAGTCAACAGTTCGAAGCCATTCCCTGACTTCGATTAACAACGGATCCGCAGGCCATTCATCACCGTCGGTATTGAGTTTAAAACTAGGAAACAAAGATATCTCGCTACGGCTTAGCGCTTTAATCGCGATCCAATAATAACCTGTTTCCAATATAAACCAGAGTGTTAGTCCGGTAATAAAATGTACCCAATCTGGTCGGAATGAGATCTCCAGAGCTTTGAGAAAATACGAAAATAAACCAGCAAATAGTATCCACCGCAGCCAGCGCCCCAACACAGTCAAGGTTGGAATTCCCCTACGTACACCAATGTGAGACAATAAAACTGCTAACGCTGCGACTCCAAAAAGGATAATCTGAAAGGTCGATTGAGTGATACCAAACATGTTAAATTTAATGTATAGATCCGTTTGTAGTTATTTGATCCAATATGGCAGTGCTTGTTCCATTTTCATCTTTATTAGCACTTTAAACGCAAAGAGCGAGGAAGACTATAGCTCCCTCGCTCGGCAATAAATGATATAACAGCGCTGGTCTGTTGGCTTTAGAATTAATTTAAGCGCAGGGGCATAACCACACAGATAAAGTTATCGAGTGTCTTAAAGAGCCCAGGGCTGAGTTCGTCTTTGAACTCGAAGAATACTTCATCCTTGGTCAACGCTTTCAGCGGTTCGATCAGGAACTGAGGGTTAAATGCAACTTGAACTTCAGGGCCATCGTAAGCGATCGCCATTGACTCATGCGATTCCCCGTATTCGGTGCTTGAACCTGAAATTTCAAGAAGGTTTTTACTGACCTTGAGCTTCACGGAATTGCTCTTGTCAGACGTGACGAGGGCCGCACGGTGCACACACTCTAGCATAAGTTCACGTTCGATTTTAACGCGGTGCTCTGTCTCTTTCGGAATAACTTGTCGGTAGTTTGGATAATTCCCCTCAACAATTTTCGAAACAAGATAAAGATGATCAACCAAGCCAGTATCACTAGAGTCTTCGATGCTAATTTCAAATGCCGCCTGACGATCGTTGAAAGCAATTTTAACCTTATCTCCTTTGCCCATTAAGCGCTCAAGCTCAGCGACTGTTTTGGCTGGAAGAATCAGACTGCCGGCATTGTCTTCGCTTATTTCAGTGTCCAGAGCGGTTAACGCGAGACGTCGCCCGTCTGTTGCGACGAGAGTTAGTTTTTCGTCCGCAAAATTAAAATATACACCGTTTAAGATGTAACGATTCTCATCGCTGGATTGACCATAAGAAACACTTTTAAGCATGCTTACGATTTCAGACTGAGATAGCTCGAAGACGTGTCGGTTTTCAAATGATGGCAGCGGTGGAAATTCTTCCGTGCTGATACCCATAATTTTAAAGTTCGAACCACCGGAAGTGATCTTCGCTTGGTTGTTATCACTGGTTTCGATGAAAATTTCGTTTTGTGGTAGTTCGCGAATAATGGTCGCCAATTTACGCACTGGTAGTGTGAGGCCACCTGGCTCAGACACGTCTGCTTTAATACGGCAACGAATCCCGAGATCGAGGTTAGTCGTGGTTAACGAAATATGCCCCTCCTCTGCTTCGATCAGCACATTGCTGAGAATGGGCATCGTGGCACGCGCACCGACAACATTGAGAACCTGTTGGAGGCCGTTACTAAAATGATCTTGGTTGATCTTGAACTTCATGGTATAAGTTTTTGGGATTTTAGAGTTACTGGCAATGCTTATATAATAGTCTCTTTTTTAATATATAAATCTCTTCTTCTTAATATGTGTGTGGATGAGCTGTAATAACTCAACAAGTATTTATTAAGTAAGCCTTTAGGGGTTATTTTTGCTGTGAATATAAAAGTGAAACCTTCGGTATACAGGTGAATAAATAGTTGGTTTTCTTTGTATTCCACACTTATTTGACAGTCATTAACGGGTTATTCACCAGACGACAATTCTACCTCCTTTAGAAGCCTTTTGGTCCGGTAAAAGCGGAACAAGTATCGAATCGGGCCAAAGATGATGTAAGTGAAGAAAAAGAATGCGAAGAAGAGCTCCTTAAAGACGAAGGCTATTCCTAAGCAAAAGATGAATAAAATGAAAGTCTGCAAGCGCGTGCTAGTCTGCCAATCGATTTCCTTGAAGCTTGGATACGGAATGTTGCTAATCATTAAAAAGGCCACAGCGAGCATCAGGGGTGGCATTAGTAGTTCAAAACCATGCATTTCATAGCCAGACCTTTCGAAACTTGTGTAGACCAAAACCAACGAGGCTACCATTGCAGCAGCAGCTGGAACGGGTAAGCCAATAAAGTCTTTAGTGCCCTTTAAGCGTTCTGATGGCGTAAGCATCGGATGAGTTAAAACATTGAACCGAGCCAGGCGCACGGCAGCACAAAGTAGATAAACAAACCCAATTAATTGGCTAACAGGTAAGACACCGTCGTATTGCTCGGTTGGTTTTAGAATCAAAAAGATCATCATCATCGCTGGTGCGACTCCAAACGAAATAACATCAGCAATGGAATCGAACTCTATACCAAATAACGATTCGCGACCCCCCATGCGCGCGACACGGCCATCAAACGCATCACAAACCACACCGAAGAAGATAAACCACACCGCTTGGGTAAAATGACCATTAATGATCGCTGGGTCTGTTGCATAATTAGCCTCAATGCAGCGCATAATTGCTAAAAATCCAAAAAAAAGATTTCCAGCCGTTAAGCTGTTGGGCAGTAGGTAGATGTGACTGGCCTCACCAGAGTCTGCATACTGATGGGTGAGTGGTTTTTCAGGATCTTTCATTGAGTCACGATGGTTTATTCGGAGACCTCATCTTTATGGCGAATCGACTCTAGATACTTCCAAAAAGAATCGTGTTGTTCGACTAGAAACTCTTCAGATACAGGCATTTTAAATCGAAATACAAAGTCCGAAAGAGTATTTTTGTGAAGAACGTAGTGGGCAAATAAACCATTCTTATCCTGATCGAAATAGATACGGAATTCGCCGGCCCGCACTCGATAGTAGGTTTTACCATTCCGATTAAAGCGACCTAGCTTATCATTAGGATGGTCCAACTGTTCTTGCGTTAAACTACTGACGACTTCGATGAGGAGCATCTGTGAGCGTGTATCGAGCTGGTTAAGCTCGTGCATGCTTTGTTCGCTAAAATTGACCTGAAACATAATGAAATATGGGCTGCTGACGGTTTGTAAAAGAACTATAGGTAAGAACGGATGACACTCTGTGCAATCGCAGAATACATTTCACTGGTTCGCTACGTAAAGTTGACCTGAGCGAGGTGTTTGCGCACAGTTCTTCGGAAATGGTAAAAGTAAAAATTAATTATGAAGGCGAGTTGCGCTGTCAGCTAGTGCACGATTTGTCAGGTAAGACGTTGAAAACGGATGCCCCAGTCGATAATAATGGTAAGGGAGAGAGTTTCTCACCAACCGATTTATGTGCGTCAGCTCTAGGTTCCTGTATTGCGACAATTATCGGGATGCAGATGGAAGCGCTAGGTTTGGATTTAACTGGTATGCGAATCGAAGTGCAAAAAGAGATGTCGGCGGATTTACCCCGCCGTATTGCGAAATTGACCACCGAGGTTTGGTTACCGATAGCGTTGAACGATGATCAAATGTGGCAAGTTGAAATAGCGGCAAAAAATTGCCCAGTGCACCACAGCTTAAATAAGGAAATCGAGAAGCCAATCGTTTTTTACTGGAAGTAGTTAATATTCAGCAACTTAATAGTATGAAAGCCCCAGATGAATCCCTGCTAGTCTTACTCGTATTTGATCAGCGCAATCGGTTATTGGTGCAAATTAATGCCGAGCAGCGCGCTGAACCGACATATACAAGTAGACCAGGGGAAGTGTGTGAGTTTTCGGAAGACTGTGTCGGAGCGGTTACCGGTGTCGCCGGTAAAGCGTATTTATTGAGTCAGCAGACGGTTGCAGATCAATCATTGTTGATTTATTGCGCACTTCAAAGTGATGCAGCCATTAAGAATGGGCGTTATTACAGCTTGGATGAGATTCAAGCTGAATCAGAGAACGGTCAGTTGAACGTTTCGCCACTCCTTACTGAAGTTCTACAGGTAATAGAACCTGATTTAGTTCGAGTGCCGTATTTAGATACAACCGAAACCGAATACATTTATCGGTTTCGAACAGCGAAAGAGCGAAATCGTGGGGTCTATATCGATCAACAATCAGAAGAATTATATCAAAGTGAGTTGTGCCGTGCGATTAAAGCGGCGCGGCGCACTAAGGAAAAAACTGCTGGCGCGCCGGTAGTGCTCGACTTTGGAGCTGTGAGTTATGTCATCCCGAGTCATTTCGGATTTTGTCTCGGCGTTCAAAACGCGATTGAGCGTGCCTACGAAACCGTGGCAACCAATCCAACGAAGCGTATTTTTATGCTTAGTGAATTGATTCATAATCCCTTTGTGAATGAGGATTTATTGGCGCGCGGGATTCGTTACTTACAGACGGACAAGGGCTTACCTTTCTGTGTTGATGGAAGTCTCGCTTCAGATCTAGAGGATCCAAATGCGCTGTGGAATCAGTTAACCGCGGATGATATTGTCATCATTCCTGCGTTTGGCGCAACCAATGAGGATAAAGTCCGGTTATTACGCCGCGGACTAAGCATTCGAGAAAATGATGCCACTTGCATGTTGGTTGAGAAGGTATGGAAAGCCGCAAAACGTTATGCGAGTGAGGGTTTCACGGTAATCATTCACGGGAAGTCAGAACATGAAGAAACCAAGGCTACTTTTTCGAATAGTGCCAGTCATGGTCCGGCTTTAATGATTCGCAATATGGAGCACGCTAGACTTTTGACCGAAGTTATTCAGGCACAAGGTGTTAAGAAAAAGCGACTGTTTGAAGCATCTTTTAAGGGCTTGCACTCGAAAGGCTTTGATCCAGAGCAAGATTTGCAAAAGTTAGCGGTGGTGAATCAAACCACCTTACTTCGCAATGAGACGCTTACTATTATCGAATTTCTGCGGGCATTCATGCTGCAGTGCTATGGTGAAGCGCAGGTGGCTGAACATTTATGGTCTAAGGGTAAAGGCGATACACTTTGTTATGCGACCCAAGTGAATCAAGATGCGCTGCAAAAAGCGGTTGAGCAACCGATCGATGCGGCGCTGGTTGTGGGGGGAAAAAACAGCTCAAACACCTTTCAACTGTACCGTGTTTGTGAGGCGCGTTTGGGTAAAAATGCCCATTATATTCAATCCGAGGCCAATATTCTAACTTCGGATGAAATCCGACACTATATTTTCCCATACGATTTGACTTATGTCCCCAATGAAAGCGAGGAGGTCCGGCCTTTTCTCAGCACATTATCTGATCCAAAGCGCATTCTATTAACAGGCGGCGCATCATGCCCAGACGGGTTGATCCAACAAGTGATCTATAAGATTAACAGTTTTTTCCCGCCGCAATCAATTCGATCAATTGAATCCATTCTCGAAGCGTTCGAGGTAGAGAGTTGATCAATATACAGATCCGACTAACCCCAAGCCATACTGACCGTGATTTCAGAGTTTGAAGGTAGTCGCGCTTTTTAAGTCGATTTTAAGCTCGGTGCGAATTAGTACTCGATCAGTTAACCTTAGCTTTAGCACCCTTCCCAAAAACTTCATAGAAGGTAGCGACAATGCCCAAGGAATCGGGAAATTCTCCGCCTAAACGGCTACTGACGTTGTTACATTCACCTCTGCTTCCACCCCTTCAAGCACAAGTTCACCAAACAAGGTGCTAGCTGTGACGCGAGTGAAATGAACTGGCACGATTTGGCCGATTAAGCGCGGGCTGGCCTTAACAATGACAACCCGATTACCCGCTGTGCGGCCTACAAACATATTGTCGCCCTTTTTAGCGGGACCCTCGAACAAAACATCCTCATTTTTTCCAATCAGAGCTTCATTTCGAGCGAGTGAACTTTTTCTAAGAATTTCGAGAAGGATCTGGTTGCGCTGTTCTTTTTGCTCTTTCGTGATTGGATCACCTAGAGGTTCAGCTGTGGTGCCGGGGCGAACACTGTATTTGAATAAGTAGGCCATATCGAAACCAACCTCTTCAAAAGCTTGGCGAGTCAACTCGAAGTCTTCGTCAGTTTCACCGGGGAAACCAACAATAATATCTGTCGAAATATACATATCTGGCCGCACTTTACGTAGCTCGGCGATGATACTCTTGAACTTCTCGATGGTGTACGGCCGACGCATCGCTTTGAGGATACGATTGCTCCCGCTTTGCATGGGAAAATGGATATATTCGACGAGTTTTGGCAGACGCGCGTAACAGTCGATCAGATCTTGCTTGAAGCCGACTGGGTGTGGGCTCGTGAAACGAATGCGATCAATGCCTTCGATTTCATGAACGCGTTCTAGTAATTGCACAAAAGGGCTTTTCTTGTCGACGAATGGAAATTCCCGAATCCCGTATTGGTTTACGATTTGCCCTAAAAGAGTTACTTCGCGCGTGCCATTGATCGCCAGTTGCTCGATTTCATCAATGATTTCGTCCATTGGCCGACCGCGTTCGACACCGCGCGTTTTGGGCACGATGCAATATGAGCACTTCATGTTACAGCCCTGCATGATGCTGACAAAGGCGGTGACTTGGCGAGTTTCACTCGTGTGCGATTTAATCGTGTTTTGTGAGTCTAGCTCATCTTCAAGGTCAATAATAGAGGCGGGGCGTGGGCCCTGCCCTTGCATTGTAGCGATTATATTAGTCAAATGATCGGGCACGCGGTGGAATTTCTGGGTACCAACAATGAGATCTAGATCAGGCAAGCTATCAAGTAGCGCGGCACCACGATTTTGAGCCATACAGCCCATCACGCCGATGATGAAGTTGGGATCTTTACGCTTTCGCTTTGCGAGGTGGCCAGCTTTACCAATCGCTTTTTGCTCGGCTTGATCACGCACGCTACAAGTATTGAGTAGAACGACATCGGCCTCCTTTTCGTTATCCACTAAGGCATAGCCTTTTCCCCGTAGCATCGCAGCGACTGCTTCGGAATCTCGTTCATTCATTTGGCACCCGTAGGTTTTAATATAGACCCGGTTCATGAGGAGTGCGGAGAATGTTGAGCTAGCGCGGATTGTAAACCTAGAATATGCAGACAATGGTAACAGATTCGTTCGATGCGGTGAAGGGTGGTTTAAGAAGTGCTGATAATTTGACCCACCAAAAAAAGGGGGGGCGAATGAAATTAGCGCGTGTCTAAATTATCGCCTCAGCAACTCATTCTGGTCAAAGCCGGAAAAGTAGTTTGAGATTGATCGGTCACACTGATTCGCACTGGCATTCTTGCCTGTGATCGGGGGCTCGAACGGCCCCCGTAAAAATTATGGAGAATAGCACGCAAAAAGTCTTTGTATATGGCACTCTCAAGCCGGGTGGGTCTTATTGGACCCAGTTCTGTGAGGGTAAAGTTGACTCGGTAATTCCAGCGAAGATTCGCGGTGAGCTCTACGATCTGCATGTTGGCTACCCAGGACTTTTTCTACGAGGCGACGCGTGGGTGCAGGGCTATGTGCTGACATTCCCGCGCCCAGCAGACTTTTTTCAACTCGATGTGCTGGAAGGATTTAAACCCAATCGACCCAATGAGCATAATGAGTATGTGCGCGTGCGCGTCGAATGCTTCAACGAGTCCGAGGTGTGTCTCGGCGATGTGTGGGCTTATGAAATGACAGAAGCGACCTTCGAGCGCTTCTCAGCAACACGTATTCAGAACGGGAACTGGCCTATTTAAGCCCTTGTGTTGCTGGCAAAATACAACTTTTAAAATTATATGCTATTTACTAAACCAACCACCCTACTTTTTGTTGGTGACTCAATTACTGATTGTGGCCGAGATCGTGAATCAAGCGGCATAGACCTTGGCACTGGTTACGTGGCTCAAGTGCAGGCTCTATTAGACGCGCATCATCCCGAGGCCAAGGTTCGTTATTTGAATACGGGCATCTCGGGCAACCGTGTGACGGATTTAGAGGTGCGTTGGGATGTGGATGTATTAGCGCATCAACCAGATTGGGTATCGGTTATGATCGGGATCAATGATGTTTGGCGTCAGTTTGATACTCCACTTGAGGAGCAAGTGTCGTTGCCAGCCTACAGCCAGAAGTTGCAGGGTTTGGTCGAGCGCACATTACCTCAGGTGCAAGGCATGGTGATAATGTCACCATTCTTCTTGGAGACGAATGCAAAAGAGCCGATGCGCGAGTTGATGGATCACTATGGAGCCGCCGCTTGTGCAATTGCTGAGCGCAATGAGTTGCGATTTGTCGATCTGCAGGCTGCATTTAACGTTTGGTTGAAGTACAATCATACTTCGCAGCTTTGTGAAGACCGCGTGCATCCCAATGCCGTCGGGCATAATATTATTGCCAGTGCGTTTCTCAACGCAATTGGCTTTCAGTGGTAACTAGCAAGTCCCCGACTCTATTCGGCTTTTTTCGCTGCTTTCTTGACGGCCCTCTTGGTCGCTTTGTTTGCAGGAGTCTTTGGGGTGCTTTTCTTCGTGGCTGTCTTTTTTACCACTGCTTTTTTAGCCGATTGCTTGACCGCTACTTTTTTGACTGCGACTTTCTTAGTGGTCTTTTTAGCTGCTTTTTTCTTCACTGCGGGCGTGTCAGATACTAATACGAGTTGCTGTTGTGGTTTGCTCGCGGGTGTTTTTTTCGGCTTGGCTACCTGCTTTTTAGAGTTTGGCGCTTCAAGCACGACTTCTCGGGGTTGGAATGACTTTTGCTTGGCTGGTTTAGGCCGAGCGTTGGAGGCTTCAGCTGCCGGAGTACTAGATGGCTGGTAAGCCGCGTAGTTTTCATCAGGCCTAACAACAGGCTTGCGGCTACGATTACGTCTAGGCTGTGGCGTTTTCTCTAACTTTTTGTCCTTTTTAGATCCGGTGGACATATGGTTGTCACCAGTTAGATATTGGTTTTCCTTAAAGGCTGACTTGTTGCGCTCATGGTTGCTATTTGGAGTGTCGTCTTTTTGTTGTTCGCGACTCTTATTGTGGTTGCGTCCGCCACGGCGACGACCACGACGTGATTTCGGTTGGTCCGATTGCTCCCCGCCTATTAAAGTGTCTTTTTTTGGCTGGTCAGACTGTTCTCTTGACCCGGAGCGAGACTGTTTCAGTTCACGGTCACCATCTTTACGCGTATTTTTCTTATTCCCCTTAGGCTCTTTGTGGCGCTCAGTCTGAGATTCGTAGTCCTCGATGGCAGAGGCGATTTTCTCCTCTATTTCCTCATCTGTGTAAGGAATGGTGCGCTCGATTTGGTCCGGTTCTCTAGTGAGAATGGCCTCCTGTTCTGGTGGGCAGTATTTTTGCGGAGGGAGCACCACGGAATGGTATGGGTCGATGGGTAAGGCGGTTTCAGCCAAAATTTCCTCAGCAGCGCCACTGAGGCGCGGATGTAGAGTGATTTCGTTGGGGATGTTTGGTTCGTTCGGATTGAGCAATTGCTCGACAGTGCGGGCGACATGCTCGGCATCGATGCGGGTTTGCAAGTGCTTATCAGTGAAGGTCGTATCATCCGCCACTGTATTTTGCCGAAGGATGAGGTTTGTTACGCGCAGACCAGCATCGCGTGCCTGATTAAACAATGCAGTGTTCATCTCACGCAAGCCGCCTTCGATGAGGGCGTTGACTGCGCTAGCGATGTGGCCGCTCTTATTGGCTGGAATAATGTTAATCAGTTGGCCGCGAAAGCGTAGGAGGTTAGGCAAAGCCATGCGTGTGAGCATTACGGGCCCGAGTAGGCCGACCTTTAAGATGGCTTCAAGGTTGCCGACGGTGAGTTGCTCAAAGGCAGCACCTGGCGTCACATCGATTGCATGGATCAGAATATGAATCGCCTGTTCCTGCTCGATAATGGCTGCGGCAGTGTGGGCAACTGCTTCGAGATCGCTCAAGTCAATTGCATGTGCAACAAAATGCTTATGTGCAAAAGTGACGTGTGAAAAATTGTTGCCGATCCCGTGCACGCGGCACCCTTGGCGAATAAGGTCTTCGATCAAGCGAAGTCCGAGTGGAGTTTCAGCCCCAGTGACAATAGCAATGTCCATAAAATGGTGAAAGTGGCTCTGTTCGCGGAGAACACCCTGAGTGGGGTTCATCAAACACGCGTTGGAGTGTGTCGATTGCTTAGGCGCAAGGAGTTTGCCTAATTTCAATATGTTGGTTAACTCACTCCCTAAACTGATTTCTGGCAATTGTATTTTTCAATGCCTGCCTACATTGTTTTGTTTACAGTAGCTGGAGCCTAGGTGGTGGTCAATGCCCTAACGACGAAGGTATTAAGGCGATCGTAGCAGTTGCACTAGTTCCCCCAACGAATGCATCACTGGCGCGCCGGTCTGGTCTAGTCGTTTGGAGCTGTGGTGACCATGTGCCATCAGGATACAATGCGTACCAATGGCTTCGGCGACCTCAAAGTCGTGTAAGGTATCTCCAATCAAGACGATCTCATCTGGCTGCCAGTGGAGTTGTTCAATCCAATGGTGGCCTTGTGCAATTTTTCCTTTGGCATAGATATTATCTGTGCCCATTAGGCCCATAAAGTGAGCGCGGATACCGAAATGGTGTATGCCTTCGTTGAGCGCTTCTTGTTTTGCGGCCGAAAGCACCGAGTGGCTCATGCCCAGTTGCGCTAGATCTGTGAGCACTTGGGCTGCTTCGGGATGTAATTTACATTCTTCAAAACAGCGCGCCTGGTAGTCGTCAATGAATTCACGACTGACTCGCTCAAAGCTATCTGTATCGGTATCGAAGCCGAGGTAGTCGTAAAAGTTAACCACGGGAAACCCGAAATTGTTGCGATAGTCTTCCTCTGAGAGCGGTGCCCTGCCCCGCCTGGCAAGTAGTGCGTTGAGCACATCGACACATAGCTCTGTGTCGTTGAGTAGTGTGCCGTTCCAGTCCCAGATGACGTGTTTGTACTGTGCTGCCATTTAGTCCAGTAAGTCAGGCCTACGTTGAAACAGCACCGCTGGCACTTGCATCAGCGCTAGAAAGATTAAAGTCCCTTCCAGCCCTGGCACCCCGAGGCGTTCGCCGCGATCTGCCGCATCCATGTAGTTAAACATGACGGCTACTACCATCACGAAGACGAAGGCGACCGAACAAAAAACCAACAGCCCGTAGATCAATTTCCACCGAGCATCTGAGATCCGTATAAATGGGAGATTTAGCACGATACCATATAAGATGAAGTAGCTGGCTTTAATATTATTGAAAGTCCCCTCTAGACCTCGGATCGCAGAGACAATTGCTGCGCAGATTAGAATGCATCCCAAGGCATGCCCTGCCCAACGAGCATAGCGCACCCCATCGGGCACTGGAGGTTTTGGTTCGTTAGTCGGCATAGTTTTATTGAAAAAGTTGATACAAGTCAGCTCCTTCTACCTGCTCAGCCTCCAGTAGTGCAAGTTTACGCTCAGCGCCCCAGCGATAGTTTCCAGTGCCACCCACTGCAGGCACTACACGATGACATGGAATAAGTAATGCAATGGGATTTGCAGCAATTGCTGAGCCGACTGCACGACTGGCATTGGGTTGATCAATACGCGTGGCGATTTCTTTGTAGGTCACTTGTTGCCCCAGCGGAATTCCTAGCAACACGCGCCAGACAGACTGTTGGAAATCAGTGCCTTGTGGTGCTAACTGCGACCATTTTTCTTCAAGCGGCATGCCTTGAAAGGCACTTAGCCAATTCATAAACGGTATCCGAAAAACACTGCCATTGCTGATTTCGGGGCGTGTGCCATCGTCGAAAATCAAGGCTTCCAAGCCGTTGCGAGTGATGCTCACTTTCAGTGCGCCCCATTGAGTCTGTAGGCAGCAGCCAAATCCCTGCGGATTTGCGTGGTTCACTAATCTAGTGAACAAATTATCATTTAAACTTGCCATAGTCAAAGTCGTGCTCAATCTAATTTATAATTCAACACTAACAATAAACTCACTACTGATATGGCCGCAAAAGCACAAATTAAAAAAATCGCACGCAACCCCGAAGCTGATCGCAAAAACTTAGATCTAGCATTTTCAGGCATCAATAAGCAATTCGGCATTGGCGCGATTATGCGACTGGGCGAAGCGACAAAAATGGAGATTGATGTTATTTCCACTGGTTCGATCGCCATTGACCTGGCCACAGGGATTGGCGGTCTCCCCCGTGGACGCGTCTGCGAAATCTATGGGCCGGAGAGTTCCGGTAAGACCACATTTTGCTTGAGCATCATCGCACAAGCCCAGAAGCAAGGCGGTAACGCCGTGTTTATCGACGTGGAACACGCGCTTGACCCACGTTATGCAAAGGTGGTGGGTGTCGATCTTGAAAATCTCATGGTGTCGCAGCCTGAAAGTGGCGAAGATGCCCTAAATATCACTGAAACCCTGATTCGTTCCGGTGCGGTCGATATTATCGTGGTCGATTCGGTCGCCGCCCTCGTTTCGAAACACGAACTGGATGGTCAGATGGGTGACACGACCGTCGGCCTTCAAGCACGTATGATGAGTCAAGCGATGCGCCGTCTTACCGCGTGTATCAGCAAATCACAATGTGTGGTTCTCTTCACCAATCAGATTCGCGAAAAAATTGGTGTGATGTTTGGAAGTCCCGAAACTCAGCCAGGTGGCCGTGCGCTGAAGTTCTTCTCTTCGGTTCGTATGGACATTCGTCGAATCGGCCAGATTAAAGAGTCGTCAGGCAAGGTGGTCGGGAACCGGACGCGTATAAAACTGGTCAAAAATAAGGTCGCTCCCCCATTCACGGAGACCGAATTCGATATCATGTACAACGAAGGTATTTCGCACTCAGGCTCTTTAGTGGATCTAGGTGTCGAACATAAGATGCTGGAGAAGAAGGGCTCATGGATTTCCTATAAAGGCGAGATGATTGGCCAAGGTCGAGAAGCTGCGAAGCAACACATTAAAGATAACCCAGAACTAGCTGTGGAGTTGGCAGAATTGATCATGTCCAAAGTGCAGGTCCGTGGCGGAGAGTCACTCACTGGTGAAGTAGCTCAATCCGAGTAGAACTGAAACTGAGAACTAAAGCGGAGAACTGATAGTCTGGTTTGGCATAAGCCTCATGGTGTGAGAATGCTGCGGGTAATCTAGCTAAGGAGATCGATTTGCAACACCCTCCTCCCTGCCCGTGTTGGAGGTTGCAGCTGTGTTTGAGTTCGCACCTACAACCAAGGGTGTTTTTTGAGGGTTTCAAACCATCAAGGAAGGGTCTATTTTTCACTCTACGTGCTCTACTTTAGATGGGAACTCATTCATCGCTAAATAGAGTGCTTCAGATGTGTACTTGACGCCACGGCATATGTGACGAACTTTGCGGCATTATGCCCGCCACTGATACAATAGTTGCTCTTTCGACTCCGGCTGGCGAATCAGCCATCGCGGTGATTCGCTTGAGTGGTCCGGCTTGTACGGAACTCTCGGCTCAAATTCTCGGGCGCGAGCAAGCTCTCGCGCCACGCTACGCTCATTTCGGCACTTACCGGGATGTCGTTGGTTCGATCATCGATGATTGTGTCTTTACTTATTTCGAGTTGGGTAAGTCTTTTACGGGTGAAGCGATGCTTGAAATCGCTCCTCATGGCAATCCCTTGATCGTGCAGAAAATCATCGCGGATCTCTTTGCTCGTGGTTGCCGACCCGCGGAGCCGGGTGAGTTTACCCGCACTGCCTTTCTAAATGGTAAGATGGATCTAAGTCAGGCCGAGGCGGTGTCAGATCTGATTCGAGCGCGCTCGGATCGCAGTATCGAAGTAGCGCAGCGCCAACTGCATGGTTCAGTTGGGCGTAAGATGAGTGAGTTGACGGATCGGCTCTTGAGTGTCATGGCGCATCTTGAAGCATACATTGATTTTCCTGAAGAAGATTTGCCCAGTGAGGATCAAGATGGACCTGCATCTGAGTTGCGAAAGCTCATCATAGAGCTAACGGAACTTATTGATACACAACGCTATACGTCGATATTGCACGAGGGTGTGAAAACACTTATCGTTGGTGGGCCGAATGTGGGTAAGAGCAGTTTGATTAATACGCTGACTGGTTCGGAGCGGTCGATTGTTAGTGATATGCCAGGCACGACTCGTGACTACATCTCAGCGTTTTTAATGGTGGGCCCTTGGCGTATTGAGATTCTGGATACGGCGGGTCTGCATGAAGCCGGTGATGTGATTGAGCAAATTGGCATCAACCATACGATTGAGCAGGCCGAAACGGCAGATTTCTTTTTGCTGATGCTGGATGCCTCGTTACCCTCCCCTGCCCTGCCCGAGTCGCTGCTGGCTCGAATGACGCCTAAGAATACAATTGTGGTTGAAAACAAAATCGATCTACCAAATGCATCTGAGCATCACGATTTTCTGCCTGAATTTCAACACGCACGTATATCGCTGCAAGAGCACGATGGCCTGCAGGCGTTTCGCGAGCTTTGGATAGATTCGATTGAGTCTGCCGTGCAGCAACCGAATGCGACCGATGGCGTCGTCGTCAATGCGCGGCATGCCAGCGCGTTGGGTGAGGCTTGTGACTCATTGGAGTCAGCGGCGCAGAAAATGAAGCAGGATGATTTGTCTGAGTTGATTGCTTCAGATCTGCGTGCAGCGGTGGAGTCGATTGGTAAGGTAGTCGGTCGGGTCGATAACGAGCGTATGCTCGACAGCCTGTTTAAACAGTTTTGTATCGGAAAATGAGTGGTGGATTAAAATTTGGGTCGAACCAGCCCTATGACGTGATTGTATGTGGTGCCGGCCATGCGGGCTGTGAAGCCGCCCTCGCCGCTGCGCGTCTGGGTACCGAGGTGTTGATGCTGACAGGTAATCTGGATACCGTTGCTCAAATGAGCTGCAATCCAGCGATTGGCGGTCAAGCTAAAGGACATATGGTCCGCGAGATCGATGCGCTTGGTGGGGAGATGGCAATCAATACGGATACGACGGCGATCCAGTTTCGCTTATTGAATGCCTCTAAGGGTCCTGCGGTGCAGGCGCCACGTGCTCAGTGTGACAAAAAGGCATACCAGTACCGAATGAAGCATGTACTTGAGTTGCAGGAGAATTTAGATTTGTTTCAAGCGATGGTGCAGGGGCTGATCTATCAGGATGGGCGCGTGGTGGGTGTGAAGACTAATTTGGGCGTAGATTTCTACGCGAAGACGGTGGTGGTCACTACGGGCACCTTTTTGCGTGGCCTGATGCACGTCGGTAAGAACACCAACAAGGGCGGGCGCATGGGCGATGTCTCGGCGGAGGGGCTGTCGGGTTCTTTTCAAGAGGCAGGCATCGAGCTTGAGCGGCTCAAGACCGGCACGCCGGCGCGTATTTTGGGCAGTAGTATCGATTTTAGCCAGCTCGAAGAGCAGCAGGGCGACCCTGTGCCGACCTTGTTTGCTTTTTACGACACCCGCGGGGTGGATAATGTGTTCCATGTGGAACAATCCGAGCAGGGCGCCCGGGAGTCGGAGCATGAATTGTTCCATGTGGAACATCCGGGCCAACGCAAGCTGGGGTGGTTGCCGGGTAAAGATCAAGTGTCATGCTGGATGACTTACACCGGGGCGGAGACACGGCAAGTGGTGACCGATAATCTGCACTTGTCGCCGATGTACTCGGGTCAAATCGAGGGCACGGGACCGCGCTACTGCCCAAGTATTGAAGATAAGTTCGTGCGCTTTGCCGACAAGGAGCGGCATATGCTATTTCTTGAGCCAGAAGGGCGCAATACCAACGAATGGTACATCAATGGGCTCTCAACTAGTTTACCTTTCAGCGTGCAGTTGGACATGCTGCGCAGTATTGACGGCCTGGAGAAGGTTCACATGCTCCGCCCGGCGTATGCGGTGGAGTATGACTTTGCGCCGCCAACGCAGCTGTTCCCATCCCTTGAGTCAAAGAAGGTGGAGAATCTATTCTTTGCTGGCCAGATCAACGGGACGTCTGGCTATGAGGAGGCGGCAGGGCAGGGCCTTATCGCCGGCGTGAATGCAGTGCAGAAGTTGCGCGGCAGTGAGCCATTAGTGCTCAAGCGCCACGAGGCGTATTTGGGGGTCTTGATCGATGACCTCGTCACCAAGGGAACCAAAGAGCCGTATCGGATGTTTTCCAGCCGTGCCGAGCATCGACTATTGTTTAACCATCCGAGTGCTGAGATACGCTTCCTGAAGCATTCTTCAAGGTTGCAACTCGTTGATAGTAAGCGACTAAAGAGAATTAAGGCGAAGGTCGCTAAGGTTGCGGAGTGGACGCAGCGGCTGGAAGACGAGCGTAGGGCAGGGGAGAGCTATGCGCTGCACTTACGTCGTTCTCATTCGCAGGACGACTTTCCGCAAGAGCTGAAAGCGGAATCTAAAGAAGTGCGTGCAGAGGTGCACTACCGCGTCGTGTTCAAGGGTTATCTGGAGCGTGAGAGAAAGCAGATTGAGAAGATGAAGCACATCGACCACATCCGCATCCCGGATAGGTTTGATTACTCTCTAGTCAAAGGATTGAGGACTGAGAGCGCGCAAAAGTTGATCGAAATTATGCCGCGCACGCTGGGTCAGGCCAATCGTATCAGTGGCGTGAATCCAGCAGATATCAGTATTTTGATGGTACATTTAGAGGCGCGTCGCGCGAACAAGAAAAAAGCGTAGCGTCCCGCTGCTAAAGGAGCGGATATACGTATGCGGCCATCCCGCTATAACGGGATGGCCGCCTGACTCCGCGTTTAAAATTGCAACCCCTCGCCCCCACGCGGTTCGCCTCGATAATAATACTTGACAGGGATCAATTTAAATTATTTTGCACTTATTCAAATTATATTCTTAACTTATGCCTCGCAGGCTAGTGCTTCCCTGTGAATTATCTGAAAGTAGGGTAGCCGGAGCGTATTTAAAGAGTCTGATTGTCTCGCCGTGACTCTACTTCGACTACTTTAATGAACTGCACATATTTTAAGAGTTTACCCCAATCTAGCTCCGCATTCATTCGTTTTGTAGTCAGCGGCGTCCGTCAATTCTGCGGCTTGGGTGCTACCTTTGCGATTGTCCTGTTATTGATTTTAGGGTGCTATTTATCTGGCACAGTCGCCAGCGCCTTTCCGCCGGCGCCGATACCGCTGCGAGCGGACTAGGCCGTTTTACCACAGGCTGTACGCCTGTCGCTTGCTTTAAAGGAGGGAGGGCGACTCGCCCTCCTGTACCGCCATGCAGGATCAATGTGGGCGGGGTCGCCCACACTGATTCATTTCGGTCGCCTATCCCTAAACAGCGCCCGAGGCTGTGCCGTGCGGCGCGTGCGGATCGAGCGCGTGTTTGAGTCGTGGCGGTGTCAATCGTGTGACGGCTGGGTAAAATCGCTTGAGTCTCTTCTGCCTAAGTGTTTATGCGTTGACGTAGAGCGACTTATTTTCGTTTTAGCGAAATGTGTAAGTGCCTAAAGATCGGTCATTGCTTCTCGATGGTGAACGCTTGTTATACATTACTCTTAATTCCATAGTATGCATACTCTTAAAGCCCAGCGTATCCTAGTCGTCGATGATGAGCCTGATGTCACAGAGTTGCTGAAGTATAAATTCGAGCAGGAGGGCTATCGCTGTCAGGTATTGAATGATCCTTTGTTATTTGCCAGTACTGCGCGTGACTTTGAGCCTGAGATTATGATTTTTGATATCATGATACCTGAGCTGAGTGGTTTGCAGCTGTGCCGCATGGCGCGCGCCGATCCGTTACTGAAGCATGTCCCTATCATTTTTCTGACAGCGCGTGGTGAAACCGACGATCGGATTCAAGGCTTGGAGCTGGGTGCGGACGATTATTTACCTAAGCCGTTTAACATGAAGGAGCTATCGATTAGGGTGGGGAAGCTTCTAGCACGTAGCGCGACAGTGACTCAGACGACTAAGTCCATGCGTATCGAAATCAGCGGGGTGGTGATTGATGCAGAGTTACATCAGTTGAGTATCGATGGCGTTGAGGTGATCCTGACTGCGACCGAGTTTCGTTTGTTACAACTACTGATGGAGCGCAAGGGCCGGGTGCAGTCGCGGGAGCACTTATTGGTGGCTGTTTGGAATTATGATACCGACATCGAAACGCGCACGGTGGACACGCACGTGCGCCGTGTGCGAGAAAAGTTGGGCCCGTATGCACATTTGATTCAGACTGTTCGCGGAGTGGGCTACCGTGCTGTCGATATCTAATGGTTATTTGCTTAAGTTTACTACTCTGTGCGGCTTTGTTTGCTCACTGGTTGACGATCCGAAAAACGCGTGCAATGGTGCGCGAGTTGGAGGAGTCAGTGCGGATGAAACGCCGTTTATTGCTGAATGAGCCCTCCGCACTGTTACGTCGTCTCGGGATGGAGCCCTTGGTTTCAGAGACAAATCAGCTGATCGATCAGCATCGTAGCTATACCGATGAAGTATTTGGTCAATCGACTCGTTTGGATGCGATGCTTGGTTCGACTCAGGAGGCAGTGATCATTTTTAATGATCAGCGTGTCGTGGAGTTTTTAAATGAATCAGCTAAGCGTTTATTCCAAGGTAACCGCGCACTTAAGGGAGCTCGCTTGGAGTCGGTATTGCGCTCGTCGAGCTTGCTGGATTTTTTGGAGGGGTATCGGGAGGATCACAGAATTACTCAGCAGGAAATTAGTGTCGATCGCGAAGGTGGTGTCCTGTGGTTCGAAGCTTCCTGTGCAGAGGTACGTGATGTTTCGGCTAAAGATGCGGTGTCTACCTTATTAGTGCTGCACGATATAACTCGTTTGAAGAGCCTTGAAATGGTGCGTCGCGACTTTGTAGCGAATGTATCCCATGAGTTGCGCACCCCCTTGACCATCATTAAGGGCTTTGCGGAGACATTGGAGGAAGATCATGCAACGCTAACGGCTGAGACCCGTTCACGATTTATTGAAAAGATAGTGAATAATGCGAAACGCTTACATGTGCTGGTGGAAGATCTGCTGGAGCTTTCTCGCCTAGAGTCTAAGTCGGATCAGGTGCAGCCGACTGAACAGTCCCTGCTACAGTTGATGGACGAAATACTGGAAGACAATCGGCAACGACTGGATACGAATGTGCAGAGCATGGAATTGGATTTCGATGAGCGGGTAGGGGAGTTTGCCTTTGATCGTTTTCGGATTCGGCAAGTGTTTGATAATTTGATTGAAAATGCATTTCGCTATGCACCGGACTTTACACGGCTGATTTTAAGTGTGCGCTATGAGGATTCGCAAAATATGGTGCATTGTTGTGTCGCAGACGATGGACCAGGTATACCGGAGAAGGATGTGCCGCATATTTATGAGCGCTTTTATCGTGTAGATAAAGGTCGCTCGCGTGAAAATGGCGGCACTGGCTTGGGCTTGAGTATTATTAAACATATCGTTCAGCAGCATGGCGGTAGTGTCTCGGTCGAGAGCGAAGCGGGGCAGGGGGCCACGTTTCATTTTAGCCTGCCCTATGTGCAGTTGCAGCTGGGGGATTCGTCGTCGCCAGCGGGTTGATCCCGCGATGCTAGTGGTTAGGTCAGGGTGTAAGATTGATGGGCGCAGCGCCTGTGCCGGGTCGCGGACTCAGCTGTTCCCCGATCTGACGATTGATGCCACATGGTGCTCCCCGACTAACAGATCGAGGTCAGATTGTTTGGTGGCCTCCGTCGTGAGACGGGGGATTGGTGGGTCTCAACTGCCTTGACCTTGTCGAGTGTAGCGGTGCATAAACGGGCATTATGGAAATTTCAGCAGCGCATGCTCGTGAATTGGAAAAACAAACAGAGCGTAAGGCCGCGTTGAGAACGGAGTGTGGCGCGGCGCTGGAGGGAGTCGACCGCATCTTGTTTGAAGCCGGCTGTGGCCATGGCCATTGGCTCACGAGTTACGCAGAAGAAAACCTCGAGCAAACTTGTGTGGGCATCGATCTGATCTCATGGCGGATTCGCAAGGGTCTCGATAAGCGCGATAAGCGCCAGCTGCAGAATCTGCACTTTTTTAAAGCGGAGTTGGGTGAATTTTTAGAAGTGCTGCCAGAGCGGATACGCTTTGATATGACGGTGCTGCTGTTTCCGGATCCTTGGCCGAAAGCGAGGCACCATCGTCGCCGTATGGTGCAGGCAGCATTTCTGGGTGAAGTGGCGCGGCGTACGGAATCAGGCGGACGGTTCTGCTTTCGATCGGATGATTTGCCGTACTACGAGTGGACGGTGGAGCATTTGCAGGCGCACCCTGAGTGGGAGATCGACACGGCGGCAGAGTGGCCGCACGAGATGGAGACCTATTTCCAGGAATTGATGGACGGCTACCACTCGGTGATCGCGCGTCGGGTCTAGCCGCGCGGGCTTAAATAATATCCAGCCAGGCGATGAGGATCAGCTGGCAGGCGGTCGCGATACCTAGCAATATGTAGGCAAACAACATGAACGAATCCGTCGCGAATCGGCGTTCGCTGCGTGGGTTGTTGCGCGGCGCAGGAGGGTTGACTGCTGGGCGCTGTCCGCTAACGATATTAGAGCCACCTTTGCGGTCGCGGAGGCGGGCAATGCTATCGGTTAAATTGGTCGGGCTACTCATGGCTATGCTGCAGTCTGGATAACAATTAGGCGATGAGCACTGCGGCGCAAGTTTAGATATAACACGTGGAATTGATAGGCGCCATAAGTGCAACTAATGCTGAGATTAAAAAACTCATTAGGTGTTGACGCAACATGGTTGCGGCTACATGAAGTTCGCCTTTCCAGCGGTTCCTCGCCGCAACAAACAACTTTTTTTAGTTCTTCGTGAACAAGCTACTACCAACAGTCCTTCTCCTCTCTGGAACGGCATCCGCGCTGCATGCTGCGGATGGTGTGAGCCCGTCTCCGTATCACTTGACGGAGCTTTTCGGCCTCCCTATCACGAACTCGATTCTAACGACCTGGGTGATTTCAATTGTGCTGATTTTGGCCATTCGTCTTTCGGTCGGTACGCCGAAGTTGATCCCGAGCAAAGGGCAGGCAGTGATTGAAAGTTTAATTGATGGACTACGCGATTTACTGGTGCCGATTGTTGGAAAAAAAGCATTTCCGCTGGCATTCCCGCTACTGATCGGCCTCTTCCTGTTTATTGTTATTCATAACTGGAGTGGGCTGATTCCAGGCGTTGGGGTCTTTGGGCATATTGAGCACGGTCACTTTACGTATTGGATGCGTCCTGCGAGTGCCGACTTAAATGCAACCCTGGGCATGGCGCTAGTGTCGATGATCGCGTGGTTTGTGATCAGCCTTAAAGTGGCGGGGCCGAAATTTTTTGCCTGGGAGCTGTTTGGCAACAAGGCCGACAAAAAAGAAACCCCAAAGCTAATTTACATACTTTTGGCGCCCATCTTCTTTATGGTTGGTATTATTGAAATCGTCTCGATTGCATTCCGCCCAGTTTCACTGTCCTTCCGTTTGTTCGGTAACGTCTTCGGTGGCGAAAACCTGCTCACGAGCATGACAGGAATGGCACCTTATATCGTGCCGATTCCATTCTACTTCTACGAAGTGCTCGTCGGGATGGTTCAAGCGCTGATCTTTACGCTACTTGTCGCTATTTACATCGGGTTGATGACTAATCACGACGAAGAAGCACACTAATCTAATCAAGCCTTTCCGCGTTCGGGACCATGAAGCAAACCGTGGACGACGCAGAAGCAAACTAAACAACCTAAATACAAATAATATGTACGATCTAATTCTAGCAGCAGTTGAAGGTAAAATTCACGTAGCAGCGGCAGCCCTGGGGGTGCCACTTGGCATCGGCCTTATTGGCTTCAAAGCTTGTGAGGGTGTTGGCCGTAATCCTGAAGCAGCCACTAAAGTGCTGGTTCAATCGATTATCGCCATGGCTTTCGCTGAAGCGATTGTCTTCTTCGCAATCTTCCTTGTCTAGTCTGGCAAAATCAGGCTTTGCCGGCGATCTTCGGATCGCCGGCTTTTTCCGACTCTATCTAATTTACTTTCCTCATAATGAAGGCCATTTTCATCACTCTGCTACTCGCACTTTCTGTGCCGTTCAGCCTCATCGCCGCTGAAGACGCGCACGCAGGCGCTCACGATGCAATTAGCGATGTGGCTTCCCACGGTGAAGCGGCGACGCCCGCCGAAGTCGACAAGCTGACTATGATCACTGATAAGTTCGGAGTGAAACTTCCGACCTTGATCGCGCAGATGATTAACTTCTGCCTAGTCGCTTTAGTCCTCTATAAATTCGCCGTTAAGCCAATCGTTGCGACGCTGGATGAGCGCCAACAGAAAATTGCTGACGGGCTTCAGTATGCTGAAGAAATGAAGGCGCAACTCGCTGCTGCTGAGCGTGAGCGCGCTGAGAAAATCAAGACCGCGGCGGTGGATGCTCAAAAGATTCTGACTGAGTCCCGCGAACAGTCGAAGGAAATGATTGAGCAGAAGACACAAGAAGCTGCCGCACAGGCTGAAGCGATCATCCGCAAAGCAAGTGAAGCAACCGAACTCGAACGCCAGAAGATGCTTTCTGATGTGCGTCAAGAAGTCGCCCGCCTGGTTGTGGCGACGTCCTCAAAGGTGCTTTCTCGTGACCTTTCAGATGCTGAGAAACAAACCTTTTCCGATTCTGCGGCCAAGGAATTGGCTAGCGCAGGCAGCTAAGCCTTAGTTTTTCCTTCTGATGAAACGCGACCAAAAGATCACCCGCTTAGCCAAGAAGCTCGTAGAGCTGTCTAAGGATAATGGCGTCGTGACCGAAGCCAAAGTTGGCGAAGTCCTCGCTGGCCTCAAGCAGGTGCAGCACCGCCATCACCTCACGGTTCTCAAGACCTTCCTTGGCTATCTACGTCGCGAAATCGCGCTGCAGACCGCCGTTGTGTCGACGCCAGGCGCATTGAGTGACGATGCGTTAAAGGCGATTGAAACGACCTATTCCAACATGTATGGCCGCCCCGTCAGTGCGGTCACTCAACAAGATACTTCTCTAATTGCTGGTGTGCGTGTGCGCGTCGGCGACGATGTGTACGATGCGTCCGTAGCCGGGCACCTCCAGCGCCTTGCCGAGAACGTTAAATAACCAACATTCGCACTCTCTAACCTTACACACTTTCTCACCATTAGTTTCTCATGAGCTCTATAGTCGAACAAATTGAAAACGAGATCGCTAGCTTCCAAGCCAGCGCCGTCAAATCTAACACCGGTCGAATCGTCGCCATCGCAGATGGCGTCGCCAAGCTTGAAGGCTTATCCGGTGCCATGTATAACGAAATGATCGATTTCGGTCAGGGCGTCTTCGGAATCGCCTTGAATCTCGAAGAAGATGAAGTCGGTTGCGTTATCCTAGGTGATTACTCCAAGTTAAAGGAAGGCGACGAAGCCTCCACCACCGGGAAACTACTTTCTGTTCCGGTTGGCATGGGCCTGCTCGGTCGTGTGGTTGACGCGATTGGTAACCCGATTGATGGCAAAGGGCCAATCAACTCCACAGAGACATATCCTGTCGACCAAGTCGCTCCCGGCATCATCCCGCGCAAGTCGGTTGATCAGCCAATGCAAACGGGTATCATGTCTATCGACTCGATGATCCCCATCGGGCGTGGCCAACGTGAGCTCATCATTGGTGACCGCTCAACTGGTAAGACAACGATCGCGATTGATACCATCATCAATCAAGCGAAGATCAACAACCAGCACCGCAACGAAGACGGCACCTTCCCTGAAGACTTCCGGCCGGTTTATTCGATCTACGTTGCGGTTGGTCAGAAGAATTCCAACATTGCGCGCACCATTGCCGTACTCGAAAAGGCCGGCGCGATGGAATACACCATTATCGTTTCTGCGTCTGCTGGCGATAATCCTGCCAACCAATATATCGCGCCCTTCTCTGGTGCATCGATGGGTGAGTTCTTCATGAATAATGGTATGGATGCGCTGATCGTCTATGATGACCTTTCCAAGCAAGCGGTTGCCTATCGTCAAATTTCTTTGATTCTGAAGCGCCCATCTGGCCGTGAAGCGTATCCTGGTGACGTGTTCTATCTTCACTCACGCCTCCTCGAGCGTTCCGCTCGTGTGAATGAGGACAATGGCAATGGTTCGCTGACCGCGCTGCCGATCATTGAAACTCAAGCAGGCGACGTGTCCGCTTACATTCCGACCAACGTGATTTCGATCACTGACGGGCAGGTCTTCCTCGAAACAGATTTGTTCAATCAAGGTATCCGCCCAGCGGTATCGGTGGGTCTGTCCGTTTCTCGTGTGGGTTCTGCAGCGCAGATCAAGGCGATTAAGAAGGTTGCTGGTAAGGTGAAACTGCAGCTCGCTCAGTTCCGTGAGCTTGCCGCATTCGCACAGTTTGGCTCCGATCTCGACGCGAAGACCAAAGCTCAACTCGAGCGTGGTGCGCGTGTAGTTGAGCTGTTCAAGCAAACTGCGTTCAACCCGATTCCTGTCGAAGTTCAATCCTCACTGATCTATGCCGTGCAAAATGGGTTCTTCGATGCGATTGACGTCGCCAAAATCGTTGCCGCCACTTCTAGCCTGCGTGAGTTCCTCGAAACTCGTGGTGCGCAGGTGATGGACACTATCCGCGCCGAGAAAGCAATTAGCGACGCAACCGAAGCGGCTCTTAAGACCTCCCTCGATGAGTGGGTGGCAGGGTTTTCCGCTTAATCGCGGATTTCTGTAATTTGAACTTCGACCTTCTATAATAAATGGCTAATCTACGTGACATCCGCCGCCGCATTAAGTCGGTTAAGAATACCCGGCAGATCACGCGTGCGATGCAGCTGGTTTCTTCTTCCAAGATGAAACGAGCTCAGGACGCCGCTGTCGCTGGGCGCCCGTACGCGCTGCTTCTGGCTGACTTGCTGGATACAGTCGGTGAAAAGCTCGATTTGACTGGTGCGACGATTCCGCATCCCTTCTTTGAGAAGCGCGAAGTCAAGACACGTGGCATTCTGATTCTCTCAACTGACAAGGGCCTTTGCGGCGCACTCAACACCAATCTATTTCGTAAGATTGTTGAGGAGGTTAAAGGCGAGGCAAAGTTTATCACCGTCGGCCGTAAGGCGACCCAGTTTATCTCTCGTTCAAAGCGCGGGTTGATTGCGGATTTCACTGTTTCTGACAAAGCAACGTTCTCTGAATTGCGCCCGATGCTGAAGCTTCTGATCGACGCGTACAAGAATGGCGAAGTCGACACCATCGAGGTCGCTTACCCAAGCTTTGTTAACGTCCTCGTGCAGGAGCCTGTGCTTCAGTCCCTCTTGCCGATTGTTGATCTGCGTGAAGTCTTGGATCAGCTCAAAAAACGCGTCACTGATCTGCCATCTCTGGAAGCACGTGGCGATACCCGTGAAATGATTTTCGAACCATCGGCGGAAGCCGTGCTCGATGCACTCCCCGACCTGTATGTGAAGGTCATCATCCACCAACTCCTTCTTGAAAGCCGTGCGGCCGAATATTGTGCACGCATGGTCGCCATGAAGGCTGCTACGGATAACGCGTCGACTCTAGTTGACGATCTCACTCTCGACTATAACAAAGCCCGCCAAGCTGCGATTACTCAGGAAATTCTTGAAATTGCGGCCGCCGCATCTGCCCACTAGAGCTAACTCCTACTTCTTTCTTTTAACTCCTTTTTCAACCATGAGCAAAAACGGTAAAATTGTCCAAGTCATCGGCGCCGTCGTCGACGCCGCCTTCCCGCAAGACAGCGTCCCTGAAATTTACGACGCCATCACCATCGCCTACACAATCGGCGGCACTGAAAAGAGCCTCACACTCGAAGTGCAACAGCACTTGGGCGAAGGCCTTGTTCGTGCGGTTGCGATGACCTCCACCGACGGCCTCGTCCGCGGCATGGAAGTCGTTGGCACAGGATCTTCGATCTCTGTCCCCGTCGGTCCAGCGGTCCTCGGCCGCATCTTTAACGTGACTGGTGATACAGTTGACGAAAAGGGCCCGGTAGCAACCGACGAGCGTCGCTCGATCCATCGTCTCCCACCAGAACTGATCGACCAAGCAACTGATGCCGAGATTTTAGAGACCGGCATTAAGGTGATCGACCTGATCTGCCCGTTCACTAAGGGTGGTAAGGTTGGTGCTTTCGGTGGTGCGGGTGTTGGCAAGACCGTTGTTATCATGGAGTTGATCAACAATATCGCTAAGGCGCACGGGGGTTACTCCGTATTCGCCGGCGTGGGTGAGCGTTCTCGCGAGGGAAATGACCTTTACCACGAAATGTCAGATGCAGGTGTGATCGATCAAAAAGATATCAGTCAGTCCAAAGTGGCTCTGGTCTACGGCCAAATGAACGAGCCTCCTGGTGCTCGTATGCGTGTTGCGCTTTCGGGTCTGACCATGGCTGAATACTTCCGTGACGAAAAGAACCAAGACGTTCTGCTGTTCGTGGATAATATTTTTCGTTTCTCACAAGCTGGTGCCGAGGTGTCCGCGCTCTTAGGTCGTTCACCTTCTGCGGTGGGTTACCAGCCAACACTTTCTCAGGAAATGGGCAACCTGCAGGAGCGTATTACCTCCACTAAGAAGGGTTCGATTACTTCGTTCCAAGCGGTTTATGTCCCTGCGGATGATTTGACTGACCCTGCGCCAGCCAACACCTTCGCCCACTTGGACTCGACCATCGTTCTCGAGCGTTCGATCGCTGAGCTTGGGATTTACCCTGCGGTGGATCCGCTCGCTTCGATCTCCAACGCACTCGACCCAGCAATCGTTGGCGAAGAGCACTACCAATGTGCTCGGGGTGTACAAAACGTACTGCAGCGTTACAAAGATCTCCAAGACATTATCGCGATTCTTGGTCTGGATGAGTTGTCTCCTGAAGATAAGCAAACAGTTTACCGCGCACGTAAGGTTCAAAAATTCCTTTCACAGCCATTCCACGTTGCGGAAATCTTCACCGGTACTCCGGGTGAATACGTTTCGACTGCAGACACCATTAAGGGGTTCCAAATGATCCTGAATGGTGAGTGCGATGACCTAGCCGAGAACGATCTCTATATGAAGGGCGGAATCGACATGGCGATCGAAGCAAATAAAAAGGGCTAAGCAGCGACGCTACCAATAAGGAATTCAAATCAGAATGATTACTCTAGAAATTATTACACCTGACGAAAAGGTCCTCAGTACCGAGGCCGATCAGGTCGTATTGCCGACTGACTCGGGCGAGGCGGGTATTCTGACTGGTCACATTCCAATGGTCACCAAAGTCGTCGCTGGCGAGTTAAAGGTGATCAAGGGCGGCACGACAGAGTTCATCGCAGTCGACTGTGGCTTCGCCAAGGTGCTCGGCAACACGGTATCGGTGCTCACTGAAGCGGCGGTGGATGTCAAAGATATCGATCTCTCCGCGGTCGAATCGGCCCAAGCCCGTGCCGAAGAAGCGCTTATTATCGCAGCAGCCGAGGGGCATGATCCGAGTGAAGTGGATCGCCTAGAGTCTAGTATTCAGTTCTTAATTACCCAGAAGCTCGCGAAAGGCCGTCGCCGCTAAGTATTGATTCCAAGTCATTTTGAAAAACGCGTTTCCGAAAGGGAGCGCGTTTTTTGTGGCTGCGATACAAACAAGATTTAGTCATCTTCGGCAGACTTATCACGTAACTGCGGCTTTACCGCGCACTTAGTGTGAGCCGCGGGAACGAAATCCGCGCTGCGGAGTCTCTGCAGGAAATCACAATTATACTACAAGTCCCTCAAGCAGATATGGTTGAGAAAGCACTAATCCACTAAAACTCGCGGCGAATTTCTACAGTGCCTGCGCTGATACCGCGACCTTAGTCGCGGGCACAGAGGCGTGGTCGGCAGCCTCAATTTCGATCCAATCGGCCATAATGCGAGCGCTTTCGCGCAGGTAGATGTCAAAGTCTGGTTTGTCTTCTTCTTCCTCTTCGACTGATTCGCCTTGGTCGGGTTCGACTGCTGTGATGCCAGCGGCAATGTCATTGGCAGCTTGTTCGGCTGCGAGTGCGGCTTCAGCTTCTCCAGTTTCGAGCAGGTTCTGCTTCGAGAGAGTATCTTGTTCTTCAGCAATTTTCAGAATAAATTCTTCTTCGACGTAGTTGGTCTCGCAAAGCGCCTCGTAGGCGTCGTCCATGTTGTCGAGGTATGACCGATCTGTGATCTTGCGGGCAATGCGCTGCTCGAGATTGAGCGATATCGCTTTCTCGTCATAGCGTGCTTTGCGCCACTCGATCTGCTCCTTAAGGAATGCGAATTCTGCGAGGCTCGCCTGGCGCGCCGTGCTGTTTTGAGCGAGTGCGGCCTTCAACCTGGGCTCTTCGGGACTCGAGATCTGGAGCTTCTGCCAGTCGTTGAACCACTCGACTTCGGGGATTTCATCCCAAGCTAGAGCATGTGGTAGATCGGATTCACCGATCGGTAGAAACTCGTTCGCCGAAGGCAAGGTGATGTCTGAGGGCACCCCTTTGAGTTGAGTCGAGCTGCCGCCGGGCAGGTAGAATTGCTTAATAGTGATTTTGGAGGCGACCGGCCGAGCCTGTGGCTCCGTGGCATTTTGGAACCAAGAAAACACGGGGCGGGTGTTCATGTGGTACACTTCCTGGACGGTGCCTTTGCCGTGCGTCGAAGTATTACCGACAATGAGCGCACGACCGTGGTCTTGCAACGCACCTGCGACGATCTCCGAGGCGGAGGCGCTGAAGCGTGAAGTCAGTACGATTAGCGGACCTCTCCATTCGAGGTTGAGGTCACGATCGGAGAGCACGTCAGTGCGCCCATCGGGGTTACGCACTTGCACGACGGGGCCGATGGGAATGAACAGCCCGGCCACGCGTACCGCTTCACTGAGTAGGCCGCCACCATTCATGCGAAGGTCGAGAATGATGCCTTGTGCACCAGCGGCACTAAGCTTTTTGAGGAGTTCGGTGACGTCGCCAGCAGTAGTGGTCAACGTCCCGCCGGCGCCAATGTTACCATAGAAAGAGGGCAGTTTAATGACTCCAACAGGAATGAGTGCGCCAGCGGCTGTCGGAATGTCGATTAACTTCGCAGATGCGAGGTTGGCGGTGAGTTTGACCTCGCCGCGTGTGATCGAAATATCCTTGCGGGCAGATGGATCGCCAGCGGAGCCAGGGCGAATCAGGAGGCGCACGATCGTGCCTTTTTCTCCTTTAATTTTGCGCACGACGTAGCGCAGCTGCATATCAACGACGTCTTCAAATTCACCGTCTTTTCCCTGTGCCACGGCGAGGATTTTATCTTCGTCCTGTAGCAGGCCAGATTCTTCGGCAGGGCCACCAGGCAGGATTTGCTTAATGGTGCAAATGCCATCGTCGTCCTGAAGCAGGGCACCGATACCCACAAACGAATTCTGCACCGCAGAGTTGAAGCTTTCAAGCGTATCGGCGGAGAGAAAACTAGAGTGTGGATCAAACAGCTGAGTCATCGCATTGATAAAGGACTCTTGAACTTCGGCAGCTTCACGATCGACGATATAGGTGAGATTGCGCTCGTAGCGGCGGCGAATCTTCTCGCGCGCAGCGTCGAGCGTCTCGACCATGAACTCGGGGTCTTCGAGGAGGCGTTGAATCTTGGTGGGGTCAAAGCTATCCTCTTTTTGGTCTTCAACGTTGTCAGGATTCTTGGTTTCTCCATATTCGAGCTGTTCTTCCTCTTCTTCGCCAGCGAGTGAAAGAAGCTCGTTGAGAACTTCGTACTTTAAGCGACGCTCCCAGAGGTCGTTACTCTGCGCAGCAGTGGTGGGCCATTTCGCTTCGCGGCGGTCGGGGGCGAAGCTTTCGTCTCGGCTGAAATCGAAGTCTTGGGTCAGTCGCTGGTAAGCCCAATCGGTGCGGTCTTGGACATTGGCTTGATAGGCCGCGTAGATTTCGAAGGCTGCGTATAGGTTGCCTTTTTGCAGGAAGTTTTCCATCGCATTGCCGAAGCGGAAGACGAAGTCATCAACCTCACTACGTAGGAAATACATGCGACTATAGTCGAACGATGCGGTAAAGGCCTCGACGATTTCGGTGCCATTGAGCTTCTCCATCTTGCCGTGTAGATAATGACGGGCATTAATGGTGTTCATCACCCAACGGGTTTGGTCTGCCATTTCTTTGGTCTGCTCAAATCCAGCGAAAGCAGGTGCTTGGAGCGTGACAGCGGCGAGTGTGATGCAGGCTAGGCGGGCAATCGTAGTAAATGTAGAAGTCATGAACAGGTGGGTAAGTGTCTAGAGAAATATGTGGCGTTGCAGCGCGCCGCAGATGTGATTATTTGCTGAGGAGATCTTTAGCGCGGTCGAGGGTCGCTTTCTCGTTTGGATTGAGCGAGCCAAAGCCGGAGGCATTGATTTTATCTAAGATGCGATCGACCTCTTTCTGTAAGGTTTGGTTGCTCGCGGTTGGCCGATTCACTTGATAGCTGGTCTGCGCTGCAGTCTTTTTGCGCCGCTTGAACCATTCCGGCATTTCGATACTGGGCCGCTGGCGAGTCGTGGCAAAGGAGGATTTGCCATTGTAGACATAGCGAAAGTAGAGCACGCCCACGAGAAAGCCGCCCAGATGGGCGGAATGCGCGATGTGTGCAGTGCCGCCCAGTTCGGTAAAGATTAATGCGTAGATAGAATAGCCTAGGAGTCCCCAAAAGAGCCACTTTGGTTTAACGGTCAATGGAATCACGAAAAACAGCAGCAGGGTAATCGGCTGCTCGGGGTGGCGCTGACAAAAGAACGCGAGGAGCGCAAACACTGCTGCTGAGGCGCCGACGACGGTATTATTGCCGTTAAAATGAAAAATCAGATAAGTAAGTGCTCCGACCACTGCACCACTAATATAGAGGATCAAAAACTGTTGCTTCCCGAGCATCGGCTCCAGAATTCGACCGATAAAAAACAGCCCCAGCATATTACCCAGCAGATGCAGGATCGTCGAGGTACTGTGCAGAAAAGCATAGCTGAAGACGGTCCAGACTTTGAGGTCTTTGAAGTTGTCTGCGCTCAATGCAAACCAGTCGGTGAGAAAAAAATTCTGGTGACCCCCAGTTCCCGGGAAACTGACATTCAGTACTTGCTGCAGCACAAAAATGCTGATCGTCACAATGAGGAGGATCGTCACTGCGCTGGTCTGCTTGGCGACAGGCTCAGGGGCATGGCGCATATACGGGCGGTCGTAGAGCATAGAAATTTAAATGTAAAAGGGTTCGTACACTACTAGACCACATTGAAAGCAGCGCGTTCCCGTGAATACGAGTACCACAAGAAATAGGGATTCTACTCGAATTGCAATCGAAGCTTCTAATTTGAAGCAAATGAGTCCCGGCGGGCTTCCCGCTTGACTCGCAAGAGAAAGTATCAATTTTCGCAGCATGGCAGAACTAGACGAAAAATGGCCGGAAAATGTTACAGGGAAGTTCTATGTGGATGAGCAATGCATCGACTGTGATCTGTGCCGTGAAACTGCTCCGGATTTCTTTACCCGAAACGAAGACGGAGGATATTCCTTTGTGTACAAGCAACCCGAGGCGAGTGACCTCGAGGGCATCGCGCTGTGCATGGAAGCGCTCGAAGGCTGCCCAGTCGAAGCGATTGGCGAAGACGGCGAGGGCTGATCCGCTTGCTGCCAAATCAATTTCTAAAGCCCGCGAGTCTTTGCGGGCTTTTTTGGCTCATCGTCGATCAGTGGGACAGTTTTGATCGAAACGTCAGGCCGTTTTATCCAAGAGGCAACGGATAGCATGTGGTGGGGTGTTTGAACCATTGGTCGCGATAGGAGTGTGGGCGACTCGCTCACATTGATGCGGTGTTGCTGCACAGGAGGGCGACTCGCCCTCCCTCCTGTAACCACTTATCGTCGATGAATTTTTCTTATTCAGCGCTACTTGCTGAGTCACTGCGGGCCACGTCGTCCTCAGCTATGAAAATCGTTTCCACACCGATGGAGAAAATAAGACGAGCACGGCGTAGAGTTCAAGGCGGCCGAGGATCATCAGTAGAGCAAGAAAGGTTTTGGTGGAATCTCTTAAAAAATGAAAATTCTGGGTGGGGCCGACGGCGTCGAAGCCTGGACCAATATTAAATAAGGTCGCTTGAACTGCCGAGAATGAGCTCACGAAAGTGAGTTCTGGCTCGTTGGATGCGATAAAGAGCATCGATGCGACAACCAGAAAGAGCATGAGCATTAGAAAGATGATAACACTGTTAATCGCCCCTTGGCTGAGGGTTTGGCCGCCAATTCGCATCGGCTTAGTCACATTTGGGCGGAAGGATTGCGTTACGCTTTGCACTGCGGCGCGCAATGCGATCACGACGCGCACTACTTTAACTCCGCCGCTGGTCGAGCCCGAACAGCCTCCAATTAACATCAAAATCAGCAGTAACATTTTGGCAGAGGGCAACCAAGTGTCGTAGTCCATGGTCGAATAGCCAGTCGTCGTCATAATGGAAACGGCTTGGAAAGTTGCGGCGCGGATACTGTTATGGTCTGGGAGCTCGCCGGTGAGCTCGACTAGGTAGAGTGTCAGCAGCGCAGTGCTAGTGAGGAGTATCACATAGAACCAGTAGATTTCGTTGTATCTGGCTAGTCCCTTGGTACGCCCGCGGAGCAACCGGATCGCAAATACGAAGGTGGTACCTGAAATCGCCATAAATACGATCGAGATCCACTCGATTGTCGGACTCTGAAACTGCTGGATGCTCATGGGCTCGGTGCTGAACCCACCCGTTGCGATGGTGGTCATCGCGTGGTTGATCGCTTGGAACCAATTCATTCCTCCCATCACATAGGCGACCATACAAGTAACCGAGAGGCCCAAGTAATAGAGCATCAGATAGAACGCGCCGCTCTGGATGCGGCCGTGATCAAAGTCTGCCGAAGTACCCGAAGACTCATTACTAAACAGGATTTTTGCACCGGCACCAAGCGAGGAAAGGATCGCGACGAAAAATACGACCACCCCAAGGCCGCCGACCCATTGGCTGAGTGAGCGCCAAAACAACAGGCTATGCGGGAACTCGTAAAATTTCGGGAAAGCAGTCGCACCAGTAGTGGTGAGCCCAGACGAACTCTCAAAGATCGCATCGGATATTTCGCAATGCTCGACAATGAGAATATATGGAATCGCGCCAACGATGGTCGCGAGTATCCAAGATAGCCCGATGACGCAGAGTGCTTCACGTCGAAAGAGCTTGGCTTGTCCGTTGCGGCCGAGCAGCAGAAAGAGCGCGGCCAGTGCAAAAGTTATCCCGATCGAGGTCACGAAGGCTTGCAAGGATTGGTCGGCAAAGGTCTCGCCGTTGGCGAGCCCCGCAATGATGCAGAGGCCGAAGGCTCCGGCCAGAGCCAGCAGCACCATGCCTAGCAGCTTATAAATGATTGGGGTATTCACAGTTTAGACGAGGCGCTCAAGTAGTGCTTTTTCTTGCGCGTGGTTGACCGCGACGACGATTCGATCGCCTGCAAGAATAACATCCTCTGCTGCGGGGACTTTGGCTTTGAATTTATGTTGTAAGGCGACCAATAAGCTACCGCGTGGAAATTGCAGGTCTTTGACGCTACGTCCGACGCATGGGCTGGAGTGACTGATGCGCACTTCGAGTATGCGCACTCCCTGATTCGGTAAATCGGCAAGGGTCGCGACGGTTTCTGTCGATAAGGTGCGTAGCATGAATTCCGCAGTGGCGCGGCGTGGCGAGACGACCACCTCGATCGCCAACGTCGTCTTTAGCATGCCGAGAAGTTCATCATAGTCGCCCTTGTTAATCACCAGTTGCACGTGTTTGGCGCCGAGCTTAGAGGCTTGAATGCAGGTAAGGATGTTTTCCTCATCGTCTTTGGTGCAGCCCACGAAATAGTCGGCACTGCCAATTTGTTCCTCTTCGAGCAGGCGTAGTGAGGTTGCATCACCATGAATCACAGTGATATGCGGAAAGCGCTCTGCTAGTGCACGGCAGGTCTCGGGATTTTTCTCGATCACACGAATTTTGAAGCGTGGATTGGTTAGCAGCTGAATTAAATTGATTGCAGTTTCGCTGGCACCGAAGAGCACGACTCGTGAGAGGTCGACTTTGTGTGTTGGATCGAATTTTTGGCGCAGAGCAAACAGGGCTTCAGGATGGCCGAAGTGCGTGACCAGATCGTCGACTTGCATCGTGCTCTCGGCGCTGGCGATCTCGCTCTTGCCGTCGCGTTGAATGTAGCCAATCCGGACACGAGGGTCGAATTTTAGGTCCTGGAGTTGCTTGCCGATCAGGCGAGAGCCGGCGGCGACACGCTGTTGCTGTACTTCAATCTGCCCGCGGGCGAAGTTTTCTACCGCCACGCGACCCGCACCACGAATCTCTTTAGCCAGTTCTACCGCGCAGATCGCTTCCGGATTTACCAGAAGATCGATGCCGAAGTGCAATTGGTAGTTAATTACCGAGTTATCGCTATAGGTCTCGTCATGGATACGGGCGATCGTGTTTTTAGCACCCAGTCCTTTGGCGAGTGAGCAGGAGATGATGTTGGTGCGGTCATCGCTAGTCATCGCGAGAAAAGCATCACACTCTGTCACGTCGACTTCGATCAATTGGCGCGCAGAACTGCCGTTACCAGAGATGATGCGCGCGTTCTGCTCTTCATCCAGCTTCTCGCAGCGCTGTGCCGAGCGTTCGATCAGGGTCACGTCGTGGCCAGAGGCAGCGAGTGTGGTGCAAAGATTATGGCCGACTTCGCCGGCGCCAACGATGATGATTTTCATAACGGGGGTGTCTAAATGACTTTAAACTTGCGACGCATTGTGACGGTGCGGGGGCGTATATCCAGAGTTAATTTTAGGGGCTTTCCAGCCTCATTTTGCATAAATAAGGCTGGATAGATGGCTTTGGGCGAGGCGACTCAGTCTGTATCGTGTTTCGGGCTCTTGATTCGCGACGTAAAGTCAGTGCATTGCCTTTTCGAGAGCAACCGGCTTTATGCCAAGGTTGAGTGCGCGCGAGTGGCCACGTCGATCAAATCGTCACTTCAACGGTGAAGCTGGAGCGCTCGCCGGGCGCCACGCTATGCAGGCCTTTGCCATGTTCAGCACTATTCGGTGGCCCCATCCACGGCTCGACGCAGTAGAACGGGCTGTCTTTGAACTCGGTCCAAAGAATCACCGCATTCGCTGGTGATGCGGTCTCGGTATCCTGCAAAATATCTATGCGTATCTCCTCGCTGCCGTCGTTTGGGCCGAAGGTGGTCGAAGAACCGTGCAATTTGGTGAAAATACGATTACTGTTGTCGGTACTGCCAAAAAAGCCTTGTTTGGCAAAGGGTTTGACTGGCTCGAGTGCCCCGTCGCCGCTCTGGATGTAGCACTCTTTGGCGGGAATCTTAAACTGGTAGTCGCCACGCGTTGATCCGTCGCGCCAAGGCAATGTAAAGTAGAAGTGGTGCCCCGCAGACCAGAGGATCGGGCGGCGGTCTAAATTCTCCAGTGTTAGCGTGACTCGTAGTTTCAGCTCGCTGAATTCATAGCGTACGGTGAAGCGATAGTCATAGGGATAAGCTGCGTGGTCTGCTGTGGTTGGTTGCAGTTCTGCGGTAAAGCCCGCCTCGTTGGTCGCGACCACGGTGAATCTGCCATTGCGCGTGAATCCATGCATCGGCATCGGCCGTACTGTGCCGTCCCGATCAGGCCAATGGCCGATCTCGCCCGCATGGTAGCTGCGGCCACAGAACGGGAAGAGGACTGGATTGCCGCCGCGGACTTTATCAAAGTGCTCAAAATCAGCATCTTCGGGCCAGTGTATGACATCGCGTACAGTGCCGTCAGGCATTTGCAGGTTCCAATTCATTAGCCGCGCACCAAGCTCAGGGCGCGCCAGAAAGGTCGAGGGGCCGCAGTGCCAGCGATGCAGGGCGATGCCGTGATAATCAATTGTTTCCATTGGACTAGAGTTGAAGAAATTTGTTGCGCTTGTCTAGCGCCAGATTGTAGCGAGTGCGGCAACGGACAGTACGTAAAACGTGGAACATTGCAATCCGCGGGATCTAGACTCTCTGTACCAAGCTCCCGCGGGTGCTGGTCATGTGGAACAATGATCGTGGAACAGATTTTAGAGGCCTTGCCTGGGTGGTCAGCGATCGTTTATCGGATTAGAGAGGCTTGAATAAGCTCGGTTCCGCGGGGCGATGTGGCACAAGTACAGACAAGTTGAGGCGTCCGCACTTGCTTTCTGCCTTTAATTTTTCATTGTTAATACTCTATGGCGATTTGTCGTTTCTGCCTTTTACTCCTGACGTTGTCCTGTTTGCCGCTGGCTGGCTTGCTTGCACAAAAAGTGACGCCAATGACTGCGGTGCCAATTGATGCCTATGTAATTCCGATTACTGGGGCCATTGGCACGCCGAATTTATATATTCTGCGGCGTGGCCTGAAGGAAGCGATTGCGAACGACGTCGGCATGGTGATCCTCGACATGGATACTCCAGGCGGGCGGGTGGATATCACACTGGAAATGATGGAGATGCTGGATCGTTTCGACGGCATTACTGCGACCTACGTGAATGATGATGCGATCTCGGCAGGCTCTTTCATTGCGGCCGCAACGCAGGAGATTTATTTTTCGCCACGTGGTAAAATCGGTGCTTCGGCAGTAATTCAGGGCACAGGCGAGGATGTTGCAGAAACTTCCAAACAGAAAATCGAGAGTTATTTACGTGCAAATATCAGAGTGATCACTGAGGACTATCCATACCGTTCCGACGTGGTTCGGGCGATGCTCGACGCCGACTTCGAGCTGAAAATTGGTGATGAAGTAATCAAACCAGCAGGGGAATTATTGACCCTAACTGCTTCGGAAGCGGTGCAAGAGTATGGCGATCCGCCGCATAAATTATTGGGTGAAGGAATCTACGATTCGATTGAAGCCCTGCTTAATGCCCGATTGGGTGCGGGCAATTATGAGATCCGTGACTTTGAAATCAGTTATTCAGAAGAAATTGCTAAGTGGATGAATTCCATCGCTCCAGTGCTAATGGGTTTGGGCGCGTTGTTGCTGTTCATCGAATTTAAGACTCCTGGCTTTGGGATCTTTGGCATCGGTGGCCTGATCTTACTCGGGATTTTCTTTGCCAGTCACTATGTGGCAGGGCTGGCAGGGAATGAGCCAGTGTTCTTCTTTGTTTTAGGTGTATTACTGGTGCTGGTGGAGTTGTTGTTCTTTCCTGGGGCAGTGGTGTTTGCACTGCCTGGATTGGCGTTGATGATCGGCTCATTGCTGTGGACGATGGTCGATTATTGGCCGTCTAGTAGCGATGGCGATGGCCTGGTACTGTCGCCTGAAATGTTTGCCGAGCCGCTGGTGCATCTTATTTTCGGTATTTCAATTGCATTGGTTGGGGCGCTGATGGTGTCGCGGTTATTAAAGGGCTCTTCGATTGAGCGAAAACTTGTGTTGGATGCCGCGGCTGGCGGCGATGGACTAGCGATCCGTGAAGCGAGGGAATCGTCGCTACCTAAAGCTGGCAGCGAGGGGATCGCGCTCACGCCACTGCATCCCGGCGGTCGAGTTGAAATTGCGGGGCAGCGCTATGAGGCACATTGCTCGGTCGGTATGATCGAGCGTGGTGCCGCGATTCGAGTCGTCAGCAGTAGCGATTTCGAGCTAATCGTGGAGGCGGTCGCGACATGAGTATGATTTTGGGCTTTACCGCAGCTGCGGTGCTATTGGTTTTTTTCGAAGTGCTACTCCCCGGTGGAGTGCTTGGCGTTTTATCCGCACTATGCCTGCTCGCAGCCTCCTGGATTGGCTATGATACATACGGACTGATGGCTGGCGGTGCAGTTTTCTTTGGTACGATTCTGTTGATGATTGTATTGGTATTGGTGGAATTCAAATTACTGGGGAAGACCTCGTTTGGCCAAAAGTTTTTCTTAAAGTCTGCCATTGAAGGACATACGCGTGCGCCAGTGGCTGAAGCTGCCGTGATAGGTAAGGAAGGCATGACTTTAACTCGCCTAAATCCCTCTGGAAAGATTGCGATTGAAGGCAAGAGCTACGAAGCTTACTCCCAAGATGGCTATATTGAGCCTGATCAGGCGATTGCGGTTGTGGCCCAAGACAATTTCAAATTAATCATTAAAAAACTATGACTACGTTCATCCTCCCTCTCGCCGCCTTCGCTGGCTGGCAACTCGGCGCGGCCGCAATTCTGGCGCTCCTCATTCTGGTTCTCGTTTTGGTCATCGCGACCTTCTTTATGACTTGGCTGCGTGCCAAGCTATCGGGGGCAACTGTCGGCTTTCCGACTTTGATCGCGATGCGCCTGCGCCGTGTGCCCGCTTCGTTAATTGTGGACGCACGGATCACTGCGGTGAAGGCCGGCATTGAGATCAGCGCGAACGATCTTGAGGCGCACTATCTCGCCGAGGGTAATGTCATCCAAACAGTGCAGGCGATCATCGCGGCAGACAAGGCCAACATCGGCCTCAACTGGCAACGCGCCTGTGCGATCGATCTTGCGACCAAGGGCACTGGTAAGTCCGTGCTCGAAGCGGTGCGCACCTCGATTAATCCCAAAGTCATCGAGTGCCCTGCGGCAGATAGTGGCCGAGCGACGATTGATGGTGTCGCCAAAGACGGCATTCAAGTTAAGGCGCGCGCTCGTGTGACGGTGCGCTCCAACCTCGATAACTACGTTGGTAGCGCGCTCGAAGAGACGATTATTGCCCGAGTCGGTGAGGGGATTGTGACGACAATTGGTTCGGCTGATTCGTATAAGTCAGTGCTGGAGTCGCCGGATAGTATCTCGAAAGTGGTGCTGGAGCGCGGCCTCGACGTTGGCACGGCCTTTGAAATTCTCTCAATCGATATCGCCGACGTGGATGTGGGTGAAAATATCGGTGCCAAACTACAAGAATCACAAGCGGAAGCGGATAAGAACGTCGCTCAAGCCAAGGCGGAAATGCGTCGTGCCGCTGCGGTGGCACTCGAACAGGAAATGAAGGCCAAGGTTGAAGAGATGCGGGCGAAGGTCGTCGAAGCAGAGGCAGAGGTGCCACTCGCATTGGCTGAGGCCTTCCGCTCCGGCAACCTAGGAGTCATGGACTACTACAAGATAAATAACATCAAAGCCGATACCGATATGCGCGACTCGATCTCCAAGGGCGACGAGAAAAAATAGAGCATTTGAATGAGTGGGGTGGTCTCTGTGGCCGCCTCACTTCACCCTAGTCCACAGATTATATGGAAAGTTTAGAGGAGATTTTAAAAGTCGTCGGTGGTCTTATCTTTGGGGCAATCTACCTCTTTGGGAATCAGATCTTTAAGAGTAAGGATGAGGACACGCCAGAGGCGCCGACTTTGCCGCGTGAATCTGCTGGCAGCGACGATGCCGCTGAGGATTATGCCGCGCGACAGCGCCAGATTCAGGAAGCGATTCGTCGCAAGATCATGCAGCGACGAGAGGCGACAGCCGCTCCTGGGTCATCACCAGAGCCGGTTGCGGCGCATCATGAGCGACACAAGCGGGTTGTCGAACAGCGCAAGGAAACACATCAACGCGCACCGCACGTGGAACCGACTCCCCAGGCGTCCGCAGTGGATGATCGGTTCTCTTGGGATACGTCAGGCAATGGGTACGAAGAACAAATGCAGGCTCGTTTGGAGCAGATCGAAGCGACCAAGCGTCGCGCTAAAGCACTGAGGCGTCAGGCTCGTCGTTCGCCGACAGCAGCGAAGCATCAGATTGAGCAGACGCCTTCGCCGCGCGCTAGCTTGCCTCTTGGCTCAGTTCGATCAGTTTTGCGCGATCCTGCGGCGGCTCGCACTGCTTTTGTGTATGGCGAGGTATTGGGCAAGCCTGTTGGGCTACGGCCGTCTGGGTGCGGTGTAGACTAAAGGCATACCCTTCATGGCGCAAAGTCAGTCACTACTAGCAGGGGGATTGTAGCGCACGCGTGCTCCCGAGATTTCATTGTGAGCGGATCGCACGCGAATTGATTCAGCGCATAACGAACTACCTGATTCTTGCCGCCACATTTTTATTAGCGGTTCAGCCAATCGCGCCTGATTGTTTGATGCCCTTTGGGTGCTTAGGTCTGCTTGTGAGGTGTTAGTCTAGCGCGCAGAGGGCGCGAGTCAAACGGTGCGCCACTGTTTGCGGGGTTCAACAACCGCGTTACTGGACCGAAATCTTTGCAGTGCCTTCGCCCTTGGGACGAAGCTTGTCGCCAGCCGGATTGACGATCACTAAATGTTCACCTGCGGTGAATAAGATGTCGACCGGGCCACTCTTTGTTAAGGTGACGGTTTCGCCACCACTGAGTGTTTTTCGAAACAGCTCTTGGTTGTCATTACGCTGTTTGACGAGTACGTAAACATTGCCACTGGCAATCAGAGTGATGCTTTCTTCCGAGCTTGCCGGATTATTCGGCTCAGTCGAGTCGGCGGTTTCGGTGATCGCAACAGGATCGCGGACATCCTGAGGTTCAATCAGAGCCTCGTCGCCACCGCCTAAAATTGCTTTAATTAGGCTAAAGATCACCACCACGAGTGCGATTGTGCCGACGGCAACTAGGCCCGCTTTAATATAAAAAATCTTTTCACTCTCGTCTTCAAAGTGTGACTCGCCTTCCTCTGCTTCGTCAGCGGGAGCATTTGCGGAAATTCTGCCGTAGGAAGGTTCTCCGTTTTGATCACCCGCCTGCTCAATCGATGTTCCCTTAACGTCCATGCTACCGAACAGTTCGGCTCCCTTGGAGCTGTTGCGGGATTTGCTGAGTAAATGTGCACTGTAGTCCGTGAGGATATTTTCAGGGTCAAGCTTAAGATAGCGTGCGTAGTTTTTGAGGAATCCGCGCTTGTAGATCTCGGGGAGATTGAAATTGAACTTGTTCTGTTCGATGTTTCCCAAAAAATCACTTCGGATTTTAGTCGCCTCAGCGGCCTCGCGCAGGGAAATCCCCTTGCGCTTACGTGCTTCTTCAAATCGTTCGCCAATACTTTGCATTGGAGAGTATTATGTGAGCGTCTTGTTTTATACCGCAAGCACGGAATAGTGCGAAATCCACAGCCCTTAATCTAATCGCATTACGACAACACGAACCGCAAATCACCCCATTCGCCGTCTTGGCGCGAATCCACCCGGATTGTGTCTGCTCGGCGCAGTTCGGCAAATTTGGCTTCGTAGTGCGAGCGCACAAGCTCGAGCTCTTTGACTAGAATGCCACTGAGGGCTAGAGTGCCGCCTGATTTGACGCCATGCACAACGGGATCGCAGTATGGAATCAGCACGGCGGTGTGAATGTTCGCCAGTAACAAGTCGGCTTGCCGGCCCTTGAGGCCTTTTTCCAAATCAGCGACTTCAAATTCGAGTTTTGGAATGTGCGCGTTCTCGTCGGCGTTGCTGTGGCAAACGACGATTGCTTCAGGGTCGAAGTCGAAGCCGAGGATCTTTTTGAATCCAAGCACTGCAGCTGAAAGTGCGAGCACCCCAGAGCCGCAACCTGCGTCGATCACTTCGAGCGTGTCGAGTTCGCTGATGTGGGCGTCGCGATAGTCTTGCAGGCGACGCGCACACAGGCGTGTTGTCTCATGAGCGCCTGTGCCAAAGGCCATGCCAGCATCGAGATAGACGACCGCGGCTTCGGCGGGCGCTTCGAGGTGGTCGCGCTCCCAGAGCGGGATCCAGTGTAACTGGCGATCGTTCCATGGCTTGACGAACTCTTTATACGCATTTTGCCAATCTGCATCTTCAATCACGGTTTCAGTAAATGTCTCGGGCAAATGGGGGAACTCGATCCGTAGTTCGGCGAGTGCCGCGTGCGCGGTCTTGGTGTCGGCGAAGATGCCAAACACTTCGAAAGGGTCGTCGATCTCTTTTTGCATCACACCCCAGTGGGCGGACTCGATTTCGAAAAAGTGACCGTCAAGGAGGTCCGCCATTTCGTCGGAGATGATAGTGCGAAGTTCAATTTGTGTGCTCATGGTAATTAGTCTGAAAAAGTGCAGTATGAGTCAGATGCTGGCATTGAACCGCGAGTGCAGGCGTATGGCCAGGCGCGCTATCAAGGGGTGCCAAGTCGAGAATAGTTACAACGATTTAATCTTGCCCGTACTCAAGCGGGCGACGACATCGGGCAGTAGTTGGTGCTCGACGATATGGACCTTCTTTTCGAGTAATTCGAGTGTATCATGTTCTTCGATACGCACTTCTTTTTGGTCGATGATCGGGCCGGCATCGAGTGCTGGTGTGACCCAATGTACGGTGCACCCAGTGAGCTTTACGCCGTGATCGTAGGCTTGAGCAATACCATCCATGCCGGGGAAACTCGGCAGCAGGCTTGGGTGCAGGTTGATCATGCGCCCCTCGAAGGCTTCGATGAATGGGCGGTTGATAATCCGCATAAAGCCCGCCAACACGATGAGCTTTGGCGAGAATGATGCGATCCGGTCGATGTAAGTTTGTTCGGCTTCGTCGCTCAGTCGCGCGCCTTTACGTTTTGGGTCGATGTAGATTGCGGGCACGTGGTACTTTTGACCGAGCTCAAGGATGGCCGCATCTTCGTGATCGCTGATGACTGCTGCGATCTTTACCGCGCCGAGTTGCTTGTTGGCTTCTGCTTTTAACAGAGCCTCAGCATTGGTGCCGCGGCCAGAGCCGAGAATTACGATTGGATAAGCCATGTAGTTAGAGTTGTTTGGTTATCAGTTATTTGGTTTTAATTTTTGATCAACTGAAACTAAAGAACCGATAACTTGTAACCCCGCGTTAGCGGCCTAGCGGAAGAATTGCTTCGCTTTTTCGACAAAAGATTCGCCCATCGGGTTGGCCGGATCGCCACAGGCATCGGCGTATTCCTCGAGCTTTTTCTTTTGGTCAGCAGAGAGCTTAGTGGGCACTTCCACTTGCATGCGGATCAGTAAATCGCCTTTGCCATTGCCACGTAGGTGCGGGACTCCTTGGCCGCGCAGGCGGAAAGTGGTACCAGTTTGCGTGCCGGCAGGGATTTTGAGTGAGCCCTTGCCGAACAGGGTCGGCACGTTGATCGAACCGCCGAGTGCGGCGAGGGTGAACTTGATCGGCACTTCGCAGAAAAGGTCATGATCGTGGCGCTCGAAGAGCTCATGTTCTTTGACGTGCACGATGATGTAGAGGTCGCCCGCTTGGCCACCCATTTGACCCGCTTCGCCCTTGCCCGCAGAGCGAAGTTTCGAGCCGGTGGCGACGCCGCTAGGAATACGAACCTTGACCGTGCTGGTATCCATCTCGCGGCCTTCGCCGTGGCAGTTACTGCAAGGCTTCTCGATCGTTCGCCCAGCGCCTTGGCAACTAGGGCAGACTTGACGAAAACTAATAAACCCACGGTTGGACGACACTTGCCCTGCGCCACCACAAGTCGAGCAGGTCACCTTCTTCGAGCCGGGCTCGGCGCCTTCGCCGTGACATTTTTTACATTCGATTGGGCGTCGATAGCGGATCTCTTTTTCGCAGCCTTTGACGGCTTCTTCTAAGGTAATCTCCAGATCATAGCGAAGATCCGAGCCGTGAGCTGCTCCACCAGCGGATTGGCTCCCGCCGCCACCAAAAAATTCGTCGAAGATTCCACCGCCGCCGCCGCGACCGCCAAAGGCTTCGCGGAACATGTCGAACGGATCATGGCCACCACCACCACCGCCCATGCCACCCTGGAAAGCGGCGTGTCCGAAGCGGTCGTAGGCCGCACGTTTCTCGGGGTCCTTTAGATTGTCGTAAGCAGCGGAGATCTCTTTGAACTTTGCTTCTGCAGCGGCATCCCCCGGGTTTTTGTCTGGATGATATTTGACTGCCAGTTTGCGGTAGGCCTTCTTAAGTTCATCGTCGGATGCATCGCGTGCGACGCCGAGAGTTTCGTATAAATCTGCTTGTGCCATGGTGGTCTAGAAGGAGTTATGCTTTTTCAGGGCCACTGGAAACAATTACGCTCGCGGCGCGGATCAGTCGGTCATTCAGGCGATAACCTGCACGGACAGTTTGGATGACTTTATCTTCCTCCACTTCGCTCGATGATTGATGTGAAATACATTCGTGGAAATTCGGGTCGAAGGCTTCGCCGTCTGGAATGAGCTCTTCGAGGCCTTGTTCGCTGAGGGCCCGCTTGAGCTGATCATCGACCATCTTGAAGCCGAGGGTGACGTCCTTTGCTTCGGGATGATTTTCGGCAGCCTGCAGACCCAGTTTCATATTATCGAGTATTGGCAGGAGTGATTCAATCACGCTGGCTCCAGCAGCGCGGATAATATCCTGCTTTTCGCGGCCGATACGCTTGCGGTAGTTTTCCATATCCGCGACTGAGAGTAACCAGCGAGATTTCATCTCCGCTGCTTCGGCTTCGGCGTTCTCAAGAGGGGTGGCTTCAGCGATAGGTGTTTCAGTTTCTGCGGCAGTTTCTTCGACGACTTCAGCCGCTTCGGCTTCGATGGTTTCGTCGGATTCTTCGGGAGTGTTTGTGTTATTGTCGGTCATTTTTCGAAAAGTGTTGGCGCTCGCAGATTGCAAAAGGGCAAAGCTAATTCAAGATTGAGCGCGAAAGTGTGTTGATTCCTTCCTAGAGATCAAGGACGCAGTTTTAGGCAAAAAGAGCGGAAGTTAATTATTTGTGCGAAGTATGGTTAGCCTAGACGCAGCTTATTATACACCTGCTTTGGAGCGCTGCAAATGGTTCGACAGATGCCTGGAAGCGGAACTAACCTGCCTGGTAAGGCTGCTGCCGTTGTCTAGCGACTAGAACTGGTCGGTAATCAGCAGTGTGGTGGCTGTTTCGGCGACGAGCGTTGCGCTGGTGACGTAGGGCTGTAGGTAGTTGTTGCCACCCATAAGCGTCTGGCCGGAAATTTGGTCTTTGACACTGCCAGTGACGATGTGAAGCAGGCGTGCTTGCTCGCCAGCGGCGAGCTCAATGGCGGTATCGCCAGGCTGCAATTCCAGCTTGCGAATACGAAATTCGCTACAATCTGCCAACACTTGTTCGCCCGGAATGATGGTCAAAGGCCCTGGTTCAAAGTCGTCGAAGTCGATCGATTTGAGGGACTCCTCGAGGTGCAATTGTCGAGGTGCGCCGTCCAACCCGACGCGCCCCCAGTCGTAGACGCGGTAAGTGGTGTCGGAGTTTTGCTGGATTTCAAGGATCAGATTACCCGCGTCGATCGCATGCATGCGCCCGCTTTCGACTAGAATTGAGTCCCCGGCTTTCACCGGGAAGCGATGCACGCAGTCCTCGGCCTGATTGTTGGCGAGGGCAGCCTCAAATTGTTCGCGCGTGACGCCCTTTTTTAGGCCGACAATCAGGGAGGCATCGGCCTTGGCATCGGCAACATACCAGTTTTCGGTCTTTGGCTCGCCGCCGAGCGAGGGTGCGATCGCGGCTGGCGGGTGTACCTGCAGGCTAAGGCGATCTTGGCAATCAAGCCATTTGACGAGGATTGGGAAGGGCTTGGCGGGATCGCGGCCAGGGCCGAGAATGTCGGCCGATGAACTTTCAAGCAGTTCGCGGAGCGTTTGGCCGGCGAGTGCGCCGGAGGCGACCACGGATTGCTCGTCCGGGCGATCGACAATGTCCCAACTTTCGCCGATGACTTGTCCCTCGGGGAGCGTACGACCCAATTTTGCTTCGAGGCCTCGACCGCCCCAAACGCGTTCCATATATAAAGGTGTGAATTCTAGGAGTTGCATTTTTCACTTCTATGCAGGAGTTTGTTTAAATTGCGATATTCAATCGAATTCTTTTTGGATTTAAAGCAACGTATCTAAAACACATTCCATGGCCAGAAAACCGAAGAAAAAAGTCGCGCGAAAGAAAGTCGTCTCGCAACCACGTAAAGCCGGGTCTCGGCCAGTGTGGGCACTGGTGTTTTTTTGTATTGGCCTCTGTAGCTTTGTGGCGATCTGGGATTTCGAGATTGCGCAGTCACGGCAGCACACCACTGAGCCCGAAATGAACCTAGTCGGCGTCTTTGGAGCAGAAGTGAGTTTTTGGGCTTTTCATTTTATTGGGGTCGCTACGTGGTTGATTCCGCTCTATCTTTTTTGGGCTGGGGTTCGCTTCATTCTGCAGCAGCAGCCTCGGCGCCGGATGGTGAGTGGCGTTGCAACCGTGGGCTCGTTAATGTGTGCGTCTGGTTTGGCCGCGATGATGGAGGCCATCGGTACGGTGAAGATGCAAGGCGGCATGTTTGAGCAGCAACTTTCGCAAGGCGTCGGCGGGGTCTTTGGCGATTTTTTTGCCGCGGCGATTCTGCAGCCATTTATCGGCTCCTTTGGCAGTTTCTTGATCCTGTTGATGGGGTTCGTGGTCGGCTCGGTGATTGTCTTTACCGATAACCTTGGCCGTTTTCTTGATTATATTCAAAACGCTTATAGCGGCTTCCTTGCCGCGCGGGCTGGCTCGAAGGAAGAGCGTAAAGCTCTGCGGGCGGAGCGCAGGGAGGCTAAACGCCTCGCCAACGCAGAGGCGGCGGCTGCCAAAGTACAACGCAAGGCGGACCGCGCCGCGGCTAAGGCCAGCAAGAAATCTCAACCAGCGCTTGCTGAGGACGATGAAGACGAAGAGGAGGCTGCCGATGACGATGGGCGTCGCCCATCATTGCTGCCTGCTTCGATCACTTCTCCTGCTGGCTTGAAGCGCGAACAGGCCAAAAAAGAATCGCCAGCCAAACAGGCCAAACAGGCTAAACAGGTTAAGCCGTTGATGGAAGAGCCCGAGCCGCCGATCGAGCAGCCGAAGCCGAAGTTTGATCCTTCGATGATCAAGGTCGTTGCAGAAGAGAAGACAGAAAAAGCCGTCGCGAGTATACCTGAGCGCCGCGGCGACTATGTGTTTCCACCGCTCAGCTTATTGGCTGAGCCGCAAGTTGCGGGCACTATTAGCGAAGAAGACCATGCCGGCACGATGCAAGCGTTGGTGCGTACGCTCGACGAGTTCGGCGTTAAGGTCATTCCCGGCGAGATTCATACTGGGCCAGTCATTACCCGCTACGAGGTAAAGCCCGCGCCAGGCGTTCGCGTCGAGAAGATCGTCAATCTAGACAAAAATATCGCGCTCGGCCTGCAGGCCATGTCTGTGCGTATTCTCGCGCCAGTTCCTGGTAAAGGCACAGTCGGTATCGAAGTGCCCAATAAGGTATCCGAGGCGGTCTGCATGCGCGACATCGTCGAGTCCAAGGCGTGGGGGGAAGCCAATGCGGAGATCCCAGTCGTGCTAGGTAAGGATGTAACAGGTAAGCCGATGGTGATGGATCTCACCAAGATGCCCCACGTGCTGATCGCTGGTTCGACCGGTTCCGGTAAAACGGTCTGTATCAACGCGATTATCGCATCGCTGCTCTACCACTCCGGGCCAGACGATCTTCGTTTCATCATGGTCGATCCGAAGGTGGTTGAAATGCAGATGTATAATGCGCTGCCGCACATGTTGATTCCGGTGGTGACCGAGGCCAAGAAGGTGCCGGGCGCGCTGAAGTGGCTGATCGCCGAGATGGAGCACCGCTACCAAATCTTTGCCAAGACCAATGTCCGCAATATCGCAGGCTTTAACGCCAAGCTGATGAAGGACAAGGAAGAGCAGGCCAAGGCCGAGGCCATGGATGCCGACATGACTCCAGAAGAGCGCGCTGCCGTGAGTAATATGCAAGTGCCCCGCGATGATGATGCTTTTGAGGTTCCGAAGAAAAAGCTGCCTTACATCGTCTGCATCATTGACGAGCTCGCCGACCTGATGATGGTCGCGCCTGCCGATATCGAGACTTGTATCGCTCGTATCGCCCAACTCGCGCGTGCCGCTGGTATTCACTTAGTGCTAGCAACCCAACGTCCCTCGGTGAACGTCGTCACCGGCGTGATTAAGGCCAACCTGCCCAGTCGTATTTCCTTCAAGGTGGCTTCCAAGATTGATAGCCGTACGATCCTCGATGGTGGCGGTGCGGAGGCGTTGATCGGCAGGGGCGACATGCTGTTTATCCCCCCAGGCACCTCCAGCCTGGTGCGTGCGCAGGGTGCGTTCGTCTCGGATGATGAGATCGAAGCGATTGTCGAATTCCTTAAGGAGAACAATGATCCACCGCAGATTGCTCAAGAAGTGCAGCAGCAAATTGATGCTGGAGGCGACGACGGCGGCCCGACTGCAGGTACCGGCGAGTCGGATGGTGATGAGCTTCTACCGGATGCAATCGATGTGCTGCGTAGCACCAAGCGTGCGTCCACTTCGATGCTGCAACGCCGCCTACGTGTGGGCTACAACCGCGCGGCTCGCTTAATGGAAGCCCTCGAAGAGCGCGGCATCGTTGGCCCCGAAAACGGCTCCAGTCCGCGCGAGATTCTCGTGGATCTGGACGTGATGTAGCAGCGCGGATTGCGAAGCTCTATCGAGTTCTACCTACTTTCCGTTGCTGCTAGCACGATCCTCGGAGTCTTTACGACTATCGTGCTCGCGCGGCCTGCGGTGAAACAGATCTATGGGCGGGTGTAGAAGCGACACTCTTGTCGCTTTGCAGATCGACGTAGGGACAGAATAAAGCGACAGGAGTGTCGCTTCTACCCGTCCTCCAGCTCCAGATCCGGGATGTGGCTGAATGAAATGCGCAACGGCGCGGCTTCGCTGCAGCGCTGGGCTTGATGGGCGTCGGCGTAGTAGAGGCTACGACCACCGTGCTGTTGGTTGATCGCGTCCATGGCGTGTTGTAGCTGCATGCGGCGCGGGTGGTTGTCTTCTGGGAAGAGCGACGGCGTGTGGCTGTCGGCGTGGATTAAATGCGTGCAGGTGATACCGACCTTAGTCGGCTCTGGCACGTCGTAAGGGTGTTGTGCCCAGAGATCGTTTAAAAGTCTCCCAAAGGTGACATTGTCCTGCGTGGGAAAGCAGTGCGCTGCGCCGTGCCAGTGAATCTCGAAGCCGAAGGTGACCTGTACGTCGAGGTGGCCGGTGAAAGTGTCCATGGCGCGTAGGCGGCGGACAACTTTTTGCAGCATACGGTGGAGCGTTGCATGGGCACCCTGGAAGCTGCGCAGACGTGGCGGCAGCACGTGGGAGTGGCCGATGCTTTGAGGGGTGGTGGTTGCTGGCCGCGACATTTCGATGCCGCGCAGGGCATACCACATGCGGTCGCCTTCGACCGATTTCCAGATGCGGTGCAATCTGTGCCGCGGGGCATCGCACAGTTGTTCCATAGTGGTGATCCGCGCGATGCGTAGGCGCTCCTGCATCCGCCGACCGATGCCAGTGATGTCTTCGAGCTCGAAGCGGTACAGGATTTCAGGCAGATCGTCGAAGTCGATCGCCACCAAGCCGTCGGGCTTTTCGAGCTTGCTGGCAAGCTTGGCGAGGAAGCGGTTGGGCGCGAGGCCGATCGAGGCGCCGATATGGGGCCCGATGTTGGCTTTGAGCGCGGCTTTGATTTCGAGAGCTTTGGCGCGCGCGACTTCCGGCGGTTGCCAGTGGGGCGGCAGGCGGCCAAACATCTCGTCGATCGAGAGCACGGCATCGACGTAAATAACTTCGTGAATGATCTTGTGGATCTGGTTGTGCGTTTCGATGTAGCGCCTGTGGTTGCTCTGCA
>Ga0255752_10000182_pt1 | contig 75626 bp, 59 predicted proteins | sample 011ome_25_FD_179952 | JGI IMG/M metagenome (GOLD analysis project Ga0255752, IMG submission 179952) | Coastal salt marsh microbial communities from the Groves Creek Marsh, Skidaway Island, Georgia - 011512CT metaG (version 2) | ecosystem: Environmental > Aquatic > Marine > Intertidal zone >...
TGGGATGAGGTCATCACCATTGCCGGATTCAGTACCGCTGCCCATGGCACTGTCTGTGAGCGGGGTTGGTGGTTGTTTCTGGCAACCAGAAAGGACGAATGCGGCAAGAATTAAAGGAAAGGCAAATCGTAGCGTCATATACATAATTTAATGAATTTGATGGGATGAGTTGTAACGCGCAAACATTTTCCTTTGCTTCTTGGTATTATTTTGGCTCAGTCACCCTGTTTGTGGCCCTTGCTATTTTTCAAATGACAACACCTCCCTGTATTTTTCTGATTGATAATGGTTCGCTGCGTGCCGACTCGGTTTTGGCGTTGCGTGGTCTCGCGACTCAACTTTCGGAGCGGGTCGGGTTGCAGGTCGAACCGGTTAGTTTGTTACACTCGAGCAAAATACCGGCATCGGAGTTGGGCGGTGTGGCTGCGCGGGTGGTAAAGCCGACATTGCGGCGATTAATTGCAATGGGGGCGCGAAAGTTTGTTTTCGTGCCACTGTTCCTCGGGCCGAGCCGAGCGATTACAGATTATTTGCCAGAGTTGATTGCGGAGGCGCGGTTGTCGGCTCCGGACTTGCAGGTGGTGGTGGCCGATACCCTAGCAGGTGTGGACGTGGCGGCTCCGGATCTGCGGCTCGCTGAGATGCTTGCGGAGCATGTGCGGCTGACGATGCAGGCTGCGGGGTTGTCGCATCCGCGAGTTGCGCTGGTGGATCATGGCACACCTGCGAAAGTGGTGAATCAGGTGCGTAATGCAGTGGCAGATCAACTTGCGCTGCTGCTGCAAACCGAAGTGGCGGCAGTGGCGGCGTGCTCAATGGAGCGCCGTGAGGGAGTCGAGTATGATTTTAACGAACCACTGTTAGAGCGAGTGGCGCAGCTGGATGGCTGGGCCGCTGCAGAGGTGATTGTGGCGCTGTTCTTCTTATTGCCAGGCCGCCATGCTGGGGCCGGTGGAGATGTCGCGGAGATTTGCGACGGACTGATCACACAGCATACTCTGCGCTCGGCAGTGCGCACACCGTTACTCGGGGAGCATCCACGGCTGATTGATATTTTGGCAGACCGACTACGAGCTGCGCTGGACTCGTGTGAGCAGTCGGCTTAGTTGCCGTCCATGACAATCAAGCCGTGGTTGATTGCATAGCGCGTGAGGCTGGCAACGTCGTGCAGGTCGAGCTTGCGCATCAGATTGGTGCGGTGGTTTTCGGCTGTTTTGATGCTGATGCTTAGCTTGGCCGCGATGTCTCGAGTGCTATTACTCTCGGCAATCAGTTGGAGGATTTCACGCTCACGCTTGGTTAAAATATTAATGCCTGACTCGTTTGATTTCGGATCAGTTATCGCCTCGCGTAGCAGCAGGGCGACTTCGGGGCCAAAGTAGCTACCTCCATTGGAGACAATCTCGATGCCTTTTTTAAGGTCAGCGAGTGGCGCTGATTTTTCGACGAATCCGTGCGCGCCAGCTTGAAGGAATTCGCGGACGAGCCCAGGGGTTTGAAAACCAGAAAAGATGAGCACGCGTGTCTCGGGGATTTCGTTCGCGAATCGGCGTAATACTGCGGTGCCATTGAGGTTCGGCAGCATGGCGTCGAGGATGACGAAATCTGGCTTTTGCTCGATGCATTGCTCACAGCCTTGCAAACCGTCGCCAGATTCAATCACCACCTGATAAGCGTCGTTGTTAAAAAATGCCTGAATCAGCATCTCGCGAATGGCCGTCTGATCTTCGATGATAGCGACTGTTTTCATGCGAATAAAAATGGCGGAGAGAGAGGGATTCGAACCCCCGGAACCTTTCGGCTCAATAGTTTTCAAGACTACCGCATTCGGCCACTCTGCCATCTCTCCTGAAGCTTGATGGCTGATTTCCTAGGCGATGATCCAGTAAGTGCAAGACGTTAAATTCAATCGGGTGATTTTTTTTGCGGCTAATTTACTTTGCAGGCATTTGCCGTTTGAGCAATTAATAGAACAAGTTTCTATCCAAGCTGCGGTATTGAATGGCTTCAAGTAAGTGGGGTGTGTCGATTGGTGCGCTGCCGGCTAGGTCGGCAATCGTGCGCGCGACTTTTAAGATGCGATCGTAGGCGCGCGCCGAGAGTGCCAGTTGCTCCATGGCTTGCTGCAGCAGGTCGCCTTGTGCTTTATTGATGGCGCAGTGTTTGCGGATTTCAGCGTGCGACATGCGTGCATTGCAGCGCGTCGAGGCATCGGCATTAGCGGGGAATCGTGCGTTTTGCACGGTACGGGCGGCTTCGCAGCGTTTGCGAATCAGCAGCGAAGTTTCGCCAGGCTCGCTACTGCGTAATTCTTCAATTAGTATCGAAGGTGCCTCAATGTGTATATCAATACGGTCGAGTAGCGGTCCGCTAATTTTCGAACGGTAGCGCTGAATTTGGGGGACGGAGCAACGACACTCGCGAGCACTGTCGCCAGTATATCCACATGGACATGGATTCATCGCACAGACCATCATCACCGCGCAGGGCAGATTTATCTTACCTGCACTGCGGGAGATGGTGACATTACCGTCTTCGAGTGGTTGGCGCAGGACTTCGAGGGCCGATCGTTTAAATTCGGGCAACTCGTCGAGAAATAACACGCCGTTGTGCGCTAGGGAGATCTCGCCCGGGCCAGGGATGGTGCCGCCGCCGAGTAAGCCGACATCTGAAATGGTGTGATGCGGGCTACGAAATGGCCGTTGAAAGTAGCGATTTTCATCGCTCAGTGTGGTACCTGCGGCGGATTGAATGCTGAGGATTTCGAGAAACTCATCAATACTGGGGCGTGGCATAATGGTGGGAATGCGCTTGGCGATCATCGATTTGCCGGACCCTGGAGAACCAATCATCAACAGATTGTGGCCGCCACTAACCGCGATCTCAACGGCGCGGCGCACGGCGTGTTGGCCTTTGACTTCGGAGAAATCAGTCCGTTGCGACTCGGGCGGTGCCTGGTAAAAGCTGCTGTCGCGGGATTTGGCGGAAAGAATATCGCGCTCTCCATTAAGAAAGCGCACAGCTTGGTCGAGACTGCGGACGGGATAGATGTCGACGTCTTTGACCAGCGCGGCTTCGTCGGCAGATTCGGCGGGCACGATGAGGCCTTGTTTGCCGAGTTTGCGGGCCAGCATCGCCATTGCGAGTGAGCCACGCACGGCGCGGGTCTGACCCGAAAGGCTGAGTTCGCCAGCAATCAGGAAGTTATTCAGGCGATCACTCTGGCATTTATTCATTGAAGCGAGAATAGCGATCGCGATGGGTAGGTCGTAGGCAGGGCCTTCTTTGCGCAGACCGCCGGGCGCGAGGTTGATCGTGGTGCGGGTGGCGGGGGTGCGAAAGCCGCTATTGGCCATCGCCGAGAAGACTCGGTCCTGCGATTCTTTGACTGCGGCGTCGGGCAGGCCGACTAAAATAAATTTGAGTTCACCCGCTTCACCTGTATTTACTTCTACCTGAACCGGGTGGGCCTCGACTCCAACTAAGGCGGCGGATTGTGTGATTCCTAGCATATTTAAATAATTTCCTTCGAAATGAATGTGAACAAATTTGCCTGATTGTCTATGCTTAAGTACGTTGTTTAAAATTTATCTCGAACGATTAATAGAATTTTGAAGATAGGACTTACAGGAGGTATCGGCTGCGGTAAATCGACGGTGGTACAGTTTTTCGCGGAAGCGGGCTGGCGCACCATCGAGACCGATGCGGTGGTGCGTGACTGCCTCGCAAGTGATGCGACGGTGCATGCCGCGCTGTGTGAGCACTGGGGAAAAGCGGTATTCCATGCGGATGGCACGGTCGATCGCAAGGCGCTGGCAGCGCGCGTTTTTAGTGATACGCAGGAGCTGGCATGGTTGGAGGGCTTGCTGCATCCTTTGGTGCGGCAAGCGTGGGAGGCCGCGATTGCATCGGCGCCAGAGGCTGATTGGCTGGTTGAGATTCCTTTGTTGTTTGAAAAAAGGCTTGAAACTGGGTTTGATTTGATTGTCTGTGTTACCAGTCCTGCTGATGTGGTGGAACGCCGTATGATTCATAGAGGTTACTCGGGAGATGAGATTGTACAGCGGCGTCACCGCCAAATGCCCCTTGAAGAGAAAGCCCGACGCGCAGATTGTGTGATTTCAAATGCAGGTAGCCTTGAATTTTTAAAACAACAAACAAAGCGTTTAATCGCACAGACCCGTACGCATTAGTCCGTTGCCGCATTTCGGTTGAACGCTAAGCGTCACCTCTTTATCAAAGAACCCGCACTGAGTGCGCACTATTAGCCCATGAGCTCTGAAGACGAAATTAAACCATCTGTGACTGCCAATGCATCCTTCGAGGATGCACCAAAGCCAGTGCCAAAAGCCGCTGCTAAACGTGCTGTGAAGAAAACTGCTGCGAAAAAAGCGGCCAAAAGGGCGGCCAAGAAAACCGCTCGCAAAGTCGCGAAGCCAGTTGCCGATATGCAATCGCAGCAGCCAGATATGTTTGTCGCGGCACCGACTGCTCGCGTTGATTCGCCTGCGCCAGCTATGGAGCAAGCATTTGTGCCTTCAGAGGTGCCTGCAGGCAGTGCGCGCAAGACTGGAGTTGTTTGGTCCTCAGATGATGCCGAGCCACCCAAGGAACCATCACAAGAACCACCGCGGGACTCCGCATCAGATCATTCCCAGGGCGAAGCGTCTTCGGATGGAGAGTCCTCTCTAGGCGGCGACAAGTCGAATGAGGGCAAGCCCCAAGATGGCAAGTCGCGTGGGCATCGCAATGAATTAGGCGGCCGTAATCCACGGCGTGATCGCAATGACCGCGGCGAACGAAAGAACGATCGCGGCGAGCGTCCAAACCGAAATGGTAAATTTAAAAATAAAGGTGGCGCTCACGGTGGGCAACCAAATCAGAAGAAAAAAGGCAAGAGCCGTTGGCAGGACAAAAAGAAGCGTGCTCGCGAGGAAGACTCGCCAATTGAGTTTGGTGAATTGCTTGAATTTGAACTGCTAAAAAACTTCGAAGAGACACTGCAGTTGGCGACCGATTTGCGCTCGGGCGAGGGCGAAGGGTTGGACTTTAATCGTATCTACGATATGGGTTTGCCGGAGCTTCGCGACGAGGTCGCAACCGCAGCGCTGGAAATGCCGTATGCGCCGAATCGTGATCAGTTGTTGAATGCACTGATAGCCAAGGCGGGAGAGCAAAAAGTCTGTATTTCGTCGGTTGGTATTTTTGAGCCGATGGAAGATAACGAAGGTGGGCTGCTGGTGTATGAGCGGGATAGCTATCGCATAAAAGCGCTTTGTGCCTATGTGCCGCAGGTCTTTGTCGAGCATTATGGTTTGCAGCGTGGTCATATTATAACCGCTCAATTACATCCGCATCGTGAGAATGAGTCCTGCCCGTTTGTGGTTTGCGTGAAAGATGTGATGGGGCGTGACCCGAAGACGCTGAGCGAGATCGTGCCCTTCACGGAGGGTGTCCCTTATTATCCGCTTGAACGTATTTTGATGGAATCGGATACGGACTCGAAGTCGGACAACCTGTCGATGCGGGTGGTCGATTGCTTGACGCCAGTTGGCTTTGGCCAGCGTGGTTTGATTGTGGCGCCGCCGCGCACTGGTAAAACAGTGTTGATGCAGGGCATGGCGAATTCGATCCAGAAGAACTATCCTGACTCGCATTTGATCATCCTGTTGATCGATGAACGACCGGAGGAAGTCACGGATTTTCGCCGGCAAGTGTCAGGCGAGGTGATTAGCTCTACTTTCGATGAGACCGCAGAGAACCATGTCCACTGCGCCGAAATGGTGATCGAAAAGGCGCGTCGTATGGTCGAGGTCGGTAGAGATGTGGTGATTTTACTCGATTCGATCACGCGTTTAGCCCGGGCCTACAACACTACGATGCCAAGTAGTGGGAAAATTCTGTCTGGAGGAGTGGAGGCCAATGCCCTGCAAAAACCGAAGCGTTTCTTTGGTTCTGCGCGTAATATCGAAGGCGGCGGCAGCTTAACAATTATCGCTACTGCGCTGGTCGAAACCGGCAGTAAGATGGACGAAGTGATTTTCGAAGAGTTCAAGGGCACTGGTAATATGGAACTGCATTTGGACCGTGGTCTTTCTGATAAGCGCATTTTCCCTGCACTAAGCATGGATAAGAGCGGTACGCGTAAGGAAGAATTACTTTATCATCCCGATGAAATATTAAAGATTTATTCATTGCGCAGAGCAATGAAAGGACTACCGTCCACCGATGCTATGGAAATGCTCATTCAGCGCATTAAAAAGACCAACACCAATGCGGAGTTCTTACTGAGTGTTTCTCGATAGTTTTTACTTTAACCCCCACCTCTTCCCCCTTTAATCTGTGACCTCCGCTGACGAATTTGTTCTCCAACTATTAATTGATAAAGGCATCGTCGCTTCGGCCGCGATCGATGTGGCGCGCGCGCAGGTCGCGGAGCAAGATAGCGAAGGTAATCCAGATACGGATACGCTGGAGCGGTTGATTGCCGAGCGCACTGTGACGCAATTGCAGATCGCTGCAGTGCTTGCGGAAGAGTTTAATATGGAGGTGGTGAATCTCGCCGATGTGCGCGTTTCCAACCAAGCGTTGGAGCTCTTGCCCTATGAGTTGGCGAGTCGCTATAAAGTTTTTCCGCTCGAAGCCGATGATAACGAAGTTGAGCTGGCAGTGTGTGATCCGCTCGATATGGATGCGATTGATAGTATCAGTCACGTCATTCAGCGTTCTATTTCCTGTCGGGTGGCACCGCTGGAAGACATCGAAAAAGCGATTCACCAGTATTATGATGGGGCGAAGGCTGATAAAGTGGACGGCATGTTCGCTGGGCTAGAAGACGAGACCGCGGATGAAATTGACTTGCCGACTGGAGAGAGTGGCGAGGTCGGCGAAGATGAGGCGCCAATTATTCGTTATGTGCACATGGTGATTTCGGAAGCGTTGAAACTGCGTGCTTCAGATATTCATATGGAGCCTTTGGAGAAACGGTTTCGTGTGCGCTATCGTATTGATGGTGTCTTGCACGAAGTGGAAAATCCGCCCAAGCGTTTACAGCCTTCGATTGTTTCGCGTATTAAACTAATGGCCGATGTGAGCATCGCGGAGAAGCGCGTGCCCTTGGATGGTCGGATTAATATTAAAGTCGGGGCAAAGGTGATCGATTTACGTGTTTCGACTCTGCCAACAGCGTTCGGTGAGAGTATTGTGATGCGTATTCTGGACAAAGAAGGGCTGAACTTAGGCTTGCCAGAGCTAGGGTTCTTCAGCGATGACCAAGCCACTTTTGAGCGTATTATTGCGATGCCAGACGGTGTGTTTTTGGTGACTGGGCCAACGGGTTCTGGTAAATCCACCACGCTTTATTCTGCTTTGAACTGCATCAATCATCCCGATCGTAAGATCATCACTGTCGAAGATCCGGTCGAGTATGAGATGCCTGGAGTGAATCAGGTGCAAGTACGCCGGGATGTGGGGATGACCTTCTCGGCAGCGTTGCGCTCGATGCTGCGTCAGGCGCCGAATATCATTATGGTCGGGGAAATCCGCGACAAAGAGACCGCTGAAATCGCGATTAATGCGGCGCTGACTGGGCATATGGTGTTTAGCACGCTGCATACTAATGATGCCCCGAGCGCGATTAGCCGATTGGTCGATATCGGTATTAAGCCTTTCCTAGTCGCTGCTGCCTTACGGGCCGTGCTTGCGCAGCGATTGGTGCGTCGAATTTGCCCGAATTGTAAGCAAGCGTATACACCAGATGAAAAACTGTTGAGTTCTTTGGGGATTCGCTCTGATCAAGCTTTAGATGCGAACTTCATGAAAGGGCAGGGTTGCGCGAAATGTAATTCGACTGGATTCCGCGGTCGTGTCGGCGTCTTTGAGATGTTTACGATGAGCGAAGAGTTACAGCAAATGGTCTATGAAAATGCCAGTCTTGTGGCGCTGCGTAACAAATCCAAGGAGATGGGTATGCGCACGATGCGTGAAGACGGCATTCGCAAAGTCATTGCGGGCGTAACCATCCCAGAAGAAGTCCTGCATTCGACGGTCGCTGAGCCTGTTTAATTGAATTATTCTCTGTTAATTAGAACCTTAATTAAGATAACGCTATGAGTTATGAAATGAATGATTTGTTAGAGCTGATGGTAGATCAGGGTGCCTCTGACCTTCATTTACAGGTTAATCAGGCGCCAACGTTACGCATGTCTGGCAGTATGGTGCCAGTTGAGGGTGAGAAGCTGACCCCTCAGGATACTGAAGACTTAATGAAGTCGATTACCTCGTCGACAAATCAGGAGCAATTGAAGACCTCGGGTGGTGCAGACTTTGGTTTTGCTTATATGGACCGTGCCCGCTTTCGTGTCAGTGTGCTACGTGCCAAGGGCGCTTACGGGATAGTGCTGCGGCAGATTCCGAATGATTTATTGACTCTCAGTGAGATTGGTCTGCCTGATCAGATTAAAGAGTTAATTAGCCGTCCTAGGGGGCTGATTTTAGTCACTGGGCCAACAGGTTCGGGTAAGTCGACGACCTTGGCTTCGATGGTGAATTGGATTAATTTGAATCATGATGGGCATATCATTACGATTGAAGATCCGATTGAGTATTTCCATGAACATAAAAAATGTATCGTGACTCAGCGCGAGGTGGGCAACGATGTGGGCTCGTTTTCCAGTGCGATTCGCGGTGCGTTACGACAAGATCCAGACGTGATTCTGGTTGGAGAAATGCGTGACCTTGAAACGATTGAAGCCGCAGTGAGCGCTGCCGAAACGGGTCACTTAGTCTTTGCAACTTTGCATACGACCGGCGCCGCGCGCACCGTTGACCGTATCGTCGACGCATTTCCAGCAGACATGAAAGACCAGATCCGTACGCAGTTAGCGTCGTCTGTGGTCGCGGTGATCTCGCAGGTATTGTGTAAGAAAATTGGTGGTGGGCGTATCGCTTCGTTTGAGATTATGGTTACGACCAACTCGATCGCACAGTTGATTCGCGAAAATAAAACTTACCGTATTAATTCTGACATCCAAACCGGTGCTGCTCATGGTATGATTGGTTTAGATGCGCACTTACTCAGTCTGTATAATCGCGATTTGATTAATGCAGATGAGGCTCTGGCAAAATCACAACTCCCCCATGCCATGCGCGACAAACTTGTCGAGAATGGCGCTCAATTTACAAATTCATAAGTAAGTCGCAAAATTGCGACACAGATACCCCCCAATGTTCGAAGATCATAACGATACCGTATACGAAATTATTAAGTCCGCAGAGTTGCTCGATCTAGTGCAACTTGAGGAGCTGAACGAGTCGCACTTACACACTGGTAAATCGCTGGCAGATGCTGTGATTGATTCAGGCGTGGTTGAGCGCAGTGCGATTTTGACCGCGGTCGCCGACTTTCTAGGCTATGCCTATCAGGAGGTGATACCTAGTACGATTTCTGAAGATGTGGCCGCTGTGGTGAAAGCCAGTACCGCACGTATGTATGCTGTGGTCCCTTTTTCTGCAGATGAAATATCGATCTCGTTGTTGGCAAAAGATCCGTTCAATCCCAGTATCATTGACGATCTGACCTTCTCCTTGAACAAGGATATTCAGATCGTGGTCTGCGATCCTGAGCTGATAGATGCCCTCATCATTGCGACATACGGCGAAGAAGATTCCTCAATCGATGATATCCTCGGTGACCTAGGCGATAGCTTTGAAGAAGCGCAAAATGATTTGTCCGATTCGGATTTGACCGATATGGCGAATCAGACGCCGATCATTCGTTTTGTGAATTTAGTCTTACAGCAGGCGATTAAAGATCAGGCCTCTGACGTCCACTTTGAGCCATTTGAAGATCAATTTCGGATTCGTTATCGTATCGATGGTGCGCTCTATGAAATGGCACCACCGCCAAAGAGCCTCGCGATTCCAGTTATTTCACGTGTCAAAGTGCTATCTAATATGAATATCTCGGAATCGCGTATTCCACAGGATGGTCGTATTAAGATGACTATTGCTGGACGTCCTGTTGATCTACGTGTATCGACCCTGCCGACTCAGTTTGGTGAGAGTGTGGTGCTTCGTGTTTTGGATAAGTCTGTTGTGAATCTCGACCTCGAAGCCTTGAGTTTGCCAGATGATGTTCTGCAAACGATTCGTGATTTGGTAAATCGTCCGAACGGTATTTTTATTGTGACTGGTCCGACGGGATCGGGTAAGACGACCACTCTTTACAGTGCACTACGCGAAGTGAACAGTGTAGAAACCAAAATTCTCACTGCCGAAGATCCGGTGGAGTACGAGATTGATGGTATCATGCAAGTTGCGGTGAACCATCAGGTGGGGCTGGACTTTTCGCGTGCGCTTCGCGCCTTCTTACGTCAAGATCCTGACAAAATTATGATTGGTGAGATTCGTGACCTCGAGACTGCGCAGATTGCGGTGCAAGCATCGCTGACTGGTCACGTGGTATTGAGCACCTTGCACACTAACGATGCTTCGGGTGCAGTGACGCGCTTGATCGATATGGGTCTCGAGCCGTTTCTTATCTCAGCCTCGCTGGAGGCGATCCTAGCACAGCGCCTAGTGCGCCGTATTTGCAAAAAATGCCGCACTGCGTATGAGCCCGGGCATGATTTGATTGAGATGCTGGACGTCGATCCGCTTGAAATTGCAGAAAAAGACTTCTTCTATGGTGAAGGTTGTCCGGAATGTAGTAATACTGGCTATCGTGGTCGTGTTGGTCTGTTTGAGATGATCATCGCTTCTGATGCAATTCGCGAATTAGTTAATAATCGTGCGCCGACTCTTGCGATCAAGCAGAAAGCTCTGGAGCAGGGTATGCGAAGCTTGCGCGATGATGGGCTGCGTGCCATCTTCGATGGCAATTCTACAATCGAAGAAGTTCTAAAGTATACTTAATCTAAAACCTCAACACATCCCCTATGGCAAAATTTAAATACACTGCGATTGATCAAAACGGTAAACAAAAGACCGGTTCTATTGATGCTGAGAGTCAAGATGACGCGAGTTCTAAGGTGAGCGCAATGGGCTTAATGCCGACGAATATTGCCGCAGACGACAGATCATCTGCGAAGACAAAAAAAGTCGCTAAGGCCAAAGGCAAGTCTGCTGGCATGAACTTCGGTAAGGTTATCAAGCCCGAAGAGCTGACGACTTTTACACGCCAATTGGCGACTTTGTTGCAAGCTGGCTTGCCGCTGCTGCGCGCGCTCGAAGTGATGATTCGCCAAGAGAAGAACTTGCGCTTTAAGGTCTGCCTCGAGCAAATTGCTGACCAGGTAAAGTCGGGTAACACGTTCTCCGATGGCTTACTCCAGCATCCAAAGATCTTTGACCGTCTATTTGTAAATATGATTAAAGCTGGTGAGGCCGGTGGTGTGCTCGATGTGGTGCTCTCTCGTCTGGCGGGATTTATGGAGAAGGCGCAACGCACCAAAAAGAAGGTGAAGTCTGCAATGGTGTATCCGATCGTGGTGGTCGGCGTGGCTGTTTCGATTGTCGTGCTCCTGATGGTTGTGGTGGTGCCTAAATTCCAAACGATTTTCGATGACATGCTCGATGGCGCGGCATTACCTGGCCCGACTCAATTGGTGGTCGGAATCAGTAACTTCCTCCGTGATAATATTGTCATTTCATTGGGCTTAATCGCCGCACTTGTTTTTGCGGTGAAGTTTGCCCTGCGCACCGATATTGGCTCGAAGGCTTTTAATTGGTGTGCGATCAACCTGCCAAAGGTCGGTGATCTAGTCAGCAAGGTCAATATCGCTCGGATTACACGCACTTTCGGCACACTACTTTCGAGTGGTGTACCGATCCTTCAAGCGATTACAATTACGAAGGATATCACTGGGAATATATTTTACACCAATGCGCTGACTCGTATCCACGACAGTGTGCGCGACGGTGAATCGCTCTCTGCACCGATGGGCCGTGAGAATGTCTTTCCGGACATGGTGACTAGCATGATTGATGTGGGTGAGGAGACCGGTGAGCTGTCTGAGATGTTGAATCGTGTCGCAGATAACTACGACGAAGACGTGGATAACGCGGTGGCCGGTATTACATCGATCATTGAGCCTGTGATGATCGTGTTCCTCGCGGTCGTGGTCGGTTTCATCGTCATCGCGCTGTTCCTACCCATCGTTGAGATCATTAAGCAACTCACGGGTTGATCCGATACCAATCGAACTTTTCAAGAACCCGCGACTGTAGTGTCGCGGGTTTTTTATTGGGTAGGAGGCTCGTCTGAAAGCATCTAAGGATTTGCTTTACCCTTTGTCATAAAGTCTGTGTGGTTGGCGTTTCGATGAATACTATCCTAATTGCGTTTATTTCCCTTCTGATTCTAAAATATGCGACCAGCACGTTGCTGGATGTGCTTAATTTGGGCTATGTGAAGCGCCAATCTGAGGCGGTCCCGCCAGGCTTTAGTGACTTTATTGATCTGCCGACCTATCAGAAGTCGATCGAGTACACCGAGGCGAAGACGCGCTTCGGCCTCGTGAGCACTTTTTACGACTCGATCGTTCTGGCCGCAGTCGTATTGTCTGGTCTATTGCCGTGGTTATATACCAGCTTGAGCGCAACGTTCGGCTTTGGCATCTGGGGCCAGGCATTGGTGTTGTTTCTGATTGCGGTGAGCTTGGGGCTACCGGGCATGCCTTTCGAGTGGTGGAGCACTTTTCGAATCGAGGAGCGTTTCGGTTTTAATAAAAGCACGCAGAAACTTTGGATCGTTGATAAAGTAAAGGGTTTTGTGCTCGGGTTTGGTATCGGCTATCCGCTACTGGCGTTATTGATCTACCTCGTCACGAGTGCCGGAGATCTTTGGTGGGTATGGGGCTTTACGGTATTCTTCCTGTTCCAACTGGTGATGGTGGTGGCGTATCCGATGTTTATTATGCCTATATTTAATAAGATGGAGCCGCTGGAAGCAGGGGAGTTAAGGGATCGTCTTTTTGCTTTGGCCGAACGAACTGGCTTTAAGGCTCAAACGATTCTAGTGATCGATGGGAGTAAGCGCTCTGGCCATTCGAATGCCTTTTTTGCCGGCTTCGGACGTTTTCGCCGAATCGTTCTTTATGATACATTGATCGAGCAAATGAGCCACGAAGAGCTGGAGGCGGTGCTCGCTCACGAAATTGGACATTATAAAATGGGCCACATTCCGAAGATGATACTGCTCTCAGGCATCACCACATTCGCTATGTTTGCATTACTTGGTTGGTTGGCAGGCGGCACTTGGCTGGCTGAGGCATTTCATTTTAGTACAGCTGCAGCCGAGCAGTTTGTGCCAGTGCTACTACTGTTTATGCTGTTGAGTGGTTTGCTCACTTTTTGGCTATCGCCTTTTAGTAGCCTTTGGTCACGCAAGCATGAGTATGAAGCGGATGCCTTTGCCCGCGATGCGATGAACTCCTCTGAGCCTTTAATTCGCGCGCTGCGTAAGTTGCATAAAGAGAATTTGAGTAACTTGACGCCGCATCCGATTTATAGTCGGTTCTATTATTCACATCCGACTTTATTAGAAAGAGAAAGCTCATTGATTGATAGTTAGTTATATGCTATATTCTGAGACTTATGCGATTAGTATTAAGTCGATACTGTCTTTTACTTGCAGCGGCCTGGTGTCCGCAGTTCGGGCATGCAGATTCGATTCGTCTGGCCACATATAATCTGAACAACTACTTGGTGATGGATCGCCAAGTTGGTGCAGTATGGCGACCATCTTATCCCAAACCTGAAGCGGCTAAGACGATTATCCGCCAAGTGATAAAGCAGGCTTTGCCGGACATCTTGGCAGTGCAGGAGATTGGGGCACTGCCGTTTCTTGAGGAATTGCGCGCCGATCTCGCCCAAGAGGGCGTGCACTATCGATACGCCATACATCTGGCCAGTGCCGATCAAGTGCGGCATGTGGCGGTGCTCTCAAAGTTTTCACCGGTGGCGGTGGTCAAGCATAACGATCTGGACTTTAAATATCAAAATGGCCGTAAACGCGTGAAACGCGGAATGCTGGAGCTTACGTTTGAGCGATCTACTGGCAGTGTCTTTAAGCTCTTTGTGGTGCATTTGAAAAGTCGATGGACGGATGTGAAAGCAGACCCAGAATCACAGCAGCGCCGCTCGCGAGAGGCGGAAGCATGCCGCAACCGAATTGTCGAGCGAAGTTATGACTTGGGTGTGACGGACTTCATGGTAGTTGGGGATTTTAATGACCATCCGACTAGTGCCACGCTGCGTCGTTTTTATCGAAAGGGCGATTTTGATATTGGTACTTTGGTGCCAGCCTCAGATTCGCGGGGCGAACAGTGGACGTATTTTTATCATAAGCAGGTCGTCTACTCTTTGGTCGATGGATTTGTGGTGTCGGAGTCACTCGCGCCACAGATTGTCGCTGGAGCTGGCCATATCGTTGACATTCCGGGTGTCTTACTCGGCAGTGACCATCGGCTGGTGTATCTCGATCTTGCTGGCCCCGAGTTTGTGCTCGCCGATTAGTGTGACTTAAATTTCCATGTGGCACTGAGATACTCGGTTGCCAGCGGACGATAAGTGTCACAATATTTTATTTGTATGGAGATTGTATTTTTAGGCACGGGCACGTCGCAGGGGGTCCCGATGATTGCACAACCAGAAGATGGTTGTGATCTGAATAACCCTCTAAACTGGCGCACGCGCACCTCGATTCATGTTGAGATGGGTGGCCACCATATCCAAGTCGATGCCGCCCCGGAGTTCCGTATGCAATGTATCCAGAATGAGATAACCCAGATTGATACCTTTATTTTAACCCACTCACACGCAGATCATATTTTGGGGATGGATGACCTACGCCGCTTCTGCGATCTAAACGGTGGCACTGCGTTGCCTGTTTATAGTAGCAAAGAGGGGTTGCAGCGGATACATGAGATTTTTCCGTATGCGATTCTAGATAAGCCAACAATTAAGGGCTATCCTGCATTTAAGCTCGAGGAAATGCCGCAGGTGCTTGAAGTCCCTGGTGGTAGTATTGAGTCGGTTTATCTTCCGCATGGTCCGATGTGGGTATTAGGGCTGATTTTTACGGAAGCCGAAACGGGTAAATCATTTGCTTATTATACCGATTGCAAAGAGGTCGGTGAGGAGGCGCGCTTGCTTGCCGAGGGTGCCGATGTGGTCATTTTGGATGGCTTGCGACCAGAGCCACATCCTTCGCACATGTCGGTGGCAGAAGCGACTCAGACTGCAAAAGAGATGGATGCGAGTCTCTCATTTTTGACGCATATGACGTATCGGGTCGATCACGAGGCGACTGAGGCCAGCTTGCCCGATAATATTCGCCTCGCTTACGATGGCCTCCGAGTCAGTTGGTAGCCGCCCGTGGTTTAAGGACCGAGAGCGCCTCTATTGGTTGGCTTGATTTCGATTGCTCGGCGGGTGACTGCCAGATTTGCCAACGGCGACTGACGACTACAATGCTACTCTCTACCAGTGACGCTAGACTCAAAAAAAATCCCCAGCAGATCACTGGCGAGGACTTTTATTTGCTAACAGTAGCTGCTATGATGCGGCTGAGTCTGCGTATTGGCCGAGATTGCGGAACTTGGCATAGCGGTCATCGAGCAGCTGTTGGAGGCTCTTCTTTTCGAGTACTTTAAGTGAGTCGAGGATGGCTGTTTTCATCGTGTCTGCCGCGGCATCGTAGTCGCGATGTGCCCCGCCGGTAGGCTCGGGCAAGACTCGATCCACGACGCCAAAGCCTTTGAGGTGTGTCGGGCTGAATTTTAACGCTTCGGCTGCCTTCGGTGCGGCTGTACGGTCTTTCCAGAGGATGGCCGCGCAACCTTCCGGAGAGATGACCGAGTAGTAGCCGTTCTCAAAGATCATGACTTCGTCCGCTACCGCGATACCAAGTGCTCCCCCAGAGCCGCCTTCACCGATGACGATGGTGATGATAGGTACCTTCAGTGCGCTCATGTCGCGGATGTTCACTGCAATCGCCTCAGCAACGTGGCGTTCTTCTGCGCCGATACCAGGGTAGGCACCCGGAGTATCAACCAGTGTGACGATTGGCATGTCGAATTTCTCAGCCATTTCCATTAGGCGCATCGCTTTGCGGTAGCCCTCTGGGTGTGGGCAACCGAAGTTGCGCAGTAAGTTTTCTTTAGTATTACGGCCTTTTTGTTGGCCGATTACCATCACGGGCTTACCTTCTAAAAATGCGGGGCCGCCGACGATGGCAGCGTCCTCGCGAAAGCGACGATCACCGTGAAGCTCTTCGAAATCGGTAAATACACGTTCAATGTAGTCGAGCGAGTAGGGGCGTTTCGGGTGGCGCGAGAGCTGCACGCGTTGCCACGCAGTGAGATCCGAGTAAATATCAGCCTTAATTTTCTCGATCTTTTTTTCGATTGCTTCGATTTCGTTGCTCACATCGACCTTGGACTCTTGCGAGACTTGGTTGAGTGTGATCAATTGCTTCTCTAGCTCGCGCAGAGGTTTCTCAAATTCAAGCGTGTAAGTTACATCTTCCATGTTGTGATCGATTTAGAGGAGCGATTTATCGGCTGTCAATGCCGCTAAATAGTATCCTTTTCGGGAGGAGATTGTAGTTCGTCTTTCCAGCCAAGCATGCGCGCCTGCGCGCCGTAATACTCCGCTTTATCTTTATCGCCGCGCTCGACCCAGATACGAGACAGGCTGGTGTTGATGTGAATGTCGTTGGGGTTGAGCGTATGTGCCTGGTCTCCTGCGGATAGGGCATCGTCGTAACGTCCTTCAGAAAAATACACTTCAGTCAGTGCATGCCAGGTTTCGAACGAATTCGGATGCGCAGCGCTGAGCGCGGTCAGCTTGCTGAGCGCCGCCTTGCTATCGCCGATGGTGAAGTCAAAGGTAGCGTCATCGATTTGGTCTTGGAGAGAAGTATCGTCTGTCATATCTTTTAGGTTGCTCTGTGCAGAAGGCCGTTTTGAGATAGGGTTATCTCATCTTATGGCTGACCCGCAAATCGAAAAACTTCTTATTGTTCAACATCGCGATGTCTCGCTTTTAAAAATCGAGCAGGATCTGGCTCGTATTCCGATAGAGCGAGGACTGGTCGAGTCCGAAATCGCGTCGGAGCAGGCGAATATTGAGGCTGCGCGTCAGGCGCTGATTTCTAAGGAACTCCAGCGCAAGGAAATCGATGTCGATGTTCAGGCTAAGGAAGGCGCCTTGCTGCGCTTTCGCACTCAGCAGGCGGAGGTGAAGAAGAACGATGAGTATCAGGCTTTGACCCATCAAATCGAGCAGACCGAGGCGGAAATTTCGACGCTCGAAGAGCGCGAGATCGAATTGATGCTGGATATCGACACTGCCAAACAAGCATTTGAGGCCGAGAAAGCAGTGATCGAAGTGCGGATCGAAGCGCAGCGCCAACAAATCGCGGTGCTCACCGAGCGGGAGGGAAATTTAAACGCATCGGTGGCAGCAGCCAGAGCGGAAGTGGCGGAATCACGCGTCGGCGTTGATCCTGGTTACCTTGAGCAATACGATCGGGTGAAAAAGATGGTCAAACGTGCGCCGTATTTGTCCCCGATTGAGTCGCATAAGTGCGGCGGTTGCCATTTGCGAGTTTCCAATGAGGTCTCGCGCGGCGCGCAAGATGCCGGTGAGCCGCATTTCTGCGATCAATGCGCACGTATGGTTTACGCTTAAGCGTTGATTATTTTTCGCTAATGTTGAGCCGCACGAAGCGCGTCGGCGCACTGGCGTCGATCTCGACTGCTTGTGCTTCCCTATCTGCGACGAAGTCGGTGCACATGCCTGAGTCCGATCCGTGTGGCGCGCTATTTAAATATAAAAAGCTTGCAGTGGCAGATTGCCGACTGCGGGTCGATCGCACCTAGCTCTGGTCATCAGGCACTGCAGCGGCGCTGGCTAGCACCGCTCGATTTGCACAATGGGTGAAAATCCTTTTGCAACCTGTGGCGAGACCCTTTGTCATTCACGGATTACATGTTGTTGAACTTTGCTGTTATTTCTCGATTGAAGCGAAAGGGCGCTGCGGCTGCGCTCTTGATCTTAGCACTTGTGCCTACTGTGCAGGGGCAAGCGCCGTTGTTGACGGATCGTGCCGATGTGCTGGAGGCCGAGCAGCGACTGTTGTTTGACTGGCAGGTGGATGCGGCGGACCGTGCCTTGAATGCCGGATTGGCGGTGTTAGCCGAGGGCTTGTATCGAGATTTGCTGGCGGTGCCGGGAGTGGCTGCTGCCAATGTAGCGGACTTGCAGATCCAGTTAGCGGCTGCGTTGATTGCGCAACGCCGTTTCGAGGACGCTGGTTTGGCTTTGCAGTCAGTGCCCGAGGAGGCGCGCGATGATCAGTATTATCTTTACCTGGGGGTGAGCGCGTATGGCAATGGTCGCAATGTCGATCAAGAAACCTTAACGCAGGCGCTTGACAATGTTGCTGAGAGTGCGTTGAAGCCAGAGGAGTTGCCTTGGTTGTATATACTGCGCGGTCTGCAGGCCGAGTTGGTGGGGCAAGCCGATCAGGTGGCAGCTGCTTTTCAGCAAGCTCGTGCGGCGGCCGTTTCAGAGGAGCAGCGAGCGTTCTTTACTGGATTGATATTGCGCGAAGAGATTTTGAGGGCGCCTGCCAATGATGCACTGGCGGCAGAGGTACGTGGGCAGTTCGAGCGCTTGAGGGGGACTGCCGCCGCTTATCCGTATGTGCGCGAGTACGCGGTGATTCTGCATAATCAGGGGCGTAATGCAGAGGCGATTGAGCTGATTGCTGAGGAGTTGGCAACTGCCCGGTCTGGCTATGCTAGCCGCGAGCGTGAGCAATTGTTATTGTTGAAGGGCATACTCTACGGGGTGGATACCTTAAGTGGCCGTGATGCCTTGCGTGGCTTGCTACGTGAAGGAAAAAACCGTGAGGTCATGGCGGTTGCATTGCAGTTGTTAGCACGTGCGAGCAGCCCCTTAGAACGAGAGGAACTGACTATTTTTCTGAATGTGATGGTTGCCGAGTCCGAGCCGCATCCATTGCTTGGGCAGATGTACTATATCCGCAGTCAACTGGCGTTGGCTGTGGGTGATACGGCGTTGGCGGAGGCGGACGCACGACTCCTGCTAGAGCAGTTTCCTGGTCTGAGCGAGATTACTAATGTGTATCGTTTGCTCGCATATGCGGCGCTGCAGCGCGCGCCTGCGCAATATCGGGCGGCCGCAGACTTTTTAATCCAGTTGCGTGATCAGGCAGAAGAAGCGGACGTGCGCCAAGTGTTAAATCGCTTGATCGGGGACTGCTATTTCTTGAACACGGATTACCGCAATGCGGTCGATTTTTACCAAGCTGCGCGCTATAAAGGCGTGGGGGTGGATCATAATGGAGAGTTTTTCTTACGCTTGGTGACGGCGGAGCTGCGGGGTGGTCAGATTGAAGCGGCTTTGCAGCTGATTGATGAGGCAGATTTCAGTGGCAGTATCTCGGTTTCGGATCGTTGGCGTGCGGAGTGGAATGTGGCGCAGGCCTTGCAGGCAAGCGGAGAGTTGACGGCGGCCTTGACGCGGGTCCGATCACTGCTCGCAGAAGATGGCAACAGTTCAGTGCCAATTGCCCTAGACTTGCGTTTCCGTTGGTTGGAGGCGCGCTTGTCATTGATGGTCGAAGCTGCAGAGTCGGTTCAAGGCCGTGCTGATGCCCTGCTGACTCGAATTGAGTCTCTCCCTGCTGAGATATCAGATCCGAGTCCTGCCGAAGTGCGTCTATTGCGCACAGAAGTGTTACTACTACAGGGAGATATTTTGATTGGCTTAGGCGATTCGACTGCTGGGATGGAGGTATTGAGCCGCTTGCGCACTGGTTACCCTGAGAGCTCCGCCGCAGAGCGTTCGTATCTGACTGAGGCGAATTATTATGCATCGATAGATGACTTTGCGGCGGCTCAACAGACGCTGCTAAAGTTGGCTTCGCAATATGAAGCGAGTGAGCTCGCAGCCCAGGCTTTGTTTGAGGCGGCGTTGTATTGTGAACGTCGAGGCCCACAGTATTTCGCTGAGGCAGTGCGCGTGCACCATGATCTGACCGAGCGCTACCCACAGGATTCGTTGTTTTTCTCATCGCGTCTGAAGCAGGGAGACCTGCTTCGGCAAATGAATAATTTTGCCGGTGCGCAAATTATTTATGAGAATTTAATTCGTTTATTTCCAGAGCATCCACGTCGATATGTGGCGGAGTTGTCGCGGGCGGATTGTATGCTAGCATTGGCCAAGGATGATACCGAGCAGTTGCAAAATGTCGCGCAAGCGTTGGAGCGTTTAATCGACCTGCCGAACCTGCCGATCGATTTTCAGGCGGAAGTCGGCTACAAGTGGGGCTTTGCATTGCTGCAGCACGAGGCCTTTGATCAAGCGCAAGTCGTGTTTACTCTGATCGCGAGCCGCTTCCTGTTGGATGGTGAAAATGCGATTCGGTTGGGAGTGACCGGCCGTTATTGGATGTCGCGGACACTTCTAGAACTGGGTGCTGGCTTAGAGGCGCAGGGGCAACTGGCGGAGGCGCGGCGTGTCTATCGCAAGATGGTCGCTTATAATTTACCGGGTCGAACACTTGCGCAAACGCGTGCGGATCGATTACCAGTTGTCGAAGAGTAGGTCGTACTCTATATTTAACACAAATTATTCCATGGATTACTTGCAACAGACATTCATTCTACAAGGCGGACCAGTTATGTATCCGCTGCTTTTCGTGAGCCTATTAGGCTTTGTGCTGTTTATTGAGCGTGCCTTGTTTTTGCACAAGGGCCAAATCGGCACCGAAGATTTCTTGAGCGGAATTAAGAATTTGGTAGGCAAGAAACGTCTAGTTGAGGCCTTGACCTTGTGCGAAGACACACCTGGGCCGATGGCACGTATCGTGAAGTCGGCACTACTGCATTATGGCGAGTCGAGTGCCAGTATTCGGAGCGCGATTCAGTCTGCCGCGATTATTGAGATCCCAGTGCTGGAGCGTCGCATTGGCACGATTGCGGCGTTGGCTCGGGCGGCGCCGTTGTTAGGCTTCCTCGGCACGGTGATTGCGGCGTTGCAGGCGCTGTATCAACTCGAAGCCTCCAGTGGTAATAGTGGCGAGTTTAGTCGGTTGCTGGCGGAGGCTTTGATTACTTCAGCTTCTGGCTTGGCGATTGCGGTCATGGCGACCTTGGCGCACCACTTCCTCTGTGGACGTGTGCGAGCGTTGGTGCACGATTTTGAATGGGTAGGGCACAATATTCATGAATTTCTGACGGTCGATACGGCAACAGTTACAGCGCCGATCGAGAAAGGAGAGGGTTAGCCAATGAGTATGCCTGAGCAAAAGCCCGCGGGTAATTTAACCGCACCGACTGCTGAGTTTACCGCGTCGTTTGGTTTGTTGGAGCGATTGAAGCGTCCGGAGATCAAGATCGATCCGATTCCAGTTTTGGATTTATTGGTATTGGCGCTATTGATCAGTTTACTGTTTACACGCTTTGTGATGTTGCCGGGCGTGCGGGTGAATTTACCTGAAACAGACCTGCGTCTGCAGCACGATGCTGCTGAAGTGGCGGTGTTGACGATCGGTAATGGCGGAATGTTGTTTTTTGACGGCAGTGTATATGAGTATGCTTCGGTGGAGCAGGCGTTTGCTCGACATCTACAGGATCGCACCGATCAACATGCCGTATTGTTGGTTAAGGCGGAGGCCTCCATGGAGCTACAACTCTTTTTGGATCTGTGCCGCATGGCCCAAAGTGCCGGATTTGCTGAGGTGCAGATTGCCGGGGATCAGGTGCCAGAGGTGCTCGAGCTGATTCCTGGGGATGCACTGCAATCAGGCAGTAACACATTCTTTCCAGTATTGTAATGTCGATTGCTCCGCAGCTGTCCGAGCCTGTGACACAGCGCTCAAGCGAAATGATTTCGCCGCTGTTGCGTGTGAGCTTGTTGCTTGGCGTGGCGCTGCATCTTGCTGGTTTTTTGTTGTTTCGAGTGGTTTCCAGTCCGTTGCCAGATCGAGTCGCCACTGCTCCTTATGTGGAGTACGTTTCGGCAGGTTCGCTCGCAAATGACCGTGAACTGGAAGAGTTGGCTGCTTTGTTTGACTCCGCGCCATTGTTCATTCCGACACGTTGGAATGCATCCCAAGTGCTGTTGCTGGACCCCAAAGATGAAATGCAGGTCCAGTTTGCCGAGTTTGAGCCGAAGATTCAGTTGCTCAGTGAACTGCAGCCGTCGAGTTTTTTGGTGCCTCAGAATATTGCGGTGGATAAGCCGCTCGATTTATTGGCGTCGCGCTTTTGGCGCTTCTTCGCAGGCTTTGCTGAGTCGCCGCCGGCTGTCGCGGAATTCCCAGATGTCACGCCGAACGCGGAAGTTTCGCTTGTGGGGGAACTGGCGGCACGGCACTTGTCAATCCCAGTGGATTTGAGTTACACCACCTCATCCTTTGTGGAGCGGCCGGTGTTGTATTTTCTACGTGTTTCTGGCAGTGGCCTGACATCGTATGCGCCGACGCTTGGTCAGTCCTCAGGTAATGCGGATTTCGATCGTGCTGCGGATGAGTGGTTGCGCCGGCCGGAGGTGCGTAGTCAGTTTCCGCAGGGCTATCTTTCGATTAAAGTATTTCCTTGGTAGCTTGCCGCGCAGGCCTATTTCACGATTGCGAACGCGACGATCCGAGCAATATATGAATCTATTATGAGTAATGAATCTGAGTCACCGGTCACTGCTACACTGAGTGATACGACCATGTTGAATCAACTCGAGAGCTTGACCGAATCGTGGGGCGCGCGTCCGTCTTGGGATACCTATTTCATGGCAACGGCTCTGCTGATGGCCTCGCGCTCCAGTTGCGACCGCTTGCATGTGGGCTGCGTGATCGTCTCTGGCGGTGCACAGAAAAACCGGATCATCGCGGCGGGGTATAATGGTTTTTTGCCTGGCGCGCCGCATGCCTCGCGGGTGCGTGATGGGCATGAGCAGGCAACGGTGCATGCCGAGCAAAATGCGATTTGCGATGCGGCGCGGCGCGGTGTGTCGCTCGAAGGCACAACAGTATATGTGACACATTTCCCGTGTATTAATTGTGCCAAAATTTTGGCGGCGGCAGGAATTGGTTGTATCAAATATCATCGTGATTATCGTAATGATGAGTTGGTGAAGGAGATACTCACTGAGAGAGGAGTCAGCTTAGAGCAGTTATAATTAGAGTTTGGTATGCATTTGATTCCAGATCGTAATCAGAATGACGAGGCGCGGCATCTCGTAGGCTCTTTGTTGGTGGCGCATCCATCGCTGTTAGACTCGCAGTTTAAGCGCACAGTGGTGCTGTTGACCGCGCATTCGGCAGAAGAGGGCTGTTTGGGTGTGGTTGTCAATCGGCCACTCCATCAGACGCTGGGTCAGTATGATCCGGAGTTGGCAGGCACTGAGTTTGCCGCAGTATCCCTCTATGAGGGCGGTCCAGTCGGCCGCGATCAAATGATTTTAGTAGCGTGGAAGTGGTCTAGCGCCAATGGCACTTTTAAGCTTTATTTTGGGATCGATGCGGATAAAGCCCGCCAAATTCTGCAAAATGACCCCGAATTTGAGTTGCGCGGCTTTATTGGCCATTCTACTTGGAGTGATGGCCAACTGGAGGGCGAGATCGAGGAGGATGCGTGGCTGGTCTGCCCCTTAAGTCCTGATCTAGAGTTGCTTGAGGGCTTAGCTATTTGGCGCGCGCTGCTTGCTCAACAAGGGCCCGAGATGCAGTTGCTCGCGGAGGAACCTGACGACCTTTCGATGAACTGAAATTAGCTGGTTTATTTCGGTCTTTGCCATTGACAGAGGGGGGGCTCGACCCTTTTTTCACCCATTCTCTCTTTTCTTGTTATGAAAGTTGTATCTTCTATTAAATCTCTCAAAAACCGTCACCCGGACTGCCAGGTAGTTCGTCGTAAGGGACGCGTTTACGTAATCTGCAAGTCTAATCCTCGCTTTAAGGCGCGTCAGGGATAGCTCGAAACCTTCGAAAGGACACTACTGTGAAAGCTGATATTCATCCAAAGCTCAACCCGATTGCCTTCGTCGATGTTTCGACTGGCACTAAATATCTGACTCGCTCCACCATGAGTGGCAGCAAGACTGAAACAATCGATGGCGTTGATTACCAAGTGGTCATTTGCGACATTACTGCTGATTCGCACCCCGCCTTCACTGGTGAGAAGCGTTTTGTGGATACTGCTGGTCGTGTCGAGAAGTTCCAAAGCAAGTTCACTCGCCGTCGCTAAGACGCGGGCTCACTTCAAATCGCATTTTTTCAAAAAAGCCCGCTGCATATTGCAGTGGGCTTCTTTTTGGTTCAGCGCCGGTTAGTAGAAAGGTCTCGGTTGCGTAACGACTGACCGCTGGATCTGAGAGGCAACGGATCGCTGTTTTGGGGGCTTGTTTGAGCCACTGCACTCTGCGAGTATAATAAACCGCGATAGGAATGTGGCGACTCGCCCACATTCATCCTGTATTGCCGTAAAGGAGGGCGAGTCGCCCTCCCTCCTTTATCCTTTTACGCGAATCGACACTGAACCTTTTTGTGCCTGAATTTGTGGCAGTCGTACGAGTCGCGTTGGTCCCACTCACATCAAGCGATATGCGTGGTGCTACTAGATTGTTGAGATTACCGTTGTTCAATCAATCACCGCCAGCCCAGTTGTAACGCTACTGATTATAACGAGTGGTGGTAACCACATGGCATGGCCCTGTAATCGCGCCGCGTAGCGATGCAGCCATAATAATGTGGCAAAATAGACGCACAGCGCACTGTAACTCAGAGCGGTTGAGAAGCCCTCACTAGGCAGAATGGCACCAGGGAGTTGTGTACAGAAAATTACCATTTGATCCATTAAATAAATCACAGTCCATGCGGAGTGGTTGAGGAATTCCGCAAGGCCAGAGAGCAGGGTGCTGGCACAAGTCAGAGAGATGACGCCGCCGCTGATGACGATGGCGACTAAATAGACCAACAGCATGTTGAGTAAAATCGCACCGGGCGCGACGAACCCGAACAGTCCAGCGCTGAGCGGGGTACTTGCTAGCCACGCGGAGAAGCTGATGGCAAACAGAAGTAAAACTTTGTCGAGCGACCAAGCAAAGGCGCGCTGCCAGGCGTTCCAGTCGTGTTCCGGCAGCCACTGATAGGGTTGGCAACTGCGCGTTAAGACTTGGTGCAGCGGTAGGCCAAATAATAATATACTGAGCACCACCGCGTAGGAGAGCTGAAAGCCAAGGCTCCAGAGTTGATTGGGATCGATGATCAGCACTAAAGTGGCGGAGCACATCAGCGCAGAGAACGGCGAGCGTTGGCGCTTGCAGGCAAAGCTCGACCAGAAAAAAGCCGCCATCAGAAACGCGCGAATGGCGGAGGGCGTGCCGCCGGTTATCTCGACATACAAATACAACAGCGGCAGTCCGATCCATGGGGCGACTGCTCGCGGCACTCGAATGAGTAAGAGGAATTGAGCAATCACTGTCGCAATTACACCAATATGCAGGCCACTGATCGCGAAGAAGTGCATGGTACCAGTCATTCGATAGCGCTCGATTTGTGCTTTGCTCAGTTCGATCTTACGGCCCAAAAGCATCGCGACGTATACATTGGCAAGTTCCGAATTTGCTGGTGCTCCCAACCGCAGTGTTGCTTGAAATCGCTGATTCATTGCCGCGCAAAACCGATCAAAGGCGACTGGCGCTCGCAGTATTTGCAGCGGGCCAGTGCGGTCGAAGCGGTAGTGTACGCCGATGCTTTGTAGGTAGGCTTCGAAATCGTCTTCGTCACTGGTGGCTGCCGATGGCAGGATCGGCGTGAGTACACCAGTGGTCTTGAGTTGCAGGCCACGTTGGACGTTTAGCTCGCTAGTCTGCTCTGCTAGTGCGGGCGGAAACGACAGTTTAAAGTAGATCTGATCGTCGGGATGTATGCGGCTGGGGGTCGGCGCGTCGAGGACGCGGGCGAGTCCGCTGGGTTTTCCGTAACGTTCGCCAGGCTGCATGACGCGTTGTATTTCGATGGCTAACTGCGCCTCGCGCGCGGGTAAGGTAAGGTTGTAGGCCTGTGGCGATGCAGGTAGTCGAAGTTGCCCATAAGCCCAGCAGCAGTGCGTTGTGCTGATCAAGAAACACAGCATCCATTGCCACTGTAACTTTTCATTGCGTGCGAGTCGAAGCGCCGCGACGCTGCCGCTAAATGCGACACATAGCAGCAGGGGCAGTGGCACAGTGTAGTGACGGGCTAGAATTAGCCCGAGGAGAAGTCCTAATAATAACGATAAAATCGGGGCGCGGCTTTGAGTTGTTGGTGTCATTAGGCTGCGTTAATTCTATTATTATAAAGCGTTAGCTTAAATCTGCTTCGTTGCGTTCTAACTTGCAAGACTGCGTCACGCATCTGATGGTAGCTTCGATGTCTGAAAATATCGAACAGGCTGGCATTTTTGATGCCAAGCAGGACACTTCGACTGGCTCGGCCGTACCGCCGTTGGCGGTGCGTATGCGACCGCAGCACTTGGGTGAGATCATTGGTCAGGATCACATCGTCGGTGAGGGCTGTCTGTTGCCGCGGCTGATACAGGCAGATAATTTCGGCAGCCTGATTTTTTATGGCCCACCTGGCTGCGGTAAGACTTCGATGGCGGAGGTGATTGCGGCGGAGACACAGAGTAAGTTCGTGCGGATCAATGCGGTGCTGTCGAATGTGGCCGAGGTGCGCGACATTCTACGCTTGGCGCGTTACGAGCCAGATAAACGCACCATCCTGTTTATCGATGAGATCCATCGGTTTAATAAGTCACAGCAGGATCTACTGCTGCCGGATGTGGAGGCAGGCAATATTCGTCTGATTGGTGCGACCACGCACAATCCCGGGTTTTATGTGAATCCGCCATTATTGAGCCGTAGTCACTTGTTTCGGTTGGAGCCGGTGGATGTCGAGTCTGTCGCGATTGTACTGGCGCGTGCCTTAATAGATGTGGCGCGTGGCCTTGGTGCACATCGTTGCACTGCGGAGCCAGGCGTATTTCAAGCCGTGGCCGATTTTTCCGGTGGTGATTTGCGTCGTGCACTCAATGCCTTGGAAACACTGGTGCTGAGTCAGCCCTTGGGCGCCCATGTCGATGCGCAGGCGGTCGAGGTGTTCGCCCGCGAGCGGCAGATCCGCTACGACCGCGATGAGGATGAGCATTACGATCATGCCTCAGCGATGATTAAGAGCGTTCGCGGTTCAGATCCCGATGCCGCGTTGTATTGGACCTTTAAGATGCTGCAGGGCGGCGAAGATCCACGCTATATCGCGCGGCGCTTGACCATTTTGGCTTCTGAAGATGTCGGCCTGGCCAATTCGCATGCGCTAACGGTGGCCACCGCCGCATTTGAGGCCTGCGAAAAGATCGGCATGCCAGAGTGTGAGTATCACTTGGCGCACGCGGTGCTTTATTTAGCCACCTCGCCAAAGAGTAATTCGGTGACGCGGGCGATACATGCAGTAAAAAAGTCGCTCCGAGACGAAGCTGTTCAAGCCGTGCCCCTATGGTTGCGTGATGCGCATACCAAGACAAACAAGGCGCTCGGCCACGGTAAGGACTACCGATATAGTCACGATTATCCCTCTGGTATTTCTGGGCAGGAGTTTATGTTGGAACCCCAGCAGTTTTATGTGCCGGGTCATTCGGGAGCGGAAGCTGCTACGGCACAACGGCTCGAACAGTTAAAACAGCTTAAAGTTGCCATTCAGCAGCGAGATGCTTCTACGCAGGATTGATCTCTGTACTGTTGTGGTTATAGTGAGCGCTATGAAATTAACAATTCCAGTCATTTGCCTTGCTGTATGTACACTGTCGTTACCGATTTCTGCACAAGAGCTCGTGTCCGCGGAAGTGGTGGAGAAGGTCATCCCTACCGAGATTTCCGAGCCGCCGTATCAAGTCGGCCAGCTGCCTTCGCAGCAGGGCTATTACATTGAGCGTCCAGGGCAGACCTCGATTAATTTCCGTATTGTGGCTAATAAAATGCGGATATATTGGATCGATGCGGATGGTTTAATTGCAAAGCCAGAATCGACTGCTGGCAATGTGCGCCTAAATGGTAAACCAAAAATTCGATCTTATTTCAACTTGCAGCCGATCGGCACTGCAGCTGGCTTAGGTAGCGAGGGGATCGTCCGCCCACCGCATTTTTTTAATGTGGTGCTTTACTTAAAACAGACAGAGGACGGAGCAGGTGATATATACACATTCCGCTATCTGATGTCGATGAACGCTCCGATCGAAAGTGGGGGACCGAATCCAACTTCGACCGACTAAGAAACTATGGATTTAACGCAAATGCTCAAAACTTGGGTGATCGTCGCGTTCGGCGTCCTGATCGCCTCCAATACTGCTTCTGGTATACATTATGATAGCCGCGAAGCGCTGATCATTGTGGTGATACTTCTCAGTGCCTGTAATGTCTTTCTTAAGCCATTACTCCTGCTGTTCTCGCTGCCCTTTATTATTCTGACATTTGGCATTGGCATCTGGGTAATTAACGCGTTGCTGTTCCTCTTTGTTGCGGCGCTGGTGAGTGGCTTCCATATCGATAGTTTTGGCAGTGCGCTTTGGGGCGCGCTAGTCGTCAGTATCACCAGTGGCGTGGCGACTCTACTATTCGGTAGTCCGAACCCACGTCGGGGTGTGAATATCAATGTTGGACGTGTCGGGCCCACGCCAGGCGCTGGGCCACAAGCGCGGGGTACGAGTCAGCCGCGCCAGCCAAAGCGAGTCATCGAAGATGACGATGATGTAATCGATATTTAGAGGCAGGAGTGTCACTGTGTTTAATCGAGTAGGGGCGTATCGACCCTATAGTTTGATGCTGTGGGCGAGTCGCCCGCACCCTTTTACATACGATCATCCGAGGCCCCTTGGCATTGACGACACGTAACTCGTCTGTTTTTCTTCGCAATCTTCTGCAGTGAATATTTTATCACTTTGTGGATTTAAGCACCTTCAATTTAATTATTTATGTCAACTAACTCAAAATATGATCTCGTTGTGATCGGCGGTGGTCCCGCTGGTTATGCGGCAGCCATTCGCGCGGGGCAACTCGGTAAAAAAGTCGCCTGCGTTGAACAGGAGCGTCCCGGTGGCACTTGTTTGAATTGGGGCTGTATCCCTTCGAAGGCGCTGTTGAAAAGCGCTGAGTTGTTTAATAAAATTAATCACTGTGAAGAATTCGGTATCAGTGTGACAGGCGCGAGCTATGATTTCACCAAGATCATTCAGCGTTCACGTAACGTATCGGGCACGATGGCCAAAGGTATCGAGTTTCTATTCAAGAAGAATAAGGTCGATTACATTAAGGGCGTCGGCACGATCGCAGTGCCTGGGATGGTAGAGGTCACTGATGGTCCAGATAAGGGTAAGATTCTTGCTACTGAGCACACCCTCATTGCGACTGGCTGCAAGCCACGTCAGCTGCCTGACGCCGAAGTCGATGGTGTGCGCATTATGACCTCTCGCCAAGCATTGGAGATGCAGACGCAGCCAAAGTCCATCGTGATTGTCGGCGCTGGTGCGATTGGAGCAGAATTTGCCTATTTCCTCAATACCTTCGGCACCAAAGTCACGCTGGTCGAGATGCTCGATCAAGTGTTGCCAGTCGAAGACCACGAAATCGCCGCCGTGGTTGCGAAGGAGTTTAAAAAGCAGGGCATTGACTGCCGCACTTCCACCGCGGTCGAAAACATCAAGGTCGCCAAGAACAACGTAAAAATGGACCTAGTCAAGGCTGGCAAGGCCGAGTCGATCACTGCGGATTGCGTGCTGATCGCCATCGGTGTGGTTGCCAACACCGCCGGACTGCTGTCTGCGCGCACTAAGCTCGCGCAAGATCGCGGTTACATCAAAGTCGATGGCAACTACGAATCCAGCGTCAAGGGAATCTACGCGGCAGGCGACATCATTGGGCCGCCTTGGCTCGCGCATGTGGCGACCTACGAAGCGATTCAAGCGGTGCAGGGCATGTTTGGTCACGGCCAAGCGAAGCAAGTGACCGATTTCCCAGGCTGTACTTACTGTATCCCGCAAGTCGCTTCGATCGGTAAGACCGAGAATAAGCTCAAGGAAGAGGGCATCAAATACAAGGTCGGCAAGTTCCCCTTCCAAGCGTCTGGTAAGGCCGTCGCTTCCGGTGCTCCCGAAGGCTTCGTCAAGCTTCTCGTGTGCGAACAGTATGGAGAAATTCTGGGTGCGCACATCGTCGGTGGCGACGCCACTGAAATGATTGGCGAATACTGCTTGGGCAAGAAGCTCGAAGCGACTGCGGCAGAGATTCACAACACCATCCACGCGCATCCCACCCTGAGTGAGGCCACGATGGAAGCCGCAGCTGCGGTGTTTGGCGAAGCGATCCACATCTAATCGATTTAATTGAATTAGCAAAAGGCTGGACTTCGTAGTGCGAACTCTGGCCTTTTTTTGTGGCTGATATCTGTTCTTTAAATGGCTGCGAGAGTCGTGGCTAAACGCCTGACGTCATTGCTTGCACCGAATGGCTCATGCGATACGGCAGTCCTGGTTTTCGCGCTACGCATGAGTGGCAGCGATCATTTAGGAGAATCCGATGTCCACTACACTCAGGGCAGATCGTGGAGGATAAGCGATTGTCATACCTCTACCCGTTGGCAGTTCATTTGCCGTGTTCTTTTCAATTTTTTAGGGGAGGTGTCGATGCTTGTGCTAAAACGCAGCTTCGAGTAAATCCTGCAGGGCGGCGATTAGGCGTGCACGTAATGGCTTGCCAGCTTCAGTGAGCGCGCGTTGTTCGCGTTCATATGCCGCGCGGCCGGCTTCGGTTTCGATTCGGATCGGTTCGAGGCCCAGTGAGCTGCAGTCGTAAGGGCTGGCGCGCATGTCGATTTCGCGACAACCGATCGCGTATTCGAAAGTGTCCCACAGTAGCTCCGAGCCGATCCATGGCATTGCTTTCGCAGCCCACTTATATAAATCCATATTGGTATGTAGGCAGCCTGGTTGCTCGTTCTGTATGCGCTCGTCCTGTGTTGGGTTGAGCTTATTGAACGGCTTCGCGCTGTCGGTGAAAAAACGGAACGCATCGAAGTGACTGCAACAGATGGGACGTGCTTCGACGACGGTATCGATCTCCGCTGGTGAGAGGCGCATCGGCAGTTTGCCTTCGTGGCGGGCACGGCCTTCGGGGCCACCTTGAAAAACCATCGCCCATTCGTGCATCCCGTGGCAGCTAAACTGTGCGGGCTTTTCTTGAACCGAACGGCACAAATCGAGGCTATATTGCAGCCGCTTGCGCGCTTTTACGTCGATCTTACTCGGGTCTAAGTAAAGCGTGTTGCCCTCGTGTGTGTAGTATTTCTCGTTGTAGCCTTGGATGTCTTTCGGCGCTTCAAAGGCAACGCCGAGCCCTGGGTGCCAACCTTCCAGCAGGGCCGGCGCGAAGCGAAAGTAAATGAACACGAAGTCGTGGCTCGGATGCATCTTGCCAGCGGCGCGGCGCGAGCGGTAGGGCATGGTCCACTGCTGCGCTTTGTTGAAGTGAGCACGGGCGCTCGCCTGCCAGATGGTATAGGATAGAGGCGTCTGATCGAGTGTGGTCATTAGCTTAGTGGCCTTCGTCGGGGGCATCGCTGTTGGCCGCTAGTTCGTGCGGGAACATGCTGTAGTAAGTCATGATCACCCAGCTGAGCATTAACGGGTAAAGCAGGGTGGTGAGTAGCACCGAGCCGACGATGCCGATGATCACACCAGCCCACATTCCGACGACCTGTTTGACCACTAAAATACAGATCGGAATGATGACGATGATGATCGCCAGCACATAGCCGATCGAGGTGGTGCCGAAATAGAAGCCCGAGTCTTCTTTCTCTAGCGGCATTTCACAACCCGTGCAGTGTTTGTTGAGCCGGAACCAATGCTTGAACATACCGAAGGTGCCGCAGTTGGGGCAACGTCCAGTCAGACTGCGCGCCATGATCTCTGCTCGTTTGACTTTCATATCCTTTCGCACACGCAATGCCAATCATTGCCCTTTGGCAAGATCCCATCGTGTCTGAAATTATTTCTATGACCGCTTTAGGCGGCACTGTTAATCGAACCTCACCGATCGAGCGCAGCGAGGGTACTGCAAGTTTTGATCTGGCATATTGAAAGGAGTGTGGGCGACCCGCCCTCGTTTTATTAGCAGTGGCTCAACGTGGGCGAGTCGCCCACGCTCCTTTCGGTTGAGTGCCGCGGACGCGCCTGCGCTACCTTAACTCCCAGCCCGCAACATTTTTCCACGATTCATGGCTGGTCATTTGCTGCGGAGTCGGCAGAGTTCCGCCATCTAATGGATCCGCAGAGATAATTTCGCGGGCCGACAGCAGACAAAACGATGAACACAGCATTTACACAACTCGGCATTCCCGAAGACCTTAATCAAGGGATTGAAGCCCTCGGTATCCTTGAGCCGACACCTATTCAGGCGCAGGCGATTCCCTTTCTGATGGAAGATGGCGGCGACCTCATCGCACAAGCCCAGACCGGCACGGGAAAGACCGCAGCCTTTGGCTTGCCGTTACTGACCAAAATGGATTCGAGCTTTAAAGAGATCCAAGGCCTGATCATCGCGCCAACCCGCGAGCTTGCGCAGCAGATCGGCAAGCAGCTGTTTCGCTACACCAAGTTTTCGGCCAAGATCTTTGTCGAGGTCGTCGCAGGCGGTGACAAGATTGATCTTCAGGTGAAGAAACTCCAGCGCCCGACGCAGATTGTGGTGGCGACCCCCGGGCGATTGATGGATTTGCTCAAGCTGAAGGCGATTCGTTTACAGTCGGTCCGCCACCTGGTGTTGGACGAAGCGGACGAGATGCTGAGCATGGGCTTTCAATCCGAGCTAGAGGAAATCTTTAAGCAGACTAAGGACCGTAAGAGCACCTGGCTGTTTTCGGCGACCTTTCAGCAGCGCATCAAGAGCATGGTCGAACAGCACATGTCCGCCAAGGCGCACATGATCAAGATTGATAAGAAAAATGTGGTGAATCGGAATATTGATCACCAGTTCGCGATCTGCTCGCGTGAGGATAAGACGGACTTCATTTATAAGTATTTGAAGGCGCGGGGTGAGGAGCGGGGCTTGATCTTTTGCCGCACTCGTGCGGGCGCGGTTTCACTGGGGCAGGATTTGACTAAGCTCGGTCTCGCGGTCGGCGTCTTGCAGGGCGACCTGAGCCAGAAGGATCGAGATAAAGTAATGCGTGCCTTCAAAAAAGAGCGCACACAGTTTTTGCTCGCGACCGATGTCGCCGCCCGCGGGATCGATGTCGAAGGCCTATCTTTTGTCATTCAGCACCAGTTGCCGGATGCGATGCAGTATTATACTCATCGTAGTGGTCGTACCGCACGTGCGGGTAAGAAGGGCGTGTCGATTACATTGATTGAGCCAAAGGAACGCCGTAAAATTACCCAGTTAGAAAAAGAACTTGGGTTGAATTTCTCGATGGTGGAATAGTGCTGCAGGCATCAGCACCACAACGTGATGCAATTAAAGCATCCGCACGACCTGTTGTTTGCCCTCGTCTGCTAGGCTCACGGATTCTCTGGTAGGGCGTCAAACTCCTGTTTGCGCTCGTCCATCCAAGCGTTCATTGCTTGCGGGGATTGCATTAACTGCATGATTTTTGCCATGCTTTCAAGGTGGGCGGCGTCCTGCTTCTAGAACATTTCCATGCCGTGCTGTTTGCTCAATTCCGTGAGCTCTTCAAATGTATTGGCTTGGAAAGTTTGGTCGCATGCGCCACCGAGTTGTTTGCAGGTCATTGTTTTCATCATTTAATTCTGATCTTTATTTTAGGTTATTGGTTCATGTCATAAGACGTTGTTTTTGCCGAATGCGGCTGCTGATAGGGTCGAGTGGATGGATCTAATGCTACTGCGCCATGTCGTTGAGTAAATTCAAGTAGCCTCCATAGACTTGGAAGATGGTCAAAACCATGAAGGCAGCGACCAATATAAACAGCAGCGTCGGGTAAACAATCGAGGCGTAAGTCATAGCGAGGTTCGCCTGCGTTTGGTATTGCTGGCCGGCCTTGAGCATCATCGCGTCGAGCTTGCCGCTGTGGGTGCCGGCGGCGTAGAATGCCACAAAATCAGGCGGAAATACTTTGTGCGCTTTGAGTTGCGTGGCGGGATCTTCGCCAGCGGTAAAGGTGGGTTCCATTGCTTGGTAGGCGCGGCTGATCTTTGAGTCGTGCGCGATGCGAGCGGAGCCTTGCCAAGCAGTATGCATTGGCACGCCGGCATTGATGAAGGTGCCGAGCGCATAGGAAAAGTCGGCGAGTGCCTGTGCTTGGCTGTAGCCCCGCAGCAGTGGAATGCAGCGTAGAATGCGAGTGAGTAGCGGGTTGTCAGTTTTGACCAGAAATAGCGTTATCGCGCCGAGTGCCCACACTGGCCCGATCAGTAGTGAGCTTTGTAACAGGTGTAGTGGGGCGTCCCATTCGAACCCATGTTCGTAGTCGATCATACGAACAATCGGTAAAATCAATGCCGCGATGTGCCAAACGCCTAGCGGATAAAGCAGTCCGAGCATGACTTTGAGCTGAGTGGCACCAATACGCTCGTGCCGATCGGAAAGATTATGTAAGGTCTGCGGCAGGCGGCCGGTCTCGATCGCCGTGCTGATAAAAACGCGATCAGCTTTCGGCAACCAAGCTGGTGCGGTCGCCATGACTGCTTCAATGGCAGTGCCGCCTTCGATCAATGCCCCCATGCGCAATCGATCTTGACTCGGTGGGCCTGCGCAAACGCTGATCGCTTCCGCGAGCCGTGTGCCGGAATCAAGGTGTTCCGCCAGCTGTCGATACCAGTTAGAGAGAACTTTATGTGAAGCCATGAAGAGGAGAAAGGGACCTGAGGAGGGGGCGGAGGCTTGAGGAGTGAGACTGGAGACTTGAGGGCTACTTAGTCAGTTCGCGTTCGAGCTGTTCGAGACGTGCAAGCTTGGCTTTGACCCGCTGCCGGTAGCGGTGTTGGCGTGCGGCGTTGATTTTTAATTTATGGGCGGCGCTTTTTTTCGGCCGCCCACGACGCAGTCGGATCACATTCTCCGGGATCGTAAAGAGATTGCGTGCTCGGAATGGCTCTGGGGTTTGACTGAGATCAATGACTTCGTCGATACAGGCGCTATCGGCAATCCGATTTGATTGGGTCACCCAGTTGGGTGCTGTGGTTTTGCTGAGCTGGCAAATCCAGTCCACATACGCGGCGAGGTAGGCATCACAGTAGCCATGATCCTTGAGGCGTGACCGCAGCAGTGGCGGAGCATCTTGAATCCGTTGTCGCAGCTCGCGCGCAGAGGATATCTGTTGCAACTCGCGTTGCCATTGCTGCAAGCGAGGTTGGAAATCGCTCGCCTGATGGATATTGAAGGTAACCTCGGCGGCAGTTGTGGGTGGCGAGAGTGGCATCCTAGTGTGTAATTTATGATTCAATATATAAATATATAGCTACGTAACGTATAAATAAAGAATAAAGTGTTATTCAGCGGATGATTTGGGTAAGTGCGGCAATGATTGTAGGCCGATTGGTGCAGCGGGTCAAATGGCAGGCAGCGGTGAATCTTGCCGGATACCGTCAGGCTCTGGGTGCTGTGCCTTAGGCCGTCGCCATTAAAAAATGAAGTGAAACCGCCCTCGCGATCTTCTGTCACGATCCGGCGTCGGCCTTATGGCTGCATCTGTGCCGCGCGGCTTAGCGTTTTTTTCTCATCCAGCCCAAAGAGATGGTTTTCTGATTCTTCACTTTGTTTTTTTGGGGCAGCATGGTCTCAATGAATTGCAGAATCTCATTGCGGCCGGCACGAGTCTTAGCTGAGCAACTAAAGGCTTTGTTGGCCTGAATACCCCATTCGTCTAATTTCTGCAGGAATAGTTTTGCGTGGTTTTCCACGGTGGTATCCGAGCTTTTATCTGACTTGGTGAAGACAATCGATACGGGTAGCTTGCAGGCTTGTAGCCACTCGATAAAGGCGAGGTCGCCTTCAATTGGTTCCATTCGTGAATCGACCAAAGCAAAGACATGCTTGAGGTTGTCGCGGCCGGTGAGATAGCCGCTGACATTGATGTTGAAGTCGTTCTGCTTCGCTTTGGAAAGTCGAGCATAGCCGTAACCAGGTAGATCGACGAGACTCCAAGTCTGATTAATATCGAAGAAATTAATCAGCTGCGTCTTGCCTGGCACGCTGGATGTTTTCGCGAGCTCTTTCTTACCAGTGAGCATGTTGATCAACGAAGATTTGCCGACATTAGAGCGACCGACAAATGCGAATTCGGGCTGCCAAGATGGCGGGCAGGCTTCGAGGTCGAGTGCACTGGTGCGGAATGTTGCGGTTTCAATCTTCATGAGTGCCGAGGGAATTAAAGGCAAAGTTCCGGGAATGCAAAATATAAAGAAGGGCTTGGACGTCCTCGCGGTCGTCGGGAGTCTGGTCCGCACTCGGCGGAATTCGTGCTGTCCTAGGTGATTTTTATCGCTTCAACTTTTCTCAGCTTCGTGCATGCTAACTTAATCTCGATAATGAAGACTCTACTTCGAAAACATGCATTCACGTTGTGGCTGGTTGTCGCCGTGCTGCTGGCGGTCTATTTCCCCGAGCCCGCCTCAAAGGGTGGTTTTTTGGGTGCGCAGTGGACCACACAGTGCGGCGTGGCGCTGATTTTTTTTTTACAAGGCTTGACACTGCCGACGCGTTCGCTGGCCGGAGGGTATAAGCCGAAACGCTTGCATGTGTTCGTCTTGGCGTGGAATTACCTGTGGTTTCCAGTGGTGACGGGCTTGCTGCTGATCCCGCTATCAGGGCTGTTGACGCCGGAGTTGTGCGTCGGTTTCTGGCTGCTGGCGATTTTGCCGACGACGGTGGCCTCGGCGATTGCCTTTACCTCGATCTCAGGCGGCGACACGAGTAATGCCATTTTTTCGACGATCTTTTCCAACCTATTAGCGGTGTTGGTAGTGCCGACGATTGCAGTGGCTTATCTCGCGAGTGAGACGGCGATTGAGATTTCATTGATGGGGATTTTTGTGAGTCTGGCGCGTTTATTGGTGTTGCCGTTGATCCTAGGGCAGGTGCTGCGGCAGTTGGTGCGGGCGCTTGCTGGGCGCATTGCTGGAGTGGCCAAATTGGTCAGTAGTGGCATTATTGTATTTATTGTGTATGCTGCATTTGCGCAGAGCGTGAGTTTGGGACTGTTGAATGAGCTGTCGTTGGCACTATGCCTCGGAGTGGCCGTGAGCATAGTGACGATATTACTGGTGACGAGTGTATTGATTTGGTGGAGTGGGTCTTGGTTGCGTTTGCAGCGTGCGCAGCGAATTGCAGCATTCTTTTGTGCGAGTCAGAAGTCGTTGGCCTCGGGACTGCCGTTGGCCTCGTCGATTTTGCTGGCAGCTCCGGGTGTGGTGGATCCTGCGATGGTATTGATCCCGTTGATTTGCTTTCACCCTGTGCAGTTGGCATTCGCCGGTCTACTGACGGGGTGGTTGGTGAAGTAGCATCTGGAATTTTACTGACGAGCTGAAGAGTAATGCTTTGTCATTGCCTCACATTAGATTCGTTGATTTAGGTATCGCGGCAATAATAGAGCGTTGCCCTCCAATTTTGACACAAAAAAGGCCACTCGTGGATGAGCGGCCTTTTAATGGTGATTGAGCGACTAAAATGGTGGCTCTTCGTCGAGGACTTCGTCGGCTGGATCGAAGGCTGGCGGAGTGCTGCTGGCTGCGCCAAGACTTTCGATCTTCCAGGCGGCAAGGTTGACATAATATTTTTCATTATATTCGTTACCTCGAAGGTCAAAGGTGACTTTGACCTTTTCGCCAACGCTGAGCTTGTTGACCAATTCGACCTTATCTTTAACACACTCGAACTTAATGTCCTGTGGGTATTTGTCAGCTTCGTCAGTGACGACGAATTCGCGCTTATTAAAGCCGCTGGCAAAGGTTTGTTCCTCGAAAATTACTTTTACGGTTCCAGATAGTTCATGCATGGGTCAGATCAAACCGACCCGTACGGCAGAAGCAAAACTTTTTCGCAGGAAATGTAAGGTTTTACTAAAATGTGCTGAATCGTGTTAGACGCCCGCACTGCCACCGAGGATGGCTAGCGCCTTCTTATCTGGGCTGCTACTACCCGTAGCCACTGCTTCGAGCAGGTCGTCACTGCTCGTGGAGAGCGATTTTGCCTGTCCTGTTTGTAGTAGATCAATGTGATAGGCTAATTTGAAGAAAATGTCGCGGCCGTAGCTTTCCTAGAGATCTGGGGTGCTAGGCTCAGGGTTTTTGAAAGAATTGGTAGGGATCTTCGAGGAGCAGCGCGGCCTTCGCGTAGCCTACTCGCTGTCCGCAGCTTCAATCAGATCGGTGCCGGCTTGGGCTGTGGCGATCATTGCTGAGTTCAGGCGATTGCGCAGAATAAAATAGGCGATCATTGCGGGGATGCCGATCACGAGCCCTGTCGCCGTTGTGATTAGGGCTTCGCCAATATCGCCCGCCAAGAGTTCAGGTCGACCCATGCCGCCGCGGCCAATTGTTTGGAACGCGCTAATCATGCCGCTGACTGTGCCGAGCAGACCAATCATTGGTGCGACCGAAGCGACGACATTCAAATAGTTGACCCATTGTGAGACGCTATTCTCTTCGGCTTCCAAGTTTTCGATGAAGAGATTCTCCGTCTTTTCGCGGCCTTTATGAATTTTTTTGAGCGCGGGAGAGAGTGCGCGCGTTAGGAGGTTGCTGGAGTCTTGTAGGTGCTTGTGGCCTTGCTCGATGTTACCGCTCTCTAGTGCGCCGCTGGTCGTCCTCAATTGCTCAGCGGTGAAAAATTTATTCGGTGTGGTTTCTTTCCATGAATAAAAGATCAAGAAGAACATAATTAACGAACAAGTGCCAAGTGGGTACATCGCCCAACCACCTTGCTGGATCAAGCCCCATAAATTAATAGTGTCTTCGGCGGCAGCGGTTACCTCGGGTGCGGCGTCTTGAGCCAGCACGGTTGAGGTGAGCGCGAGGCTGAGTAGTGCATGCTTTGCGCGTATTAAGCAGAGTGAGTCGTTTAGTTTCATAGTTTAGATAAGCTCGTTGTGCTAGGGTGTCTCGCGGTTTATTTTTTTCAGGTGCTCGTTGAGTTGCTTGAAGGGTGCGTCAAAAGTGGGGTCTGTTTTGGGCCAATTCAGTGACCGTTCTAGCATCTCTGCATACAATGTTAGCGCATAATCTTGATCTCGCAATCCCAAGGCGGAACTGATCGCTGCGGCATAGCACTGCGCTAGTTTATCGGGCGGGTTCGGCGTCGAAAAAACGATCGGTTGAAGCGCGGTGTCGAGTGCATCAGCGAAGTCTTCGTTGCGCAGTTGATCAGCGCTGCGCGTGTAATAGCCAAGGGCGGAGTCGCCGTACGGATCACGCGCAGCCAGCCATGCTTGTGTCAGCGGGCGTGCTTCGTCGTAGAGTTGTAGGCTATTGTAGCTATCGAGCACGGCGTCCTCAAGCGCACGTAGCGCATCTGGCTGACTGATCTGCGGTTTTAAAATACCAGTCACTGCAATCGCACGGGCGGGATTGTTGGATTTTAGGATTAGATCGACGTAGTAGATAAAGAAGTGCGACTCGGCGGGGGGCAGCAGGGGTATGATTTTTACGCGTTGCAGATAAAGTAGTTGTAGCAACTGCATGGCATTGTCGGATTCGCCGGCATTGATCCATTCAACTGCCAGCGTTTTGTAGCTTTCGCCCGGTATTGTGAAATTGAGAATTTCATTCACATTAAAGGTGTGAATGATTTCACCAGCGCCTTCAGAGGTGGCCACCTGTATTTGATTTCCAGATACATCGATCGAGTGCCCTGGAATTGTTCGACCATTCCTTAGATGCACCGCAATCGGTTGATGAAGTTCGTCATTGATTAGCACAAGTTCGTTGGGCGGAATGGCGGCGGTGGTAATCGTAGGCAGTAGGAATACCATTAAGATAAATCGATGAATTCTGTTGTCGCGTGGTTGCTTGTAAACGCCCTCGTTATGAGCTGAGCGAATGCGGGAAAGCCGTTGCAAGCAACGGCGCCATGATTTCGAGACGAATAAAAACCTCATGGTTGCGCCTCTCTTGCACTACAGGCTGCTTGAATAGTGAGCTCGGTTTGCGCCTGCACGATAGTGTCCAGCTTGGTGAGTTTGTCTTGTGCGAGTGTATAGGCGTCGAAGTCTTTTAGGCGCTCGTCGCTGACTAACTCGCGCAGGGTGTTGCTTGCGGCTGCGCTGTTGCCGATCTGCTCAAGCAGTAGCGCACTCTGCCAATAGGCATCGATGATGATTTCGGGGTAGGCGCGGTAGAGGGTGTAGATCCGCTGCCAGTAGGGGATCGCTCGCTCGGGGTTGTCCTGCGCGGTTTCGATCCGTGCGAGCCCGGCGAGTGATTGAGCATGCGGGCGGCCGCGCATGCCTTTGATTTGTAGGATCTCGTTGAGTACCGCTCGCGCACCTTCGTAGATGCCTTGCTGAGTCAGTATGTCGGCACTGAGCAGGCGCACCTCGGCGGCCAGTGGGTGCGCGGGTGTTTCTTCGAGGAAGCGTAGTAGCCAGCGGCGAGCTTCGGTGAGGCGTTCAGCATTGGCGGCGAGTTGCGCTTTGCCAAAATAAGCAGAACCACGCTCAAAGCGCTTCGGATATTCGGTTAGGATTTGTTCGCAGTAATCGTCGGCTGAGTTGTAGCCGCGTTGAATTAACACAAGGCCGACACTGGCGAGCGTCTCGGCGTCTTGTTGGTCAATCGGTACAAAACGGTGAATCGAGAGGAGGGTGGCGTCGGCTCGTTCGTCGCCGAGGCTACGACGTTGGCGGTTGGATTTGAACAATGTGAGGCGCGCAAACCAAGTGAGCTCGCCTTGGGCTAGGCTTTGCTCGGTGGCGTCCTGTAACCATGTGTTAAAGGTGGGCAGGGTGCTGTCGGTATTGCCGAGACGTTTATAGAGATCCGCGTAAGCGGAAAGGATTGAGCCGACGGCGCGTGCGTTGGCATCGTTGCCAAAACGGGTGATCGCTTGTTCAAACAATGGGAATGCTTCGGAGCCGCGTTCTTGCTGCTGTAGGGACCAGCCGATCCAGTAGAGTGCTTCGCTCACGCGCGGGCGTGCGTTGGCATCGTCGCGATCGATGTAGGCTTGCAGATGTTTACGCAGTAGATCGTAGCGTGCGAGCGCCTTGTAAATTTTCGAAGCTTGGAAGATCGCGTAGTCGTAGAGTTGCGCGTCGTCGGGCGGCACTTGACGAAAGGCATCGGCAGCTTGCAGGAGTTCACCTTGGCCCATGAAAATGTCGCCGCGCAGAGCTTGGGCTTCCGGCACGCGGTGATGGTCGGGAAACCCTTTAATCAGGGCATCGGCAGTTTTGAGTGCGGTGTTGTAGTCGCGCTGTGCATAGGTGACGTTGGCGATTCGGTAGTTGATTTCCGGATACAGTGGATGCTTCTTGCTGCTTTTCTTCAGCGCTTCAAGGGCATCTAAACTAGCGGTGTAGTCGCGCTCGAAGAAGAAGGACAGGCCGCGCCAGAGTTTGAGTTGCTCAACCAGACTGCTTTCAGGGAAGCGCTCGAGTGCGGTCTCGAAATCGTCACGGGCGGTGCTTTGTCGCTCCAACGCACTGAAGTTGTAGCCGCGGGTGAAATACCAGCGAGGCGCTTGCTTATCGTTGGGGAAGTGGGTGATGAGCTCATCGAGTACCGCGATCGCTTCGAGGAATTGACCTTCGCTCTGATAGGCGCGAGCAATCAGGAAAAGAGCGCTGTTGGCGAGTTTGTGGCCTGGGTGCTCGTTGAGAAATAACTGCGCAGTGTCACGGGCGCCTTGCCAGTCTTCCGCTTCGCTCAAGGACAAGATCCAGCGGTAGTGGGCTTCGGCACGGATGTCGGCTTCGAACTCGGGAGTTTGTGCGACGGTGCGAAACAAGATGGTGGCTTCGCGGTGGCGTTGCCAGAGTAAGTAGGCTTGGCCTAAACGTAGGTACAGGCCTGGGGTGTAGTCGGCCATGTGTTCGAGCAAGTCGAGTTGGCGGTTGAGCCGTGCAACCAGCTGCTGCGAGTGGCTCTTCCAGATGCTCGAGGCAAACAGTGATTGTTGAGCCACGGTACTTTTAACGAGCTCGAGCCGCTCACGTTGCTTATCAATCAGTACCTTGCGTGGCAATGTCAGTCGGTAGGCGCGCACCGCATCGCTGTAGTAACCTGTGGTGAGTAGTTGGTCGCCCGCGTCGAGGGCGGCGAAGCTCAGCACCGCGATGTCCGGCATCGCGGCGATATTCCAATCCGACTCAAATAAGATTTCACGGGCACGGTCGGCCGAATCGTTTTCACCTGCGATCTGTAGGGCTCGTAGGCGCGCTTGCATACGCAGCGTCTCGGGGGCCTCAGATTCATAAAATGCGTCGAGTAAAGCGATGGCAGTCGCTCCGTCGCCGATCTCATAGCGCAGATCTGCCTCTTGTAGCAGCGCGAGTGCGGCTTCGTTGGAGCCTGGAAACGTCAGCTGAAAATTGTGAAAGGTCTGCGCCGCCGCCGCCAGCGCATGGGTTTGCGACTGCGCGATCGCCGCATTGTAGAGTGCGAAAGCCTGTAAGCCCGAGTGTGGTTGGTATTGGCTGAGCAACTCGCCGAAGTAGATCAGCGCATCGGTGGGACGATCTGCCATCAGCGCAGCATAGCCGCGCACGGGCAGGATGGTTTGCTGGAAACTACGTGCTAAAAACTCTGGTTCGGTGCCATAATCGAGCTCCATGTTCTCAAATTGCCAATAACTAGTGGCGTAATCACCGCTACCGAAGCTCGTGATCGCTTGTTCTAATTGCTGCTGAAGCGTGGCTGTGGACGCCTGTGTGGGCAGGAATAGAGAGAGGCAAATCGACACCATTCCCAGGGCTACACGAGTATGAATGACAATGGTTAAATTTTGCCTCATTATAGTAACGTAATTATAATCACTGTCTTTCGAAAGTGCGAACAGGAATTAATGAAAATATTTTTTGAAACAGCATTGACAGGGTATTAAATTGTGATGGTTTGTCGTCTTCTTTTGGAAACGGGGCGTGGCGCAGCCTGGCTAGCGCATCTGCTTTGGGAGCAGAGGGTCGCAGGTTCGAATCCTGTCGCCCCGACCAAAATTAAACCCTTCTCGCTTGCGAGAAGGGTTTTTTTGTGTCGCTAAGGGCGACTGGAGTCGAACCTGCGAGCAAGCAGGTTTGACGCAGTGTTTTCAGGAACGGAGTGCCGCCCGGAAAACACGAAGAGGGCGAAGCAATCCTGTCGCCCTGCACCAGGCATCCCGTAATCGCGTGATAGACGAAAATCGGATGGACGTGTATACTGTGCTCACGATACTAAGAAACAAGCGTATATTATGAACCCTATTTCCCGTCGAAATTTTATCCAAACCGCTGCCGCTGCTACGGGAGCCTGCGTCTTACCACGCTTCAGTATTGGCCAGACAGGTGTCTCTGCGAACAGTAAGTTAAATATCGCGATGGTCGGTGCCGGTGGTATCGCTTATATGGCCTACAATGGCTTGCAGGGCGAAAACATCGTGGCCTTGTGTGATGTCGATTCGAATCGTTTGTACGAGCACGCGGAGAAGTATCCGCATATTAGAAAAGCTGCCACGTTCAGTGATTTTCGAGTGATGTTCGACAAGATGGGCAAGGAGATTGACGCGGTTTGCATCGGCACTCCCGATCACACTCACTTTGTCGCGACGATGGCGGCGATGGAGCGTGGCTTGCACGTCTTTACGCAAAAGCCGCTGACGCATAATATCTGGGAGGCGCGCACACTTCGCAAAGCCAACGAGCACTACAACCTAGTCACCTGCATGGGCAATCAGGGTCATACGTATGATGGACTTCGGCAGATGCGTGAGTGGGTGGAAGCGGATGTGTTTGGGCAGATCAATGAGGTTCACAGTTATCTGAAAGTTGACGGTCTGTTTGGTGTTAAACCTGGCTATCCACTGCCGCCACAGGTAAGCCCCGTGCCAGCGTCATTGGATTGGGATCTTTGGCAAGGTCCGTGCCCAGCGGCATCGTTCAATAATCGCTACCACCCAGGTGGGTGGCGGCGTTGGCGCAAATATGGCAATGGTATGTTGGGCGATTGGTTTCCGCATATTGCCGACGCGCCTGTGTGGATTTTGGATCTGTATGAGCCGGTCGCCGTCGAAGCAGAAACTGTCGTCGGTAGTAACGACTGGCTAGCACCGTCCGAGTGTCAGATCCGTTTTGAATTTCAGCATCGGGGCAGCAAGCAGCCTTGCACCTTCTACTGGCATAACAGCGCAACGGATTTAGGCTTTAGTCAGCCTGACAACTGGACATGGGGTGCCGAACTACCCAAAGGCGGCAGTTTCTTTTTCGGCGAGAAGACGGTCGGCTTTACCGATAACCGTTCCAGTAATCCGCGCTTGGCGAATCGTGACGAGATGAAGGCCTTTAAGGAGCAGGGCTATCCAGACGAAAAATATCCGCGCGTAAAAGGCGGGCCCTTTGTGGAGTGGACCCGTGCAATCAAAGGCGACGGGCCTGAGCCTGGTTCCAATTTTGAAGAGGCGAGCCGCTTTACCGAAGTCATGTTACTTGGCGCCTTGGCCGCGCGTTGTGGTGGGCGCATCGAATGGGATGCGAAGACCATGCAGATCACCAATCGTCCAGAGCTTAATCAATATCTGAAGGAGCCCGTGCGCGATGGCTGGTCCTACGGCGAGGCTCTGTGGAGCTAAGTGCCAAGCCTTGTATCATACTTAAAAAATACAAAATCCTTTCTCCGACGTCGCTGCCTTAAGCAATCCGTCGCTGAACCAACCTGATTAGCTATCGTCGTGTGCGGGGAAGAGCCCGAGATTAAATGCTTTACGCACCGCTGAAGGGGCATTCTGAACCTGGAGTTTTTCGTAGATATGGCGGATGTGGGTATCGACCGTGGCAAAACTAATGTTGAGTTGGTCGGCGATTTCTTTTTTCACCAGACCGTCACTGAGCAAGGTTAAGATTTCGAGTTCACGCGGCGTCACGACCGTGTTCATTTCCTGTGGAGCCAGTTTGCTTTGCAAGGTTTTGACAATGAATCCGGCGATGCTGACGTCGAGCGCTGCGCCGCCAGTCATGACGGTGTGGACCCCTTCGGTGAGTTTGTCGAGGGTGGAGGATTTGAGCAAGTAGCCTGCGGCGCCTCGGGAGATGGCAGCTAGGACGTCGGTTTCGTGGTCCGACTGAGTGAGGACGATGATCGGGGCCTTAGGCAGAGCTACACGGAAATATGGCAGTGCCTCCAGCCCGCTCATGCCAGGCAGGCGTAGGTCTAGTAGGATGAGGTCGGGTGTTGTCCCTGCGGGCATAGCCTTCAGCTCACGCAGTGCGGCTTCCGCAGTGCCGAATTGGCTGATCAGTTCGATGTCGCTTTCGGTTCCGAGTGTGAGGGTGATGATGTCTCGGTAGTCGCGGTTGTCCTCGACCAGCGTGATGCGGATAGTGTCTGTCATGATGTTGTTTTGTGCGAGTATCGGGTCTTCAACTGCAGGGTAACTTGGGTGCCACCGCTGGCGAGGCCTTCTGTTTTTAGCTTAGCCTTGAGAAGCCGTGCGCGGCGTTTTAGTGAGGCGGGGACTTCGCCATTTAAGCCATGGCCGTTGTCGGCAATTGACAAGGTGAGCATTCTATCGCCAGCAACGAGGTGAGTGGTGATCTGTGTGGCCTCGGCATGGCGAATGATGTTGGTCAGGCATTCCTTGTAGAACAGAAAGAGGCCGATGCGTTTGCCGAGGGAGATGTTCTGCAGTCGTTCCTCCCGTTCGAAGAATAGATCATGCTGATGATCGGCGGTGACTCGCGAGGCGGTGCGGCGCATGTCTTCGGCCAGGTCATCATAGAGCTCTTCGGCTTCCAGCATGTTGGTGCAGTATTTGGCTGCGGCTGCGCTGCGTTCCGTCAGAGAGCGCATGCGTTGTGTGAGTGTATCAAGCAGCTGCGGATTTTCTCTTTCCCGGCGGACAAAGTCGCTGAGTAGCCCGATCGCATGCAGATTTGCGCCCAGCTCATCGTGTAGGTCGGCGGCGATTTGCTCGCGAGTGCGATGGATCGCGCGTTGCTGGAGTGAGCGGTTGATGAGGAGGATAAAGCCGATGACGATCAGAAGCAGCGCCGCCAGCCAGATCATGCGCTGAAGCATCGTTTGTTGCTGTGCATAGCGTTGGTTGAGTTCGGCGGCTATGGGCGGGCGCTCCAATTCCAATTGGTGACGGCGGGCCAGTTGAGCCATCCATTCGCGGGTGGAGAGGATACGTCCGTAAAAGTTGCTGCCGTCTGTTAGTAAAGAGCTGGCACGATGGCTTGTTAAGAGCTCCGTGGTTACAGGCTTTTTGAGTGCGACGTTTTCTCCGTAAGCAAACAGTTCAATTTCCGCAAAGCCCACTCTTGACCGGATTATCCGATCCCCATGGATGAGGTCAGGCTCAAGCGCGGTCAGACGTACATAGCGGCAAGGTGTTTCAGGGAAGGCGCGCACGATGATGGGGCCTACATCGTAGATGGATACTTTGCGATACTCCATCAGGATTACGGCGTCGGAGAAATCGGCTCGTTGGGCGCCTTCCACAATGAGATGTTCGGGCAGGCCAAGTCCGCTGGTTGTGCTCTGTGGGGCGGTATCGCTTTGTTCCACCGTGTGCAGATGAATCCGAGATAAGGGCAGTACCGCCTGCAGATCGATCGTGATGGTGGGGGTGCTCGTTGGTCTTGCCCCATTGAAAAAGGCAACGGTTTTGTCTCCTTGCCCCGTGTCCATTTGATAGGGCATAAAGCCGTCGACTAGAAATTCCTTTTTGCGGCCTGGAAGTTGCGCAGGTTCGAGACGGCTGTCTGCAGAGGAGAGGACAATAGGGCGGTTAATCGCGACATTTTCTTCGCCGCTAAAAATCAGGAGTTCTGCTAGTTCAAGATTGAATTGACCGTCGAATTGACGCGCCGAGAGTTTTGTGGCCTCGACTCGCACCCAAGATGCAGTGATGTCGCAGGGCACGACCAGCGGCGCAATGCGCGGGAGGAGTTGATTTTCTTCGCTAAACGAGGCGATCACCGTGCCAGCGGAATTCGGATCTGTTCCGGCAAGGATCCGGAACTCTACAGGGAATCCATCTGCTTGGAACCCGTTTTCTGTATCACGCCAGATGGTTGGCACCAATACGATTTGGTCGATGGGGCTGGGCTGCTCCAGATTGACCTGCACCCATTCGAGTTGATTCGCATTTGAATGGGGCGGCGAGCGGTAGCCAATGGAGCCCGTCCCGCTACGCGGGTTGAAGCGGGCTAGTTGATTCAGTTCGGCGTCGATCACTGCCAAGCGTTGCTCCAGTTGAGTGGCGGAGAGGCGTTCCGGCAGCGTCTGCGCCGAGCTTGTCGCAGCCGACAAAGATCCGGCCAGTAAGCTTGTTAGACAGATGATGACAATTCGGTGCATGCTTGGTTCGAAATTAGGACAGTAGCGCGTGGGTTCTGCATGTCCAGTTTAAGCAAGGCGTTCGGGCGTCACGCAATCGCGTGATTGGCAGGATTGGTCGGTTGTGTTAGTCTCTACTCTTGGAACAAGATATGAATAAAAAAATAAAACTAAGCAGCTGCTTTTGGGGCGCAATGATGCTGTCGACTTTGTGCGCGAACGCGGCCAAGCAGGATTTTCAGCAGGTGCAGGATCAGCCAAATATTATATTCATCCTGACGGATGATCAGGGCTATGGCGATATCGGTCGTCATGGACATCCGCATCTTGACACCCCGCACATGGATAGTTTGCACGATGCGAGTGTGCGATTTGATAATTTTTATGTCAGTCCGTCCTGCTCGCCGACGCGTGCGGCATTGATGACAGGAATGCATGAATTCCGCAATGGGGTGACACATACGCTGATGCCGCGCGCACACTTATATCAGGACGCAACCATCCTGCCGCAGTTGCTGCAGTCGGCGGGCTATACTACCGGGTTCATTGGTAAATGGCATCTCGGTAACAGCAAAGGCTACATTCCAGCCGATCGAGGGTTTGATTGGTGCTCCACAAATGTCGGCGGCCCCCGCAAGCATTTTGACGTAGAGATGATTCGAAACAAAAAACGTTTCCCGACCAAAGGGTTTCGAGAGGATGTTTTTTTTGATGAAGCCATGGCATTTATGAATGAGGCTGGTGACCAGCCGTTTTTCCTCTACCTCTGCACTTATTCGCCGCATACGCCGCTGGATGCGCCAGAAGCTTTGATTACAAAATATAAAGCCAAAGGGCTGAACGATACGCATGCGAGCTATCTGGCGATGATTGAAAACATCGACCAAAACCTCGGCCGCTTGATGGCTTTCCTCAAAGAGCGAGGGCTGGAGGAGGATACGATTTTAATGTTCATCAACGACAACGGTGTGACCGAAGGACTCGATGTCTACAATGCAGACATGCGCGGCTCTAAATGCACTATCTGGGAGGGCGGCAGCCGCGCGATGTCGTTCTGGAAATGGCCTAGGCACTGGGATCCACGCACGGTGAATAACTTAACAGCTCATATCGATGTGGTGCCGACCTTGTGCGAGTTGGCTGGGGTAGCAATCCCTGAAGAGCTTCAGTCTGAACTACAGGGCTACAGCCTATTGCCATTACTGAATGGTGAAAATTGGGCACATGATGAGCGCTACTTGTTTCATAATGTCGGCCGCTGGCCAAGCGGGTCTGCTGCCTCGCACAAGCATGCCATGGGAGCCGTGCGGCAGGGCGATATGCTATTGCTGCGTAGTGTGCCATGCGCTGATCCGGACTGTACCAAATACAGTAGTCAATGCACCACGCTTCGCGGGGTTCGCAAGGGGCAGACGAAAGCCACGTATGCGAACGGAACCGCGCAATACCATTGGGGCGTCTCGGCGGCAGATCGCTGGGCGCTGTATGATGTCAAAAAAGACCCTGGTTGTCTGTACGACATCGCGTTACAGCATCCGGAACGTGTCAGCACAATGTCTGCAACTTACGATCAATGGTGGGATGAGCAGTATCCAGTGATGCTCGCTCGTGGCGGTGATGCTGGCGATCCCGATGCCAGTCGAAATGCTGCCTCGCGCGCACAACAGCATGCCGCAAAAGTGGCGCTTCAGAAGAAGGTGGCCAAAACAGCGAAAGCATTGGAACTGACTCATGAAAAATAAGGTTATTATAGCGTTTGCGATGGTCGTCGGTTCCCTGCATGCGGCAGAAATCGAAACTGCGCCGTACGACGGCAGCTGGGAATTGTTGCAGGCAATGCCGGTTCCGGCATGGTTTGATGACGGCAAGATCGGGATTTTCATTCATTGGGGGCCTTACAGTGCGATCGGCTATCGTAAAGGCGGCCGCGGCTACGCCGAATGGGTGCCGAGAATGATCTACCGGGATGCCAAGCATTATTACCCGTACTTGAAAGAACGTTGGGGCGCTCAGCCCCCTGAGTTTGGTTACAAGGACATCATCCCTGAATTCACCGCAGCCAATTGGGATCCGGCAGAATGGGCGAAGCTGTTCAAGCAGGTCGGTGCCCACTATGTGGTGCTGACCGCGGAGCACCATGACGGCTGGGCTAATTGGGATTCGGAGCTAACGCCGTGGAACGCTGTGGATAAGGGGCCAAAGCGCGACCTAGTTGGTGATCTTGGTAAGGCTGTTCGCAAACAGGGACTCAAATATGCGCCGTCGTATCACCGCGAGCGCCACACAGGATTTTTTGCCAAGGATCAGTATGTGGTGTACAGCGAGCCCATTGACGATATCGCCGAGGAGATCAAACGTGACCCGCAGGCGGCGCTGTTATACGGCCCGGACTTCAGCTACAATAAGAACTATGTTGATGACTACGTCGCCCGCTGGAAGGAAATCCAGGAGAAGTATAACCCGGATATGCTGTGGATGGATGATTTCCCGATCTACACCCGTGACGGCAACCAAGTGCGCCAAGGGCAGGCAAAATCCGAGATTCAGTACTTCGACGATCAGCTTCGAGGCATGATCACTGGATTCATGAACCATGGTGCGGCGCGTGGCCAGGCGGTCTATGTCAACAACAAGGGAGGCCAGCGCAACTGGCCGGATGGCGTCGGCTGCCTCGAAAAAGACAATCTAAAGATGAAGGTGATTGGCCCGAAGTGGCAAAGCTGCACCACTTTTGGTACTTCGTTTGGATACTTGGAAGGTGACACCTACAAGAGCATTGAAAGCGTCATCCATGAGATGATCGAGGTGATCAGCCGTAACGGCAACTTCCTCGTCAATATCGGCCCGAAAGCGGACGGCACCATTCCTGCACCGCAGGTTCAGCGTCTGCGGGCGATGGGCGAGTGGCTCGCAGTCAACGGCGCTGCCATCTATGGCAGTCGCTACTGGAAAGTCTGCGATCAGGCGAACGAACACCTGGCCTTCACCACCAAAGGTAAAAAACTCTACGCCATCAAACTGGCGAAGCCGACGGCGCCGTTTGTGATCGAAGCCACTGCGGGCTGGAACGCCGCGCAGATGACGTCGGTGGCGCTGCTCGGTTCAGCCGCGGACGTTAGCTGGAAAATGACTCCGGCCGGATTGCAAATTACACCGCCTGCTGACCTGGGCAAGAGCCAGCACGCCTGGTCGTTCGAGATCGTGACCGATCGCGAACAGCATCACCCGAATGTGATCCAGAAGGACGCGACCAAGGCCTTGCAAGGCACGAAAAAAGTCGATTTGGAAGGCCGAGTCAGAAAATTAAAGTAACACAGAATAAGATTTATTATGAACAGAATTATATGTGCAGTTGTTATGAGCGCCGTGTCAGTGGCTAATGGGCTGGTGGCGTCTGAAGGGGACAAAAACTGGCGGATCGACACCGCGGAGGAGTGGAACGAAGCCGCCCGCCAGATTGATGGGCTGGCAGTCAACGACGACCTCCTAGTTACCGCTAAAAAACAGGGTATTTACCGCAGCGAGTTGCAGCGCTTTGAGTCAAAGCGCTCAGCGCAAACGCTGACGCTGACTGCATCGGCCCAGTGGGAAAATTGGCAACCGACCAAGAGCAAGGTGACTCCGCCGACGCTCAGCGACGCACCGATCATGCTCGTTAAGGGGCCCGGCGACTACTGGATCCTCGGTCGTAATAAAGCCCCGCGAACCGCGAAGAACTTCAAGCCCGAAGCGGCGACCTTGGCAGGCTTTGCTGTGCCCTTACAGACCACGGCGTATCCGCATCTGTTCGATGCGCCTGGCGGTTTGAAGAGGAGCCTCGGCGGCTACCACGCCTGGCAGAGTCACGATATGGTCAACTGGGTGCATCATGGGCCAGTCACGCCAAAGTCTGCAAAATGGTCAACCACGGCCGAGTTCGTCGACGGCAAGGCCTACATTTATTACGACTTCCCCAATGATCAGGACCCACATCTCTATATCGACGACGATCTAACTGATGGCCAGCCTGGCGAAAATATTGGACTCGCGTTCAAAGACCCTTCCGACGGCTCGGATTGTGTCATCATTCGCGACCTCGATGGCAAGTTTCATTTGATCTACGAGGACTGGAGCCCAATCGACGCCAGCAAGCATTCATGGGATTCACCCTTAGCCGGGCATGCCGTCAGTGACGATGGTAAGGGCGACTTCAAAATTCTAGCCCCTGCCGTGGATGAACGCACCCAGCCAACCGGCAAGTTTATAGAATATCCGCATCCGCACTGGCACAAAGAAGACCCTAAAAACTTCCCTGGAAGAGTCGCGACTAAGCATGTGGATAAACATGGGATCAAAGCAGGGCAGACCGCGGCTTATGCCGAATACGAAATACACGCGCCCGAGCAGCATGCCTACGGCGACTGGGCAGGGATTGCGATTGGCGGGCAGTATTACCTTGTCGCCGATTACCATCCTGTGCATGAAGCTATTCGCATCGGGCTGTTTACCTCGCCGAGCTTGGATCAGAAATTCGAGTTCATCGGTGAACTCGGCAACGGCCACCCGGACCCAGACATTGGTTTTGCTGAGGGCCAATTCTATCTGATCAACCAAACCAAACACGACTACGTCAGCCCCGGCCCATGGGTCGAAACAGTCACCGCACGCGTTGGAGTAGATAGCAGCAACGATGGCAAAGCCGATATTTGGAGCGACTGGCAGGAGGTCAAAGAGCAGTATGACCACATCCAAGGTTTCTCCAAGCAGATCAAACGCATTCCCGCGTCGATGGATCTAAGCGAGTTGCCAGCAGGTTATGGCTTCTGCTTTGAGTTGAAGCTCGAAGATACCACAGCAAACCAATCCAAGCCGATGCTCGACAGCATCGAGATCCGTTTTAAATAACAAAAAGTGCCATAGAATATGAGAAACCAAATAGATAGAATCTGGCTCATTTTACTCTCGGCCGTCTTGGGCAGTGGTCTCGCGTTGCATGCACAGCCTCGTGCCGGCCAAACCCAAAACCTGAAATCCGACATCGTTTATAAGACAACGGCTCAAGGGGATCTGTATCTGGATCTCTACTATCCAGACTCCGGTCAATCGGGGCCACATCCCCTTGTGGTCTACACCCACGGGGGAGGCTGGGCGGCGGGCAACAAGAACCTTGGCGGGATGGGACCGGTGGTGCGCGGACTAACGGATAAGGGCTTTGCCGTGGTGTCGGTGAATTATCGCCTGTGTAAAAGTGGAGGCACGATCTGCATGAAAGATTGCGTGATCGATTGCAAGGATGCGGTTCGCTACCTCGCTAAAAACCACGATGAACTAAACTTGGATACGGATCAGGTCTTTACGTTTGGCGATTCAGCCGGAGGGCATCTTTGCCAAATGCTACTGCTTTCCTCGCCGCAAAGCTTTCCCGGTGCGAAAGAATTGGCCGACTATTCTTTCAAAATGATCGCTGGGGTTTCGTGGTACGGACCATGTGATTTTGAAAAGACGGATCTGTTTAACCACGATGACCGGAAGAAATTTCGCGATCGGTTCGGTGCACGTATTCTTAGGCCCGACTCAAAGCCCGCAGAAAAGCTGGCGCTCTACCGAGAAATGAGCCCAATCAATTATTTGCAGAAAAACAGCCCACCGCTATTGATGATTCAGGGCGATGGAGACACCACCATTCCCGTAAAGCATGCCTATTATATGAAAAAAAGGGCCGATGCTATTCAGGCACCAGTGGAAATCATGATTATTAAAAACGCTGGCCACAACTGGCGCAAGGCCGATGGATCCACCCCCATTGAGCCTACTCGGAAGGAAGTGATCCAACGGACGGTGGACTTTATTGTGGATCATCTAAAATAACAGAGAGGGATGAAAAAACAGTACATCAAAATTATTCTGAGTGCAGCACTCTGCTTGTTGGCAGTGCATGCATGCGCAGAGACCTTGCGCCCGAACATCGTCCTAATCATGTGTGACGACCTCGGCTACGGCGACGTGCAATGCCTGAACCCAGAGAACGGTAAGATCAAAACCCCGCACGTCGACAAACTCGCGGACCAGGGCATGATCTTTACCGACGCCCATTCAGGATCCGCAGTCTGCACTCCTACGCGCTATGGCCTTCTGACCGGCCGCTACAGCTGGCGCACACGGCTGCAGAATGGCGTGGCCACTGGCTTCAGACCCTGCCTGATTGCCCCAGACCGCCTCACCGTGGCGGGCTTACTCAAGAAACAAGGATACGCCACGGGGATCATTGGCAAATGGCATCTGGATTTCCAGTATCAGGATCCCAAGACAGGTGAGATCCTACCCAAAAAGGGGCGCGCGCCAATCGGAGCCACCATCCCCGATGGACCAGTCCACCGCGGCTTTGACACCTTTCATGGCATCCATCACGCCGGGCATATGGATACCATCATTGAGAACGACAAGGTGATCGAACGTCTGGATGAAATTCATAACCTGCCTCGCCTGACGGAAAAATCTGTTGCCTTCATCAAAGCGCGCGCCAAGTCACCCGAGCAACCGTTCTTCCTTTATGTCCCGCTCGGCTCACCACACGCCCCGATTGTGCCCACTAAAGAATGGCAAGGCAAAAGCGGCTTGAACGGCCACGCTGACTTTGTCATGCAAACCGACGCCACTGTGGGTGTCATCATGGACGCTCTGGAAGAAAATGGCTTTTCAGATAACACTCTGCTCATCTTCACTAGTGACAACGGCACCTCGAGGGGAGCCAACATTCGCGAATTGCGCGAGCAAGGGCATTATGTCAGCGCCCATTATCGGGGCTCGAAAGCCGACCTCTGGGAGGGCGGGCATCGAGTGCCGTTTGTCGTTCGCTGGCCGGGCAAGGTTCAGCCCGATTCCCGTTGCGATCAACTGATCACCCAGGTGGACTTCTTCGCGACGGTTTCGGAGATCACCGGCGAGCAAGCACTGGATATGGGTGAAGACAGTGTGAGCTTTTTGCCGGCTCTTTCCGGACAGCCTATTGTTTCCACCCGCAACGGTGTCATTCACCATTCGGTTTCCGGTCACTTTGGTTATCGTCAGGGCAAGTGGAAGCTGCTTCTTGCCCGGGGATCGGGCGGTTGGTCCGCCCCGACGGAACGCGGCGCGAATGCCGATGCGCCTCCAGCACAGCTCTACGACATGGAACGAGACCCCAGCGAGCAGAACAATCTGTATCTCACTCATCCTGAGGTGGCCGAAAGGTTGCTGGCAGATCTAACTTCGGATGTGGAGCGGGGGCGCAGCACCGACGGGCCGGACGCCAAAAATGATGTTGCGGAGATCAGGATCTGGAAGGGCAAAAGATCAGACGGAAAGAAGAAGCGCAGCAAGGAAAAGATCTAACAAGAAAAGACCAAAAACAGCACTCACTCTATGATCAAGTATCTCACCATTACCCTCATAGCCACCTTGGCCGCAGGCAGCAGCCTCGCAGCAGCCCAAGCCTCCGAATCCAAGCCTAACATCCTCTTCATCATGGTGGATGACCTGGGCAAGGAATGGATCAGCTGCTACGGAGCGGAGGACATCCAGACCCCGAACATTGATGTGCTGGCCGCCGGGGGGATGAAATTCAATAACGCCTACTCCATGCCACAGTGCACCCCGTCGCGCACCACACTGCTGACGGGTAAATACCCATGGCGTACTGGCTATGTGAATCACTGGGATGTGCCACGCTGGGGAGTCGGCTACTTTGACTGGAAAAAGAAGGAGAACACCACCTTTGCCCGTCTGATGAAAGACCTCGGTTACATGACCGCCGCAGCTGGCAAATGGCAGATCAATGACTTCCGCATCGAGCCGCAGGCGATGCAGAAACACGGCTTTGATGACTGGGCGATGTGGACGGGTGCGGAGACTGGCAACGAAGCCAGTGATCATCGATTCATTGAACCCTACATCAACACGCCAGAGGGCAGTAAGGTCTATACCGGAACGTTCGGCCCCGACGTGTATACTGACCACTTGATCAACTTCATGGCCAAGCACAAAGAGGAACCGATGTGCCTCTATTACCCGATGGCCCTCGTGCACAGACCGTGGGTTGCTACACCAGATCATCCAAACGCAAAGACCCGCAACGAAAGACACGTAGCCATGGTTCATTACGTGGATAAGATGGTGGGCAAATTGATAAAATCGCTCGACGATCTAGGCATACGCGAACGCACCATCGTCATCTTCACCACCGACAATGGCACCACTGGCGGTAGAGTCGGATTCACCGCGATACGCAACGGAGTAGAAGTCGCAGGAGCTAAGGGGGAACTATCTGAAGCAGGGGTGTGCGCCCCCTTCATTATCAACTGTCCAGGAACTATTGCGGCAGGTGTCGAGACCGATGCGCTGACCGATTTTGCAGATTTACTCCCCACCTTAGTAGAACTCGGCGGCGGCAAGGTGCCTGAGGACCTCATCCTCGACGGCGCATCGATTGCACCCGTTATTCTGGGTAAAAACCAAGACAGCGAGCGCCTGTGGATCATGTCCCTTGGTAGCGGTCAGGGGAAAATCGTCGACGGTCGTGTAGTGGGCGCAAAAGTTTTTGGCGAGCGCGTCATCCGCGACAAGCAGTACAAAGTGTGGGTTTCCAAAGAAAAGAAAATTACTCGCCTACACGACCTCAAAAAAGATCCTTGGGAGAAAACCAACCTACTTGATAGCGAGCTCGCCGAGCACAAAGCTGCGATGCAGAAATTTCAGTCTGTCGTTGATGCACTTCCCGATCAGGATGCCACTCCTTTTTACGAACCTAGAGCGGCTAATGCATGGGACCGAAAGGAGCAGGCGAAAAAGCCGAAGGCCGAATAGACACAACTCAGCTAAGCAGGCCAGATCCTGAAATCTACGCCTGCAGAGTAACTCCCAAAAAATAAACTCACATACTAAGTAACCTTGATGAATCGACGACGATTTTCCGCTTTTCGGTAAAAGACTGAGTCGTGCTTGCGTGAAGCACCCAAAGGGCATGGCACGCGCTAAATTTGATCAGGCCAAAGAATCGTTCAATTTAAGCCATGATGTCCCAGTTTGATTGAAGTGCAGAGCAATGCGTTGCTGTGTCACGTAAACACGTGATAGACAGTTTCTTTAAATTCGCTATCATTCTTAAATTTAAATAAGAATTGATATGAGATTAAAAGTATTTGGTCTGGCGGGATTAATAGGTATCGCGGCATGCGTGAACGCCGTGAATCAGCCGAATGTGGTATATATTTTTGCGGATGATATGGCATATGAGACGATCGCAGCGCATGGTATGCTGGATATCGACACGCCGAACCTGGATAAGTTGGCTGAGCGTGGCGCCAGCTTTACGCACGCCTACAATATGGGCTCGTGGAGTGGTGCGGTCTGTATGGCCAGTCGTAAGATGCTTAACACCGGCCAGTTTGTTTGGCGGGCGGAAACTGCCGATCTGAAAACACTCGTTGCCGAAAATAAGATGTGGTCGCAACGGATGCAGCAGGCTGGCTATCGTACTTACATGACGGGCAAATGGCACGTAAGCACAAAGGCAGATAAGATTTTTAATGTGGCGCAAAATGTGCGTGCTGGTATGCCAAGCCAGACACCGGAAGGCTACGATCGACCGAAGGATGTAGCGGATTACGCCACCGGCTGGAAGCCTTGGGATCCGCAGCACGGTGGCTATTGGAAAGGCGGAAAGCACTGGAGCGAAATAGTGGCTGACGATAGCGTCGCCTTCCTGGCTACTGCCGCGCAAGAAGATCAGCCGTTCTTTATGTATCTGGCATTTAACGCACCCCACGATCCGCGTCAGGCACCGAAGGAATACGTCGAACGCTATCCACTAGATCGGATTAAAATGCCCGAAAATTTCCTGCCCGAATATCCGCACGCCAGTGCCATTTGCGGCAAGCGCTTGCGCGATGAGAAGTTGATGCCGTATCCGCGCACGGAATTTTCGGTGAAGATCAACCGTCAGGAATATTTTGCAATTATCACGCACATGGACGATCAGATTGGTCGCATTCTTGCGGCGCTGGAAGCGACTGGCAAAGCGGACAATACCTACATCGTCTTTACCGCCGACCATGGTTTGGCGGTGGGGCATCACGGCTTGGTCGGGAAACAGAACATGTACGACCACAGTGTGCGGGTGCCCTTTTTAGTGGTTGGACCTACTGTGAACGCGGGTTCAAAAATAGATGCTCCCATCTACTTGCAAGACGTCGTGCCTACCGCTCTGGAACTCGCGGGTGCCTCAGTGGACGGAGTTGATTTTAAAAGCCTACTGCCGTTGTTGAACAATCAGCAAGGGGGGCATTACGATGCGATTTACGGTGCCTATTTAGATCGTCAGCGCATGGTCACCAAAGGGGATTGGAAACTAATTACTTACCCCAAGATTGGCGTTGAGCGTCTGTTCAATTTGAAGAAAGATCCGAATGAGATGAACGATTTGGTGAATAATCCGGAATACGCGCTCAAGCTCAGCGAACTGCGCGCTGCGCTGAGTGATGTGAGCCAAAGTATGGCCGACCCGTTGCTGGCTGAAGCCACTGCTAAACCGACTCGAAAGGGCCGGTAAGTGATCCGTATGAAATGTATCAACGCAGAGGACACGCGCACTATGAAAAAATACTTTTGTTTGGTATCGGTTGGCGGCTGTGCCTATCGCGACGCAGCTTAGATAGTTTATTGGAGGTATCAATCGAATGAAAATACGAAATTTTACAAAGTTAATCTGTGCCATCGGAATGATGGCGACCATGTCTCAGCTCGCCCTTGCCGAGGATTCAGGCAGCAATCCGAACAATGTTGTCGGTCTAGCAAAGGACCTCGACGACGGAGCTATTTCGTTTCTCAATGCGGAATCGTATGTCGCTCCAGACCGCTTAGCCGCCAAGCAGCAGCAAAATCAACCCAATATCCTTTGGCTCACCAGCGAGGATAATGGCATATCATGGGTCAGTTGTTACGGCGGAAAGAACAGCAAGACACCGGCGATCGATCAGCTTGCCAAAGAGGGCTTCCGCTACACGCATTGTTTCGACAATGCAGCGGTATGCGCGCCGACTCGATCCACTTGGATTACTGGTATGTATGCCATCTCCAATGGGACCCAGCCCATGCGCAGTCGCAACAATATCCCACATGATGTCATTCAATACTATCCAGACCTACTAAGGCAGTCAGGCTACCACTGCATCAATCGAGGAAAGACCGATTACAATATCGGTGGTCGGCTGGATCGAGCCTGTTGGGACAAAGATAGCACTGACTGGCAGGGCAGGCAGTCGGACCAACCCTTCTTTGCCGTCGTGAACTTCTCTAACAGCCACGAAAGTCGTGCGCACGGGGATGTGGAAAACACACGAAACGATCCCGCAAATATGACCTTGTATTCGTATCACCCAGACATTCCTGCTATCCGGAAAAATTACGCAAAATATGCTGATGCCGTTGAGCAAATGGACAGTGACGTACAGAAGACACTAGACGCCTTAAAGGAGGATGGTCTGTACGAGGACACCATCATTATCTACTGTTCAGATCATGGTGGCGTGATGCCCCGCAGTAAACGGTTTCTCTACTCGAGCGGAATTCACTGCCCCTTAATTATTCGCATTCCGGAAAAGTACAAACATCTCTGGCCGGCAGGGAAGCAACCTGGCGATACGGTCGATCGAATTGTAAGCTTTGTTGATATGCCAAAAACATGGTTGAGCCTTGCTGGGGTGAAGAATATCCCGGAGACCTTTCAAGGTTCAATCTTTCTTGGCAAACAGGTAGAACTGGAGCCGGAATATCATCTGAGTTTCCGTGAGCGGGCCGACGAGTGTTTTGATAATGTGCGTATGCTTAGAGATCGCCAGTTTGCGTATTATAAGAACTACATGCCCTACGTGCCGTCCGGGCAGCAGCTTGGCTACCTTTGGAGAGCCGCGGCTGCTCCAGCGTGGGAGCAACACCACCGGGAGGGAAAAACAGACGAGATTACTGGTCGGTTCTTCAGGCCGCGCGCCTCGGAAGAGTTCTACGATACAGTTAATGACTTCGATAACGTGCATAACCTGATTAACGAAGTAACGCACCAGAAGAAGATTGCCGAGATGCGCAAAGCGATGCGTGCGAAGCAGCTGGAACTCTATGATTCAGGCTTACTCCCGGAAACCATGCGAGTTAGACGAGCCGCAGCGAACAGTATGACTATCTATGCAATGGTCCGCGACCCGAAACTTTATCCACTTGCAAGTTATTTGGATGCCGCTGACATGGCACTCGAACGTGACGCAAAAAACCTGAAAGGACTCGAACAATCAATGTCGCACGCAGACGAAGGGATCCGCTACTGGGCAGTTGTCGGACTCTTTCTACTTGGAAATGATGCGGCCTCCGCAGTGGATACTTTAGAGAAAGCCCTGCAGGATGATTCGCATGAGGTGAGGATGATGGCAGCATGGGCAATGGTCAAGCTGGGCCATAAGGATAAGGGTCTTGACTGCTTAGATACTGCTCAGCCGCTTACAAATATCGTGACAAAAAGGCCTATAAACTTCAAGGAAAACATCCGCAGATGGATGGGCAAAGATGCTTTGAGGTGAAGAAGCTTTAACGATAAACATGCTCGTTACAGGAAACGGGACGAAAAAATAGTACTTAATGTATAAGAGAATAGATCGCTAAAAATCATGAAAAACAAAACAAAACCCGTGATGTTAGCGCTTGCTTCCATCCTATTGTTCGGCATCGCCGAGGCGTCGAACGACACGCCCAACATCATCGTGATCTTTAACGACGACCAAGGCTATCAGGATTTGGGATGCTTTGGCTCGCCCGATATTAAAACGCCGCAGATTGACCGCATGGCAGAGGAGGGGATGAAGTTCACCAGCTTCATGGTCGCCTCTCCGGTCTGTTCCGCCTCGCGCGCTGCGTTGCTGACTGGTTGTTATCCACACCGTGTGGGTGTGCCAGGGGTATTTTTCCCGAATACGGGGGCTCTGGGCTTAGCGCCGAAACACGTCACGATGGCTGAGGTGTTGAAGTCGGTTGGTTACAAAACCAAGGCGGTTGGGAAATGGCATTTGGGTGACCATTTACAGTTTTTGCCGACCAATCAGGGGTTCGACTCCTATTACGGCATTCCCTACAGCAACGATATGTTCCCGGCGAAGGGTATGCAGTACGCTGCGGACTGCTTGTTCCGAGAGGGTGTGACTCCAGAAGCACTAGTCGCAGCATTTCCTCGCGAGAAAAAAGGGATGAGTCGCTGGGAAAAGCAACCGCATAAGATGAGGGATCAAGTGCCGCTGATGCGTGACCAAGAATGCATCGAGTTTCCAGTGGATCAGACCACCATTACCAAACGCTATGCCGATGAAGGCATCGCATTTATCACTGAGAGTGTGACCGCAGACCAACCGTTCTTTCTGTATCTCGCCAACTCGATGCCACACACGCCGCTGTTTGCGTCGCCACAGTTTAAAGGTAAAAGTGAGCGTGGCCTTTACGGCGACGTCATCGAAGAGATCGATTTCAATGTCGGGCGTATTCTAAACCACCTCAAGGAACTGAAAATCGACCGCAATACGCTGGTGGTGGTCACGTCAGACAACGGGCCATGGTTGATTAAAGGTGAGCATGGTGGCAGTGCGCTGCCTCTGTTTGAAGGCAAAATGACCACCTTCGAGGGCGGGCAGCGTGTGCCCTGCGTGATGCAATGGTCGGGCCACATCCCAGCCGGATCGGTCTGCGATGAGCTCGCACTTTCGATGGACCTGTTGCCAACCTTTGCGCAGCTCTGCGGTGCCGCACTGCCGACCGTGCAGCCGCTTGATGGCAAAAACATTATCGACTTGATGACGGCCAAGGCTGGGGCAAAAACCCCGCACGAATATTTTTTCTACGACCGAACCGCCGTGCGCAGTGGCGACTGGAAATATCATTCCAAAGAGCGCTTTAAAGTGAAAGCCACCGCCCGGGAGCACCAAGGGCCGACACTCTACAACTTGAAAGAGGATATCGGCGAAGCAAACAATGTGATCGAGCAACACCCGGAGATTGCCGAACGCTTAGCTAAGGCCCTGCAAGCCAATCCAAACAAATGAGCACATTAATAAACGAAATGAACACGATAACCAGGAGATTGAATAGTATGAAAAGGTTATTTCTGATGGGATTGTTGGCGGCCGGCAGCTGTTTTGCGGACCGTCCTGAAAACCCGAATGTGATTCTGCTGCTGGCGGATGATCTCGGTTGGCAGGATTTAAAATGCTACGATATCGATGCGCCGAGCCCATATGAGACCCCGCATATTGATGCGTTTGCAAAAAAAGGGGTCCAGTTTTGGCAGGCGTACTCGCCGGCACCGACCTGTGCGCCGTCGCGCGCCGCGATTTTGAGCGGTACTCATCCGGCGCGCGCGCAGATGACGCATGTCTCTGGAGGCTATCCGCCGCGCCCGCATCACAAAACCGGCTGGAATATGATGGCGCCGTGGTACTCGGCGCGGATGCCCGGCGAAACAGTTACGATTGCCGAGGCGCTGAAAGCGCACGGCTACACCACTGGCCACAGCGGAAAATGGCATATCGCCAAGAGCCATCATCAAACTTATCCACAGCCGGAGGATCAGGGCTTTGACTACACGCGCCACAGCCGCGGTGCCCACTCCGGTTTGAAGAACCGTCTGACCGGCTTCGCCACCCGCGATCCGAAGGACCCTTACCGTCTGGACGACAACGGCTTCCCGTTCGACCAGACCACGGAGGATGCGATGACGTTTCTTCAGGACAACAAGGACAAGCCGTTCTTCCTCTATTTCGCCACCTGGCTGGTGCATGCGCCGATTATGACTCGCAGCGAACAGTTGCTGAACAAATATTGCGATAAGCTGGGGGTCGAACTGACTGAAGAACATCGAGACTATTGGAAACAGGAAGGGCAGACCAACCCGTTCTACTGCGCGATGATCGAGCAGTTCGACGCTTATTGTGGACGGCTGTTTAATTACCTCGAGGACACCGATGACCCGCGCTGGCCGGGGCATAAGCTGATTGAAAACACCTATGTTATATTCACCTCAGACAACGGCGGCATGGAGGGCGACCGAAACGCTATCTATACCGACAACTATCCGCTGGATCAGGGCAAGATATCGATTATGGAAGGCGGGACACGTGTGCCGCTGATTATTGTCGGCCCAGGCATTCAGCAGGGCGTGCAGTCGGATGTGATGGTGAACGGTCTCGATTTCTATCCGACTATTCTGTCGCTGACTGGTGCGCCGAAGCCGGCCGGAAAACAGTTTGACGGCTGCGATCTGTCAACGATCCTAACACAGAACCCGGCCGATGGATCGTTGATCCATCACCCCGACGGCGCGGTGCGCGACACCATGATGTGGCACTTTCCGAACTCCAAGTTCGAGAGCTCCATCCGCATCGGCGATTACAAGCTGGTCCGTAATTACAATACCAAACCCGAACTCGAACTATACCGCCTTTACCAGACCACGGACGGGAAACAGGTGCGGGGCGATATCGAAGAGGCCGAAAATCTGGTGGTCGCCATGCCCGAAAAGGTGGCGGCGATGAATGCAAAGCTGACAGATTACCTGAACGAAATGGACGCCAGCTATCCCTACTGGAATCCGCACTGTCCGCGCAACCCGAAGCGTGAGCTAGTTCCTACGGTGACCGGCGAGTCGCTACAGAGCGGCACGGCTGTGTTCACCTTCAAGGAGAACGGGGCGAAGGTCGTGCGGGCCGATCTGCTCTACAGCCCCAACGGCGGGGATCGTTTCGAGGAGTGGTTCCGCGCACCGGCAAAAATTCTGCCCGGTGGCAAGGTGTCGGCAGAGCTGCCTAAAGACGCCACGCACTACCTGATCAACCTCGTCGACGAAAACCAATTTCTGGTCAGCTATCCCGAAATGAGCTCGAAGGTGGGAGGGAAGTATTCAACGATAGCTCTGCCGGCTTCAAAGAAGAATGTCAGAGGGGAACAAAAGAAATGAATATAAAAGATAGAAAATTGACGGTTGCACTGTTGTGCGGGCTCGCGGCCGGAGCCTCACTGGCTGCTTCTGTGCAGTCCAACACCCAGGGTGTGAAACCCCAGCCGAACATTGTGCACATCCTGACCGACGATTTGGGTTGGCAGGATATCGCCTGTTACTACCGAGCGATGCACGATGGCGAGGAGTCGGTTTATGAAACGCCGCATATGGACCGCCTGGCTGCAAAGGGCCGGCGTTTTATGCAGGCCTATTCTCCGGCTCCAACCTGCGCGCCCTCGCGCGCGGCCTACATGGCGGGGCAGTACACGCCGCATACCGAGATTCTTTCTGTGCTGGGCGGGCGCCTGGCGCGGCCCTATAATGCAAGGCACGCCTACATGGATCCGTTCTATTCGTGTCGTCTGGATATCAACACCCCGATTATTGCCGATGTCCTGAAGGAGGCCGGCTACACGACGGCGCACATTCAGAAGTGGCATATCGGCGGACGCTCTGAGGGCTACCCGGGACCGCTGGACTACGGCTTCGATTTCAGCTGGGATTGGCGGACTGGGCATTACAACGATCCGGAGCTCTATGATCCGTCCGACAACAAGACGGCGAATCCGAACGGGGTCTATACTCCGATGTCTCCGGACCGGATTACCGGGTTTGCTGCGAGCTACGATCAGAGCCAGCCGTACGCGCTGGATCCGCATGACGATGACCGTCCGTTCGATACGGTGGTCGATGTTGCCGTCCGCTGGATGGACAAAGTAAAGGATGAGGACCAGCCGTTTTTCATGAACTTCTGTACGAAGTTTGTGCACGCCCCGTTCAGCACCCGCGACCGCAAGCGCCTGGAGCACTACTGCAAAAAGATGGGCGTGCCGTTCCCGACCGATCCCGGCCGGATTGCCAACATGGAGCCGGGCTTTAGAAATCCGTATTATGCTGCGATGCTCGATACGCTCGACTGGCAGGTCGGCAAGATCATGACTTTTCTGGAAACCACCGACGATCCGCGCAATCCTGGCCATAAGCTGATCGACCATACCTACATCATGGTCAGTTCCGACAACGGCGGGCTGGAAAAGGCACCGATCGCGCGGGGAAGAGACCGGGGGCAACCCGAGCGGGTTACCGATAACACGCCGCTGAATGCCGGTAAGCACAAAATCTTTGAAGGCGGGATTCGGATTCCCTTTATCATTGCAGGGCCGGGAATTGAAAAGGGCAGCGTCTGCGATACACCGATCCATCTGATTGACCTGTTCCCGACCTACATGGCAATGGCCGGAGCCGAAACTGAAACCGCGCTGGATCTCGACGGCTGCAACGTGCTACCGGTCTTTCTCGGCAAGGATTCCGATGTGAAGTTTGCCGACGGAACCGTTCGCGATTCGCTGTTCTGGCACTTCCCGGGCGTGACGTCCTCGTCGAGCATCATCCGCAAAGGCGGCTGGAAACTGCGGCTAAACTATGCGCCGGAGCTGAACGGGCTGCCCCCGATTATGCTCTACAAGCTCTACAATGACGACGGCTCGGTCTGCGACGTGGGCGAAGCCAACAATCTGGCAACGTCGCATCCGGAAAAAACGAATGCACTACTCGCCGAACTGCAGGAATGGCTGGCTAAATATGATGCGGCGATGCCGTATAAGAATGCGCAGCAGGCCGGCGGCTCCCCGCTGCCCGGCACCGATCGGGTTCCGGCCGTGGTTGAACGGCAGCGTGCAGGGAACCGTCTGGAAGTGCTCGTCGAAACCGGCGCCAACAAATCGAAGGTGGTTGAGGCCCGGCTGATCTACACCACCAACGGCAGCGGGCTGCTCAGGGAGCGTATGACGAAAGAGGAGTGGTTCGAGGCTCCGGCTGTAATCAGCGGGGGAACTGCGACCGCTATCGCGCCACCCGGCATGACCCATGGGGTCTTCTATCTGCGCGATGCAAACGGGTTTCTGATCACCTCCGAGCTGATACCGCCTCGCGCCGGGCTGGGATCAAGCAAAGCATCCGGAACCGACCTGATTGAGGACGGCTACGCTTTCCGCCCCGGACTGCTTTCGCTGATCGATCTTGCCGTTTCAGCCAAGGATAATGCGAACAAGGCCGGGCTGAACACGGCGCGTTTGGATCAAGAAATTCAATCGGCCAAAGCGGTGGTCAAGACCCCGGTGAATGAACAAGCCTATGCTCTGGTGTTGCGGGCGCTGCGCAAAGCCATCAAGTCGCTCGACGTTCCGCAAGCGAAGCTGCCGGTGCTGAACCAGTTCGCTACGGAAAAGTGGTGATCGATTTTCTCGTCTTCATTTGAGAGTTGTAGCGTATCTAAATATCGCAATGCAAAGAGAACGACATACCCCCATTTTCTTCATTCTATCACGTGATCACGTGATATTACAGCGATGACCGATGTGTTATAATCACGCAAGTGACTCAGCTTCGTGACCTCAACCACTTGAAAGTCGAATCAAACGGAATCAGGACCAATTAATTATGAAAAACAGGAAACACCAAAACCGGGGTCGTCAAAATAGTCTTTTGATAGCGAGCCTAGTATTTGTTTTAGCCAGCATGTCGATCTTAGCACAACCCCTCTATGGTGAAGCGAAAACGCAAGCCGACCCAGCACAACGGCCGAATATCGTATTCATCTTAAGCGATGATCAGGCATGGACGGATTATGGGTTTATGGGGCATGAGGATATCAAGACGCCTCACTTGGATAAGTTGTCCGAGCAGGGCCTGTTATTCGACCGTGGTTATCTCGCTGCGCCACTGTGCCGACCATCGCTGGCGTCGCTGGCAACCGGGCTCTATCCCTTCCAACACGGAGTGACGGGGAACGATGTAAACGGAAACAAAAACCGTGCGGAGCTGGATAAGCCGGTTCGGCAGGCTTTTCATCAGCATCCCAGCTTTATTAAACTGCTGAGCGCAAACGGCTATCTGACCCATCAGTCGGGCAAATGGTGGGAGGGCTCGTATCAGGACGGCGGCTTTACTCATGGCATGACCCATGGGGATCCGGACCGCCGTGGCCGGCACGGTGATGAAGGCCTGACCATCGGGCGCGAAGGAATCCAGCCCGTAACGGATTTTATCGATCTTGCGGTTGCGGAAGAAAAGCCTTTTCTGATCTGGTATGCGCCGTATATGCCGCACACGCCACACAATCCCCCTGAAAGGCTGTTGAAAAAATATACGCGACCGGACCGCGCAGAGGATGTGGCCAAGTATTATGCGATGTGTGAATGGTTTGACGAAACCTGTGGGGAACTATTGGGCGCCATCGAGCAGCGTGGCCTGACGGAAAACACCGTCGTGCTCTACATCTGTGATAATGGCTGGGTGGCGGCCAGCGCTAACACGAATGATCCGAACCAGAAAAAAGGAAAATACTCCCTGCGCTCCAAGGCCAGCCCCTATGAGAACGGTATTCGCACGCCTATCATGGTATCATGGCCGGGCAAGGTGAAGCCGGGGCGCTCTCCAAACCTGGCGCATGCCATTGACATCTTTCCCACCATCGCAGCGGCGGCTGGTATAGAAGCCCCGGCGAGTCTTCCCGGGATTGACCTGCTTAATGAGAAAGCCCGCAAGGACAGGAAGACTGTATTCGGGGTTTGCCACGCCGCCCGTAACATGACCCTTGGGCGTCCAGATGATACCTTGCAGTATCTCTGGTGTGTGGAGGGAGAATGGAAGTTGCTGCTGCGCTATCACGTTTCGAATCCGACCCATTACCCTTATCTAAACCGGTGGGACAAGGCGCCAGTCCGGCTCTACAATTTGAAGGACGATCCCCAGGAAAAGAATGATCTGGCGTCAACGCGACCAGAGCTGGTTGAGCGTCTGTCCAAGCAAATCGAAAATTGGCACAAGGTCCCCAGAGATTAGGAGAGAGATCATAGGCTGAAAATGGGGTCATGTCGTTCTATTTACAATTCCTCGGTTCACCTCGTCTGACTTCAAGCTGACGCGTGGTGTCGCGGTGTGGTGTGTGGGGAAAGAAGCGGTAACTGGCATGCTGAGAAGAGTGGGGTGATACTCGGCTTTGCCGAGAGTGAGGAGTGAGGAGTGAGGAGTGAGGAGTGAGGAGTGAGGAGTGAGCGGCGATCCTGTGAGGCAATAACGGAAACTAGTTTTTTCGGACTAGTGCCTGGCAGATTAGCTAATCGGGGGCTGTGGTGTGGCTAATGCGCTGCTGCGCAGCGAGTGAGGACTCGGTTTCACCGAGAGTGAGAGTGATAGTGAGAGTGGCCGCGTAAAACGCTTGGGGCTTCCGTCTTCATTGCATTACGCCGTGACGAGTCACGAGTTACGCCTTCACGAGTCGTCCCACGCGGTTTGGTGACTTACAGCTAGCTTGGGGGGCATTCTTACGTCGTGCGTGATAAGCGTTCCATCAGCGTCCATAAGCGGTGCCCGGCTCTGCCGGTTCTGGATCTGTTCTTGGGCTCTGCTGTTTATAACCACAGAGATTCGGCACCCAAGGGCATAATAAAGGTTCATCGTCATTTAGCGGGGAGATGCTGTTGATCACCACTGTCAACTCCTCCCATGCCCCCATTTTCTGCATTCTATCACGCGAATGCGTGATACTACAGCGAGGATCGATGTGTTATAGTTGCGCGAGTGACTCGGTTTCGTTACCTCAACCACTTGAAACCCGAATCACCCCCTGAACACTAGTGAAGTCGCATATGGGAAAGAACATGAAATACTTACGATATTATAAGCTTAGCGTTGTCGCCGTCTGTGGCCTGATGGTTTCCGCTGCGATGGCCTCTGCTCGTCCTGTTGAAACAGAGGGTGCTGCCGCGCTGCATGCCGGGTTTACTGATCCGGAGATGGAGTATGGTCCGCGCACCTGGTGGCACTGGATCAATGAGCGCATTAGCAAAGACGGAATCACCAAAGATCTCGAGGCCATGAAGACCATGGGCTACAAGGGCGTGCACATGATCAATTTGCCCTCGATACAGACGGAGTGGACCATCGGTGATGATATCTTCGGCAGCGAGATCTGGTATGAGAAGGTCGGCTTCGCTGTCAGGGAGTGCGAACGTCTCGGACTGGAGTTCAGCTTTGGCAGCTGTCCGGGGTGGGTCGCCGGCGGCCCCTGGGTCGGTCCGGAGCAGTCGATGCAGGATATTCATTGGCGTCATACATTTGTGACGGGGCCGACCAAGGGCCGGATTCAACTGCCGCAGCCGAATCAGATTCGCGGGTTTTACCGCGATGTCGCGGTGCTGGCATACCCAAGCCTGCCGGGGGAGGCGGAGCCGCTGGCGTCATTGGTCAAGCGTGTGCGCTCGGATGATTTTTCCGAGGTCGACTGGTCTGCGGCGATGGACGGTGACGGCGAAAGCTACGTCGAGCTTCCGGGCGCACAGCGCGGCGACGGCCCGCGATCGGTCGTCTTCGAGTTCATCGCGCCTCAGACGGTCCGTTCGCTGGATATCGAACTACATGAAGACAGCGCAAGCCGCACCTTTAAGCTTTACGGCAGTATGGATGGCAAGAGCTGGCGGCCTTTAGCGAACTTGCGCCGCTGGATGAAGCACTTTGATCCCCGCCGCGAGGAACTCGTCCAGGGGTTTCCGGATGCGAGCGTGAAATTTGTGAAGCTTGAGTTCCCGGCAGCGACTCCCGATCCGGAGGAACCGATGAAGCTCTACGAGCTGAACTTCACCTCCGCTCGTCTGACCAATATTTTCACCAAGTCGGCGCGGATGCGCACGCACCCGACGATTTCCGAGCCCTCCACGCAGAAGGTGCCCGCCGATCAATTGATTGCCGTGGATCAGGTGCTCGATCTTTCGGCTCATTTGCAGGAAGACGGCACGCTGAACGTTGAACTGCCTGCAGGGGAGTGGACGATTCTGCGTTTTGGCCATACCAGCAATGGCAATAAGATTCATCCGGCTTCGGAACGTGCGGAAGGTCTGGAAGTGGATAAGCTCAGCAAGGAGGCGCTCATCCATCATTTGGACAACGGAGTGACCAAAGAAGTTCTGGAGCGCATGGGCGCGCTGACAGGAAAAACGGTGGTCGAGATGAGCATCGATAGTTGGGAGGCTAACTGCCAGTCATGGACGGCGAAATTTCCCGAAGCGTTTGAAGCACGCCGCGGGTATGACATGACGAAATGGCTGATTGCGCTGACCGGTCGATTTGTGGAGAGCGTGGATGAAACCGAGCGCTTCCTCTGGGATTACCGCCGCACCATCGGCGACCTGCTGGCGGATAATTTCTACGGCGCCTTTGCCGACTACGTGCATGAGTGGGGAGTGAAGCTTTCTGCTGAAGCGCCGGGAATCGGTATGCCGATTCATGGCGACTATATCCAGATGCAAGGCAAGCTGGATATCCCGATGGGCGAATTCTGGCTCGGCGGCGAGCTGAACAAAAAATACCCGCAATGGCGTGGCGGGCAGGATAACACCAAAGAAGCGGCGGCAGCAGGGCATGTGTATGGCAAAGAGGTCATTGCCTGCGAAGCCTTCACCTCGTTTGCGCACAACGACGGGTTTACACAGTATCCGCACACCTTGAAGCCGGTCGGTGACCGTCAGTTCTGCAAAGGGATGAACGAAATGGTCTTCCACCGCTACGCGCACCAGCCGGACGAAAAGGTGCCCGGGATGGGCTTAGGGCAGTTCGGCTTGAACCTGGAGCGCACCACCACCTGGTGGGAGCCGGGCCGCGAGTGGATCACCTATCTGCGCCGCTGCCAATACATGCTGCGCCAAGGCCGCTTCTTCGCGGACGCCTGCTACTATTATGGTCAGGATGTGCCGGGCAGTGCCTACTTCTTTTCCCCGGCCGGAAACCTGGATGAACGCAAAAAGATGCTGCCGGTTTTGCCGAAGGGCTATGACTACGACGTCTGCGACCACACCACCTTTGCGACGATGTTTGTCGAAGACGGATTCGTTGGCTTACCGAGCGGCATGCGCTATAAATATCTCGTGTTGCCGGATCATGCGCGCTACACCCCGGATGCGCTGGAAAAAGTGGCGGAGCTGGTGAAGGCTGGCGCGACTGTGATCGGTCGCAAACCGTCGCGGTGCCCATCGCTCGCCGACTTCGAAAATGCCGATGCGCAGATTCAGAAGATGGCCGCTGATCTGTGGCCGAAAGGCAAAGGCGAACGCCGCGTCGGCAAGGGGCGGGTCATCGCCGGCAAATCGTTCGAAGCAATTTTGGCCGAAGACAAGCTGAGCGCGGACTTCAGTTCCGGTGACGACAACGTCTGGTATATCCACCGCAAGCTGAATGAGGGCGATGCCTACTTTGTCGCCTATCAGGAAGACCAGGCTAAAGACCTTTCGCTCAGCTTCCGCGTCACTGGCCTGGTTCCGGAAATCTGGAATCCGGTCACTGGCGAAAAGACGATAGTTGCGAATTATATCGATGACGGAACCGTCACCAGCCTGCCGATTCAAATGGATCCATACGGCTCGCGTTTTGTTGTGTTTCACCCCGGCGATACGAAAAACGCTGTCACCAAGCTGACCAAAGACGGACAGCCGGTTGTTTTGGACGGCAACGGCTTGCGCTTCACGGTATGGGAAAACGGCAACTACGCCGCTACGTTTGCTGACGGCGCGAGTGCCGAAGCAAGCATTGAAAACCTACCTTCGCCGGAACGTGTGGAGGGCGGCTGGACTGTTTCCTTTCAGAAAGAGCGCGGCGCGCCGGATGGACCGATTGCTTTTGACAAGCTCATCTCTTGGACGGAGCGCTCGGAGGAGGGGATCAAATATTTTTCCGGCACTGCCACCTATGAGAAAGGCATTCCTATCCGTGAGGAACAGTTGACCGGCGGCCGCCGCGTCTGGCTGGATCTGGGGCAGGTGGAACAACTGGCCGAGGTCACCGTGAACGATCAGCGGCTGGCTGTGCTGTGGAAACCGCCGTTTCGTGTCGACATCACCGATGCGGTTAATCCCGGCGCCAACCATGTGAAGGTCAAAGTGACCAACTGTTGGAAGAATCGAATCCTAGGCGATTGGAAGGTGCCGTCCGCTCAGAAGATTACCTGGACCTTGTATCCGTTTTATCACGACGATAAGGATGCGCCGCTGATGCCCTCCGGCCTGCTCGGGCCGGTGCGTCTGAGCTATTCACAAGCTATTGTGTTCAAACCATAAAATGAAATGATGCATTACAAAAAAATGATAATTGCGGCAAGCGCACTGCTGGCTGGCTGTTGCATCAACGCTAGCGCGCAGGAAACGGCGTCGCCGAATGTGCTGCTGATTGCCATCGACGATTTGAACGACTGGATCGGTTGCATGGGCGGGCACCCGCAGGCGAAGACGCCGAATATGGATCGGCTCGCCGCACGCGGGGTGCTGTTCAATAATGCGCACTGCCAAGCGCCGGTGTGTAACCCGTCACGTGCCAGTATGATGACCTCGCTCTATCCGAGTACGTCCGGGGTTTACTTTCTGACTCCTGATCTGAGCCGATCGCCGGTCGCAATGAATAATACCTTGTTGCCGAAGCGTTTTCAAAATGAAGGCTATCACGTCACGGGTGCCGGCAAGCTCTTTCATGGGAATCTGAACGAAAAACATATGCCAAATTATGCAGGGTCCTTTGGCGGGTTTGGCCCACTCCCCAAAGAGAAAATCGGTCCGTTTCCCGAGAAAAGAATATGGGACTGGGGCGTGTTCCCTGAAAAAGATGAACTGATGACGGATCATAAAATAGCCGCTTGGGGTATGCAGCAATTGGCGAAGCAACAGGATAAACCCTTGTTTCTGGCGACGGGGTTTTACACTCCGCACGTTCCACAATATGCACCGCAGAAGTGGTTCGACCTCTATCCCCTTGAAACATTGCAACTACCCGAAGTGGTAGAAAACGATTTAAGGGATATTCCAGAATACGGAGTCAACATTACCCGGCTCAAGCATGTGGCGCCGACGATGGAGTGGGTCAAAAAGAATAATCAATGGAAGCCGCTGGTTCAGTCCTATCTGGCCTGCATCAGTTTCACCGACCACCAGGTGGGTAAACTGCTCGATGCATTGGATAACAGCCCGTACAAAGACAATACCTACATTGTCCTTTATACCGACCACGGTTTTCATCAGGGCGAGAAGGAGCGATTTGCCAAGCGCAGTTTGTGGGAAGACGGAACGCGCACGCCTATGATCATTGCCGGGCCGGGACTTGTGAAAGGTAAGGTGTGCTCAAAGCCGACCCAGTTGCTCGATATTTATCCAACACTGTTGGAACTGACCGGCTTGAATGCCGACCCCAAACTCGAGGGAAATTCACTTGTTCCACTTCTGAAAAATCCACAGGCAGATTGGCCGCACATGGCGCGCACCAGTTTCGGGCCGGGTAACTATTCCATCGTTTCCGAGCACTACCGCTACATCCATTACAATGACGGCTCGGAAGAGTTCTACGATCGCACAAAAGACACGCACGAGTGGAACAATGTGATTAATAACCCGGAATACGCAGAGGTTATCAAAACACACCGAACTCAGATCCCGCAGCAACGTCACGAAATCTTGGGGCACAGTTCAACCGGTCACAAATCATTTGAGGCCAGTGAAGCGGTCAGCCGCGGCGAACCCGTTCCGGCGGACAAAAAGGTGATAAAGAAGAGGAAGAAGAGATAAAGGGGCTTTTTGATGATAAAATCTATACAAATAATAGCTTTGCTTGTGATGGCGGCCAGCGTATCGGTGGCCGAGGTTAATACAGGAAAATCGCCCAACATTCTTCTGATCCTGGTCGATGATATGGGGTATTCCGACCTAGGATGTTACGGTGGAGAGATCAATACACCGACCATTGATCGTTTGGCGTCAAACGGTTTGCGCTACTCACAGTTCTATAACAGTGCTCGTTGCACGCCAACACGAGCAGCGATTCTGTCAGGTTATTACGCTCAGCAAATCAACCGCGATTCTGTTCTTGAGTTAAAGGGAAAAGGTGTGCGCCCAAAGTGGGCTCGCTTGTTGCCGGATTATCTAAAACCTGCCGGATACCGCTCCTATCACTCCGGCAAGTGGCACATTGACGGCAAGCCAATGGGGAATGGATTCGATCGTTCGTTATATATTGATAATCATGGTGAATTCAGCCCCAAGGTGCTTTTAAAGAATGGCAAAAGAATAGAACCCAAGGATGGATTTTATGCAACGACCGCTGTCGCGGATCATGTGATCGAAGTGCTAAAGGAGCATCAGAACAACCATGCTGACAAACCGTTCTTTTCGTTTGTTGCATTTACCGCCCCCCATTTCCCCTTGCAAGCGTTGCCTGAGGATATTGCACGGGTAGGAGATCGTTACAAAGTCGGGTGGGATGTAATCCGAAATCAGCGCTGGGAACGTTTGCAGAAAATGGGCCTGGTCGAGGGAGCGCTCTCTAAGGTGGATTACCATCAAGGCCCTCCTTTAGATTTTTCTGAACAGCTCGTAGTCCTTGGAGAGGGTGAGGTCGATCGTCCTGTTCCCTGGAATGATCTCACTGAGACGCAGAAAGAATTCCAACAAGTAAAGATGACGATTCATGCGGCAATGATCGAACGGATCGATATCGAAGTGGGCCGCATTATCAAACAACTTCAAGCAATGGATTCCTTTGAGGATACCGTCATATTCTTTTTGTCTGACAATGGAGCCAGTGCTGAGATGATGGTGCGTGGGTATGGTCACGATCCTGAAGCGGCGCCGGGCTCGGCAGACACTTATTTGTGCCTGGGGCCGGGGTGGTCGACGGTCGCCAACACACCGTTTAGAAAACATAAAGTGTGGGCGCATGAAGGCGGGACCTGTACCCCATTGATTGTGCACTGGCCGAAACAGATTTCAGAAGCTGGGGTAATACGGGAAACCCCCGGCCATGTGATTGACATGGTTCCCTCTATTCTCGATCTGGCGGGCGCAACACCAGCCAAGAAAAAGGTTCCCTTCCCGGGGCAGAGCCTGCGCCCGACCTTCAAGGGGGACAGGGGCGAAAGCCGAACACTCTGGTTCTCACACCGAAACAATGAGGCCCTTCGAAACGGGGACTGGAAGCTGGTGAAGCCCAATGACGGGCCCTGGGAACTTTACAATCTGAAAGAAGACCGCGCAGAAACGAATGATCTGGTGGCTCAATATCCGGAAAAAGTCAAAGCGCTCAAGAAACAATGGGAATCCCAGATCGAGCAGATGCGACAAGTCAGAAAGTTAAAGTAAGGAGAATGTATGAATAAAATGAAATGGTTTATGATGGCCGCGTTGCTCGCGGGAGTTGCTGAGGCGAAGCCCTCGACGGGTGGAGCGCAATGCGCTCCGAATATTGTCTATATTCTGGCCGACGATATGGGCTATGGCGATGTCAGTGTCCTAAATCCGGAATCCAAGATTCAAACCCCGAATATTGACCGGCTCGCCAATGAAGGAATGTATTTTAGCGATGCCCACGCGGGGTCATCCGTTTGCACCCCTACACGTTATGGCATTCTGACGGGTCGCTATTGCTGGCGTACGCGATTGAAGCGGCAGGTGTTATGGAATTATGATAACAGCTTGATGAAACCTTCCCAGCTCAACGTGGCTTCTTATCTTAAAGAAAATGGCTACAACACAGGGATGGTCGGCAAATGGCACCTGGGAATGGATTGGGCCAGTAAGTCCAGGCCGGGGGAGATCACCGAGGATGAGGCTGACGTTGACTTCGCTAAGCCGTTCAAAAATGGCCCTGTGGACATGGGCTTTGACTATTTCTTCGGCATTAATGCGTCACTCGATATGCCACCTTATATCTTCCTTAAGAACGACCAGGCCGTCAGCATTCCAACGGTACCAAAGAAAACCTTCGGTCGACGAATCGGACTTGCCGACAAAGACCTGGAGCCCGAAGACTTTCTGCCTGCGTTCACTCAAGAGGCCGTATCGTATATTAAAGCGCAGGATAAGAAGCGGCCCTTCTTCCTCTATTTCTCATTGAATGCGCCGCACACACCGATCGCGCCGTCCAAACCGTTCCAGGGCAAAAGCAAGCTGGAGGGCAAGCTGGGCAAGTACGCAGATTTCTGTATGGAAGTCGATGATACCGTGGGCCAAGTC
>Ga0255752_10000185_pt1 | contig 74922 bp, 74 predicted proteins | sample 011ome_25_FD_179952 | JGI IMG/M metagenome (GOLD analysis project Ga0255752, IMG submission 179952) | Coastal salt marsh microbial communities from the Groves Creek Marsh, Skidaway Island, Georgia - 011512CT metaG (version 2) | ecosystem: Environmental > Aquatic > Marine > Intertidal zone >...
GCGAGAGGGAAACGCCCGGTCCCATTCCGAACCCGGAAGCTAAGACTCTCAGCGCCGATGGTACTGCAAGGGGGACCTTGTGGGAGAGTAGGACACCGCCGGACTTACTTTAGAAATGGCCACCCGAAAGGGTGGCCATTTCTATTTAACAACTGGAGAATCATGGACAAACCACGAGGCCAAAGGCCAGAGCGCAAGGGCGGATCTGGCGCACCCTCCAGAGGCTTCAAAGGCAAGGGAAAACCCCGGCCAGGTGGCGATCGGCCAAATAGAGACGGAAGGCCAAGGAGCTCAGCACCGCGGCGTGATGATCGTGAAAAGCGCGAAGATAATCGTCCTAAGTTTGATTTCCCGCTGATTCCAGACGAAGTCCTTGCTGAGGACCTTCACATCTCCGTAAGGGCGCAGCTCAAGACCCTGAGCGATGAGAACCAGGAGATGGTTGCCCGTCACCTCTTGATGGTCTCGATGCTGATTGAAACTGATCCGGAACTCGCGCATCGGCACGCCCTCGCTGCGAGTAAGAAGGCTGGCAGAATTGCCGTCGTCCGCGAGACTTTGGGTGTCACCGCCTACACCACCGGCGACTATGCCCTCGCACTTCGTGAGCTCCGCACCCATAGAAGAATCTCCGCTTCCAATGACCAGCTTCCTCTGATTGTGGACTCTGAGCGAGGTCTCGGACGACCGGTTAGGGCCATCGAGGCAGCGAGCGGTATTGACCGCTCAAAGTTGGAGGTTGGGGTCAGGATCAATCTGGCAATTGCCCTGAGTGGAGCAAGGCTTGATCTGGGTAAAACACAGCAAGCTCTGCAGGAGCTTGAAATCAAGGAACTCAGCCCAAACACAGTTTTTGAGCAGTCTCCGCTTTTGTTCCGCTCCTATGCGGAGCTTCTAAGAGAGCTTGGCAAGGATGACGGCGACTGGGATCGCTGGGCAGACATGGCAGAAAAGGCCCTAGCCGAAGTGGATGGTGAGGTAGTTGACCTGATCGAAGAACTCAGCATTCCACAGAAGAAGCCCGCAAGAAAGCCAGATGGAAAGCCAGCCAGACGGCCGGAGGGAAGGCCCGCAAGAAGGCCAGGCGATGCTGCTCGATAGCTTTGACTCTCTGCTACTGGATCTAGATGGCGTTGTCTATAGAGGCAAACAGGCAATACCCGGGGCCGTCGAGGCAATAAATCGTGCCCAAGCGCAGGGTAAGAAAATCGGTTATATCACCAACAATGCTTCTCGAACACCTCAGCAGATAGCTCAGCAGCTTAGAGAATTTGGTTTGAAGGTAGAGGCTGAGGAAATCATTGGCTCTGCGAGGGCAGCGGCCAAGATATTGGCCCAGCGCATCCCACCAAAAGCCAAAGTGCTGGTCGTTGGCGGAGAGGGACTTAGGTCCGAAGTCTCTGCACTCGGCTTCGAGCTGGTTGAGTCGGCAAGTGAGTCTCCAGTTGCGGTTATTCAAGGCTTTAGCCCGAGTGTCGGCTGGGAGCATCTTGCCCAGGCCGCTTTCGCCATCCAGGCAGGAGCCATTTGGATTGCAACGAACCAAGACTGGACCATTCCTCTAGAGGCTGGAATTGCCCCTGGCAACGGGACGCTGGTTGGTGCCGTCCATACCGCCGTCGGCCAGCTGCCGGACTTTGCCGGCAAACCGTTCAGACCAATCTTTGATTCAGCCCTCGAGCAACTCGACATTGAGTCCCCCCTTGTTATCGGGGATCGGCTCGATACTGACATCAAAGGCGCAATTGGTGCGGGACTTCATTCGGCCTGCGTTCTAACTGGTATTGCAACTAAAAAAGAGCTGCTGGGGGCGAAAAGCGATGAGAGGCCCGGCTTCATTATTCAGGACCTCAGCGAGTTATTCCTGGACTACCCGGAACTAAAAACTACCAAGCGCGGGGTTGGCTGCAGGGAATCGGAAGTGGAGCTTCTCGGTGACAAGATTGTCTGCAGTTCTCAAAACCCTAAGGAATTGGACTCCCTACGGGCAGCGGCAAGCCTAATCTGGACAAGTGGTAGGCCAATATATGGTCTGCAGGTAGAGCAAGAATTGATGGGCTAGGTAATTTCCGTGGAAGACGACTACGAAGCTCGTATAAAAGAAATCGAGAACATGGAGCCAGAGGCACAAATTGAGGCTCTAAAGCAATTGGTAGCAGAGCTCGAGGAGTTGCTGGGTAGTTGAGGCTAGATGTAGCGCTCACAAGTCGCGGAATTAGTAGAAGCCGCAACCAAGCAGCGAGGCTTATCCAGCAGGGATCAGTCACCGTAAACGGGCAAACCCAAACCAAACCTTCGCACGGAGTTTTAGATTCTGACTGTATCGAGGCCCATCAGGTAATGGCAGTCTCGAGAGCCGGGGGCAAACTCTCCTTCGCACTAGAGGAGTTTGGGATAACTCCAAGTGGCGTGTGCCTGGACGTTGGGGCCAGCACTGGGGGATTCACCGAGGTGCTCTTAGGAGCTGGCGCTGAGAAGGTAGTTGCGATAGATGTTGGGCACGATCAGCTCTCACCTGAACTTCAATTGGACCCGCGAGTAGTGAACGTTGAGGGCACCAACGTCAGAGAGCTGAGCCTGAGTCGGCTAAGGAAAATAGCGCCGGAGAAACCGAGTTTGGTTGTGGTGGATCTGAGCTTCATTTCACTGACTGTGGTGGCAAAGAAGCTTCTTGAGCTTGCCCAGGGGGCAGAGCTAGTGATTTTGATAAAGCCGCAGTTTGAACTGAGTAAGGAAAAACTCAGGGCTGGTGTGGTCAAGTTAGATAGTGATCGAGAGTCCGCTAGGGACAAGGTCTTGGCTGTATTCAGCGAGCAAGGAGCTGAGGTGTTAGGGGTTTGTGTTTCTCCGGTTGTCGGAACCAAGGGCAACACCGAGTTCCTGGCACACCTGCGATAGGACAGCCTGCTAAAGGTGTAATGGCTGTTGAAAAGTCCACGCGAGGACTGAACGCAGTAGCCTTTTGGTTAAAGGAGTAATGGGCATGCAGAAAGTCTTGATTGTCATCAGTCACGCTGACGATGCCGCTGCCCAGGAGGCGACAAACGCCTGTAAGCATCTGGCCCAAAGAGGCATTTCGTGCGTGTTTGATAAAGAAGACCTAGAACACTTCGTGACTCTAGGTGCTGCCCAACCGGAGGGCTCAACGGCCTACTCTGGCGAAGATCTTGATCTCGTTATGGTCCTTGGCGGCGATGGCAGCATCTTGCGGGCAGCTGAGATTGTCAATGGCAACCCAGCACCAATACTCGGCATCAATCTGGGTCACGTTGGCTTTATGACCGAGGCTGAGCGCTCTGAGATACCGGCTGTCCTGGATGCGGTGGCAGCGGGCAAGTTTTCGACCAGTGAGCGCACCACTCTTGAGGTGAAGGTGTGGCAAGAGGGTAAAGAGGTCTTTTCGAGTTGGGCAATCAATGAGGTTGCCGTGGAGAAGAGCGCTCGCGAGCGAATGCTCGAGGTTGTGCTGGAGATTGACGCAAGACCCGTATCGAGCTTTGGTTGCGATGGGGTACTAGTCAGCACCCCAACCGGTTCAACCGCCTACGCCTTCAGCGCTGGGGGACCTGTGGTCTGGCCGAATGTGGAGGCCTTTGTTGTCGTGCCGCTCAGTGCCCATGCTCTATTCGCCAGGCCTTTGGTTATTGATCCAGAATCAACCGTTGCGGTCGAGGTCCTCAGGAGATCTCCCGGCAGCGGGGTGCTGTGGTGCGATGGTCGCAGAACATTTGACCTAGGTCCAGGTGCTCGAATTGAGGTCGCCAAGCGTCCTGTTCCGGTAAAGATGGTCGTTCTCGACAACGCTCCATTCGCCGACAGACTCGTTAGAAAATTTTCACTTCCGGTATCAGGGTGGCGAGGTCCGGAGGCTGAGGCTTGATTGAGTCACTCTCGATTCGCTCAATTGGCGTAATCAGCTCGGCAAACCTAGAGCTCGCTCCAGGCTTCACCGCCCTCACCGGAGAGACAGGCGCCGGCAAGACCATGGTCCTGACAGCTCTCGGGCTCCTGCTTGGTGAGCGTGCCGATTCGACCAGCGTTAGAACAGGCGAGAAGCAGCTATTTGTTGAGGGGAGGATTCGTTCTGCTAACTCAGAGCTGCTCGGGCGTCTTGAGGAGCTAGGTGCCGATGTAACAAGTGGCGAGGTCATAATCAATCGGTCGGTGAGTTCTGATGGTCGATCTCGTGCCGCAATTGGTGGGGCGTCAGTCCCGATTTCGACTCTCAATGACATTTCAGAGGAGCTCGTCACCGTCCACGGTCAGTCCGATCAGCTGCGGCTGCGTTCCAGCGCCCGGCAGCGCGAGGCCCTGGATCAATTTGGAGCTGATGAAATCTCGGGTGCTAAAAACGCCTATGCCCAACTTTTTAGCCAATACCGAGAGCTTGAGCAGCGTCTTGAGCGGATGCGTGGGTCCAGCGAGGCAGACGCTATAAGGATTCAAAGGCTTCGGGAGCAAATAACCGACATCGAAAAGGTCAACCCCGAATTGGATGAGATTGGACGAATCGATGAGCAGGTAAAGCGCCTGAGCAATGTTGAGTCGCTAAGGATGTCCGCTGGTTCTGCCCACGACGCCCTCACCAATGACGAGGGGCTTGACGCCAGCGGACTTCTTGGCCTGGCGAGAAAGGCTCTGGAGTCCTCCGGAGATTCAAAGTTGCAGGAGCTTGCGGCACAGGCTTCCGAGGCAGCAGCTATTGCATCGGATCTTGCTAGCGAGCTCACTTCATTCTTGGCGGAACTAGATGCTGACCCTGCCAGACTCGAGCAGCTAATGGCAAGAAAAGCGGAGATCATTGCCCTGGAGCGTCGATACGGTAACTCGTCTGAGGAGCTGGTCGCGATGCTCCCCGCACTTCACGCGGAGCTATTGGACCTTGACTCCTCTGATGAGCAGCTAGAGAAACTTGAGATGCAGTTTGAGGCAACCTCCTCGCAATTGTCGTTTGCCGCAGGGCAGCTAACCCAGTTGCGAGAACGTGCTGGGGAACAGCTTGGGGTGCGGGTCACCGAGGAGCTGTCTGCTCTTGCGATGGGAGGTGCTGCGTTAGAGGTGAGAATCAGCCCGCTGACAGACTTTGAAGCATCGGGCAAAGACCGGGTGGAGTTTTTGTTGGCGGCGCATCCAGGCGCTGAGCCAAGGGCTCTCGGCAAAGGAGCATCCGGGGGAGAGCTTTCGAGGATCATGCTGGCGATTGAGCTGGTCCTCTCAAGTAATCAGGTGCTTCCGACGATGGTCTTTGACGAGGTGGATGCCGGAGTCGGCGGTGCTGCGGCAATTGAACTTGGCAAGCGTCTAGCGAAGTTGGCCGAATCAACACAGGTGATTGTTGTAACTCACCTTCCTCAGGTGGCGGCCTTTGCTGACCACCAGATTCGAGTTGCAAAAGATGTCTCCGGTGAGATCACCGAGTCCAGCGTGAGTCTGCTATCTCGCCAAGAGCGTGAGGCAGAGCTTGCAAGAATGCTCTCGGGTAACTCAACCAGTGAGGTTGCGCTCGAGCACGCCCGAGAATTGCTCGATTACCAAAAATAAAATCATGTCTATTTCCGCTTGCACCTAGGCAGGTGATAGATTGAAGTTCCATGGCGGTTAGCTCTGGGAACGTAAGACATGTGTTTGTCACCGGAGGCGTCGCCTCCTCATTAGGCAAGGGTCTCACCGCCGCCTCACTCGGAAATCTCCTTAGAGCCAGAGGGCTCTCAGTGGTTATGCAGAAGCTTGACCCCTACCTAAACGTTGACCCCGGAACCATGAATCCCTTCCAACACGGTGAGGTTTTCGTTACCGACGATGGTGCTGAAACTGATCTAGACATTGGTCATTATGAGCGCTTTTTGGATATCAATCTCAACTCCGCAGCAAATGTCACCACTGGTCAGGCATACTCAACGGTTATTGCGAAGGAACGCAGCGGTGAGTACTTGGGTGACACTGTTCAGGTGATTCCGCATATCACTGATGAGCTAAAGCGGAGAATGCGCTTGCAAGCCGAGATGGAACCAAAGCCAGATGTCATCATCACCGAGATTGGTGGAACAGTTGGTGACATCGAGTCACAGCCATTTATGGAGGCCGCTCGACAGGTTCGTCAGGATGTTGGCAGGGACAATGTCTTCTTCGTTCACGTGACCCTAGTTCCCTACCTGAACCCTTCTGGAGAGCTCAAGACAAAACCCACACAGCATTCGGTTGCCATGCTGCGCTCACTCGGAATTCAGCCAGATGCCATTGTTTGTCGCTCAGACAGGGAGCTGCCTGATGCCATCAAGAACAAGATTTCACAGATGTGCGATGTAGACAGGGAGGCTGTTGTAACTGCAGCCGACGCCTCGTCAATCTATGACATTCCAAAGGTCCTTCACTCCGAGGGACTCGACACCTACATCATTAAGGCCCTCGATCTAAAGGCCAAAGATGTCGACTGGAGCGGTTGGCAGCCTGTGCTAACCGCAGTCCATGAGCCAAAAAATGAGGTGAACATTGGGCTAGTTGGAAAATACATCGACCTACCAGATGCCTACCTGTCTGTGACAGAGGCCCTCAGGGCCGGAGGCTTTGCAAACTCCACCAAGGTGAATATTCACTGGATCAAATCCGATGACTGCGAGAGCTCCTCTGGGGCAAGAGAGAACCTCGCAGAGCTGGATGCTATTTGTGTCCCTGGAGGTTTTGGCATTCGCGGCATCGAGGGCAAGCTCGGTGCACTGAGATTTGCAAGAGAGAATCAAATACCAACACTTGGCCTTTGTCTGGGTCTGCAGTGCATGGTAATTGAGTACTCGCGAAACGTAGTTGGCATTGACGGAGCAACATCGAGTGAGTTTGAGCCAGAGGCTAAAAACCACGTGATTGCAACCATGGCTGAACAGGTTGAGCTTTTGGACAAGTCGGAGATGGGCGGCACTATGCGGTTGGGCCTGTATGAGGCAAAGCTCAAAAAGGGTTCACTCGTGCAGAAGCTGTACGGTGCTGACTCCGCCTCAGAGAGGCACCGCCACCGCTACGAGGTTAACAATGCCTATAGGGAACAGATTGCTCAGGCAGGGCTCGTCTTCTCTGGCACATCCCCAGATGGCAACCTTGTTGAGTATGTGGAGCTTCCAAGGGAAGTCCACCCTTTCTACGTTGCCACACAGGCTCACCCCGAGTTCAAGTCACGCCCCACAAGGGCAAACCCACTCTTCGATGGACTTATCAAAGCCGCTCTGGAAAGACAGAAGTCTCAGCGGCTATTTGACGAGAGCTAATTTCCATGTCGCCGCTTGAGCGCTATTTGCGGCATCTAACCGTGGAGCGCGGGCTTTCTAAAAACACCCTCGCTGCATACCGTGCAGACCTTGCAAAATATGCGGACTTCCTCGAAGCAGCTGGCGCAGAGCCGATAACCGCATCTCACCTTGATTTGGAGGAGTTTTCAAACAGGCTCACGGAATCGGGGTTTCGGGCATCGAGTCGAGCACGGATTCTGGCGGCAGTGCGGGGCTTTCATAAGTTTCTTGCATTGGAGGGTCTCAGAGTGGACGATCCAACCTCGCGCCTTAGGCAGCCCAAGCTTCCCAGCCGCCTACCTAAGGCACTTTCCCAAGAGCAGGTTGTGAGGCTCCTGGAGGCTTCGGGTCCCGAACCGGATGATGAGGCGGCGGACCGAATTAGGCTTCGCGACAGGGCGATTGTTGAACTGATGTATTCCAGTGGCGCAAGGGTTAGTGAGGTTGTGTCACTGGATTTGGATGAGGTGACCGATGACGGTCTGATCAGGGTGCGAGGAAAGGGGTCCAAGGAGCGCATAGTTCCCGTGGGGTCGTTTGCTGCCAAGAGTCTTGACGCCTACCTGGTTCGGACTCGGCCAGAGCTAGCGAAGCTGAGAGGGGAGCGAGCACTGTTTTTGAACAAGCAGGGTGGAAGGCTCAGCAGGCAAAGCATCTGGGAGATTATCCAGAAAGCCGGGGCGCACTCTGGCATCGAAGTCTCGCCGCACACCTTGAGGCATTCCTTTGCCACCCATCTAATTGAGGGTGGCGCCGACGTCAGAGTGGTGCAGGAGCTCTTGGGGCATGCGTCGGTTGCGACAACGCAGATTTACACGCTAATAACCGTTGACACGCTGCGAGAGGTGTATTCGCAAGCTCACCCCCGTGCGCGGCGGTAGGCTAGAGCAATAAATATGGGAGGTCACGGTGGATCTTTCTAAGAAGACATTTGCCACCCCGGCCAAGCTGAAACAGCATGGCCCAGCACGCATCATTGCCATGTGCAATCAGAAAGGTGGCGTGGGTAAGACAACGACGACGATCAATCTTGCGGCCGCGCTAGCCGAGTACGGCAGAAAAATTCTTGTGGTGGATTTTGACCCGCAAGGCGCGCTATCGGTAAACCTCGCGAGCGACTACCAAGAGGCCCCAACGATCTATGACCTGATGATGGACACCTCAATGCACCCTCGCGAAGCCATCCAACAGACCAACATCGAAAACCTTGACATCATCCCTGCAAACATTGACCTATCTGCCGCCGAGATGAACCTCGTCACTGAGATGGGACGAGAGCGCGTGCTCGATGGCATTCTCAAGAAAGTCAAGGCCGATTACGACGTAATTTTCATCGACTGCCAGCCTTCGCTGGGTCTGCTAACCGTCAACGCCCTAACGGCAGCTCACGGGGTACTGATACCCATGGCAACGGAATTCTTTGCACTAAGAGGAGTGGCACTGCTGATTCAGACCATCGACAAGGTTAAGGCTCGCACCAACCCAACTCTTGAACTTGATGGCCTAATTCCAACCATGCACGACCAGCGAACCCTGCACTCTCGAGAGGTCCTTGAGAGGCTGCAAGAGGCGTTCCCGGGGAAGGTCTTTGACACTGCAATTAGTCGCACGATTAAGTTCCCGGATGCCACTGTGGCCAAGAAGCCCATCACGCAGTTTGCTCCTTCCTCAGATGCTGCAGAGGGGTACAGGCGCGTAGCGAGAGAGCTTGTAAAACGTGGCTGTGCAGCTTGAGTCTGAGGTCGACTTCCAGCTTCAGCTAGATAACTTCGAGGGCCCCTTTGATCTTTTGCTGAACCTAATTGGTCGGCACGAAATGGAGATCACCCAGGTTGCACTCGCAAAGGTGACTAACGAGTTCTTGAAATACGTCAAAGGCCTGGATGCAAAAAAGGAAATTGATAGCGCGAGTGAGTTCTTAGTCGTTGCGGCAACCCTCCTAGATATGAAGCTTGCCAGCTTGCTTCCGCAGGGTGAGGTCGTGGACTCTGAGGATGTATCCCTCCTGGAGGCTAGGGACCTCTTGTTTGCCAGGCTGTTGCAGTACCGTGCCTTCAAAGAGGTTGCCTCTTGGTTCAGTAACGCTCTTGATGCAGAGTCTCATCGCTACCCAAGGGCGGTAAGGCTGGAGGAGCCCTATAGAAATCTCCGTCCAGAGCTCGAGTGGAATACCACTATTCAAGAGCTTCACGACATCGCAAAGGCCGCACTTGCCCCGAAAACGATGCCTGAAGTGGGGGTGTCCCACCTCCATGCCCCAAAGGTCTCCATCAGGGAACAGGTGAGAATTATGGTCAAGAGGCTCCGACAGGCCGGCAAGCTAACTTTCCGGCAGCTCGTAAGTGGCACCAGAGACAGGGCAGAGTTCGTCGCTAGGTTTCTTGGGATTCTCGAGCTCTATCGGATTGGTGCCGTGGGGCTGAAACAGAAGGAAAGCTTTAGCGAAATCGACATTCAGTGGAAATCAAAGGACGTTGATCAGGATCAATTGGCAAAATTAGGCGCCGACTATGACAACTGATCTCTCCATGCGTGCGGCCCTCGAGGCATTGCTCACCGTCTCAGAAACCCCATTGAGCATTATCACCATCGCGGGGGCGCTCGAGTCTCCAATTAATGAGGTGCGGAAAGAAATAGAGGCCCTGCAGGCTGACTATGACTCAGCCCACGAGGGCCAAGGCAGAGGGTTTGAACTTCGTGAGGTAGGCGGCGGTTGGAGGCTGTATGTGAGGCAGGCCCACGACTGGGGTGTGAGGCAACTGGTAGCAAACGAGAATCCGGCAAAGCTTTCTCAGGCGGCCCTCGAGACTCTCTCAGTTATTGCTTACCGGCAGCCAATCTCCCGTGGACAGATCTCCTCAATTCGAGGAGTAAACGTCGATTCGGTTGTCAGAACATTGATTTCGCGTGGGCTGGTAGTGGAGCTATTCCAAGACCAAGACTCCGGGGCATCCATGTTCGGAACCACCGATTCGCTGCTCGAGCAGTTGGGCATAAATTCACTTGAGGAGCTTCCTCCAATCAGCCCGCACCTACCAAACCAGGACAACATTGACTGAAGATGGCATAAGGCTTCAAAAGGCACTATCCGCAGCAGGAGTGTCCTCAAGGCGCAAGGCAGAGGAGTTGATGCTTCAGGGCAGAGTGAAGGTAAACGGCAAGGTGGTTAGGGAACTCGGCACCAGAGTCGATCCGCAGAGCGATTCAGTCATGGTGGACGGCAGGCCCATCCAGCTGGATCCGGACCGCATCTACCTCGCATTTCACAAGCCCAAGGGCATCGTCTCCACAATGGAGGATGAGTACGGAAGACCCTGCCTCGCAGACTTCTTTGTCCAGTACGAGCGCGTTTTCAATGTCGGGAGGCTCGACCAGGACACCTCGGGAATCCTGCTCATGACTAACGATGGGGACTTGGCAAACCAATTAGCTCACCCAAGCTATGAGGTTGAGAAGCTCTACTTCGCCAAAGTCAAGGGCAAGATTCAAAGGACTGAGTTGCAGCGGCTTAGAGATGGTATCAAGCTTGAGGACGGCCTACAAAAGGCTGACACTGTCAAGCTCATTGATCAAAACAACATTGAGTCTCTTGTTGAGCTAACGCTGCACTCGGGTAAGAACCGCATTGTTCGAAGGATGCTCGAAGCTGTTGGGCACGAGGTAATTGAGCTAACGCGTAAGAGCTTTGGCCCTCTGAGGCTGGGGCCGATGAAGCCCGGACAGGTTAGGGAGCTGGGTAAGCTTGAAATCAGCAGCCTGATGGAGGCGGCAGGTTCAGGCAAGACAAAGAGGCGCTAATGGCAGTTAGAGCAATTCGCGGAGCTATTCAGCTCGAGAGTGACGAGCGCGAGCACCTACTAAAGTCAACTGCCGAACTTGTGACAAGGGTCCTGCACGAGAACTCTCTAGATGCCGCAGACTTAATCTCAATCTGGTTCACCGCAACCCCCGATGTTGTCAGTGAGTTTCCCGCTCTAGCCGCAAGAGAACTTGGACTTGGTGACGTTCCACTGATGTGCTCAGTGGAGATGGATGTCGCTGGGGCTATGCCGAGAGTGATTCGTCTCATGATGCACGTTGACACCAAGAAGCAGCGCAGCGAGATTAGCCACATCTACCTTCGTGGTGCGCAGGCACTCAGGACTGACCTGGCCCAGTGAGCTCAGAACGCATAAAGATCGTTGGGGCTGGCCTTATTGGCACATCCCTCGGTTTGGCGCTGTCCAAACACGGCGTTGATGTGGGTCTTGAAAATCGATCAAAAGCAAACCTGCGCCTTGCCATTGAGTATGGGGCAGGCACTGAGGCAGAAGGAGACTACAAACTCGTAATCGTGTGTGTCTCGCCAGAGATGACCGCTGAGGTTGTCGCGGGACAATTGGAAAAGCACCCCGAGGCTTTGGTCACCGATGTTGCCAGCGTTAAGGCAGAAATTGCACGTGAGGTTGCAAGAATTGCCCCAGCCCTCGCCCATAGGTACATAGGTTCTCACCCAATGGCGGGAAGAGAAAAGGGCGGGCCAGGCGCGGCCAGGGCAGACCTATTTTTTGCCAGGCCGTGGGTGATTACCCCTTCGGCCAATGCTTCACCGGCGTCGGTCGAGAGGCTAAAGAATCTTGCGATGCAGCTAAGTGCGCTTCCAATAGTTATGAGTGCAGAAGAGCACGATCGGGCAGTCGCACTTGTTTCCCACCTGCCACAGATAGTTTCATCTGCACTAGCCGCAAGGCTCCAGTCTGGAAACGAGCAGCAGCTCGGACTTGCGGGCCAGGGACTAAGGGACGCTTCCCGAATCGCTTCCAGCGATCCTGATTTATGGCTGCAGATTCTCTCTCAAAATGCCGACCTCGTTTCGCCGCTACTGGCTGAATTCAAAAAGGACATCGAAGAGCTGATTCAAAGTCTTGAAAACCTTGACTCACCTGGCTCACTTGCTAAGCTCCATAGCCTTCTGGAACGAGGAAACAGCGGAGTCTCAAGGATTCCTGGTAAGCACGGCGGCAAGTTTGTCGACTACCAACTTCTGACAGTTGTGATAGATGACAGCCCAGGATCTCTCGCTTCCCTACTGACCTTCATAGGTGAGGTTGGCGTGAACATCGAGGACCTCAAGCTTGAGCACTCTCCGGGAGCTCAAATAGGTTTGGTTGAGATTCAGGTCCTTCCAGAGGCGGCAGAGCGACTGAGTGAACAGCTCACCCAAAATGGTTGGCGACTGGTCTAATGCCAATAGTTGTTGCAATTGACGGGCCTGCGGGTTCTGGAAAGTCAAGTGTCTCGAAGGCGGTCGCTGAGCGTCTTGGCTATGGCTATCTCGATACGGGAGCTGGATACCGGGCCTTTGCTCTTCATGCCATAAACAATCCAGGCAGTTCCCTAGAGGAACTACTCGATTCTTTCGACTACAAGATTTCCCTAGATCCACTTAATCCTGAAGTGTTGCTTGCAGGAGTAGGTGTAACTGGGGAGATTAGGACCCAAGAGGTCGCCTCCAGGGTCTCCGAGTTTGCTAGGGAGCCAAGAGTGCGCGCTCTTCAGCACCAGGATGCCAGGTCGCGAATATCCTTGTGCAGTCTCGCAGGGGTTGTTTGCGAGGGCCGAGACCTAACCACCGTGGTCTTTGTAGATGCTGATGTCCGAGTCCTCCTTACAGCAAGTGAAGAGGTCAGGCTACAAAGAAGAAGCGCAGAGAAAACTGAGAGCACTAAAAACCTGAAAGCTCGTGACGCTTCAGACTCGAAGGTCGTTGAGTTCATGGCTCCCGCTGCGGGAGTGAAGCTAATCGACACTTCCCACCTAAGCTTCGAGGAGAGTGTCGAGGCAGTAATTGCTGAAATTGAGAGGTCACACGCATGAGCGACGAGGAGCTCGAGGTTGCCAAGGTAAACCTGCTGCGCGATGAACTAAAGTCCTACGAGCTCGAGGAAGATGACATTGAAATTCTCGAGACGGACCTCGATGATTACGGCTCCGAGACTTACCTCCCCGCTCCGCCTGTTTTAGCGGTTGTCGGAAGGCCGAATGTTGGTAAATCTGCACTGGTCAACAGGATTCTTGGTCGCAGAGAGGCCGTGGTTGAGGACAAGCCAGGCATCACGAGGGACAGGGTGACTTACCGCGCCGAATGGAACGGCAGGCAGATTTCACTTGTTGATACGGGTGGTTGGGAAATTGATGCGGAGGGTATTCACCTCTCGGTTGCCGAGCAGGCCGAGGTTGCCGTCGAGCTCGCCGATGCAGTGTTGTTTGTCGTTGATGCGATGGTTGGCCCGACCGCATCTGATGAGCAGGTAGTCAAGATGCTTAGGTCATCGGGCAAGGCTGTGCTACTTGTTGCAAACAAGATCGATGATTCCCACCTGGAGCCAGAGGCTGCATCGCTTTGGTCGCTTGGTCTTGGTGAGCCCTACCCGGTATCTGCACTTCATGGTAGGGGAGTGGCGGACCTGCTGGATGCAGCGATAAAGGTGCTTCCCCAGCAGTCCAAGATTGCACCCGATGAATACATCGGGCCCAGAAGAGTGGCGCTGATTGGCAGGCCCAACGTCGGAAAGTCCTCGCTCTTGAATAAAGCAACAGGGACCAATCGGGCAGTGGTCAATGAACTTGCCGGGACAACTCGTGACCCAGTTGATGAGCAGGTCGAAATCTCTGGAAAGATCTGGAGGTTTGTTGACACTGCGGGTATTCGCAGGCGCATGCATCGTCAACAGGGTGCCGACTTCTACGCCTCACTTCGAACCGCAGCTGCCTTAGAGCGGGCAGAGGTTGCGGTGGTGCTATTTGATGTCACCGAACCCATCAGCGAGGCAGATATTCGGATCGTGCAGCTGGCTTTGGATTCTGGTCGAGCTTTGGTGCTCGCATTCAACAAGTGGGACATGCTTGATGACGAGCGGCGTATTTATTTGGAGAAGGAAATCGAGTCTGAGTTGGCTCACGTCGATTGGGCCCCCAGGGTAAATCTCTCAGCCCTTACTGGCAGGCACCTCGAAAAACTGGTACCCGCTTTGGAGGTAGCGCTTGAAAACTGGGACAAGCGAATCCCCACCGGAAAAATAAACGCCTTTATTCAGGAGCTTCAGGCATCGAACCCCCACCCAATCAGGGGAGGAAAGCAGCCACGGATCCTTTTCGGAACGCAGGCGGCATCCAGACCTCCAAAGTTTGTTCTGTTTGCAAGCGGATTCCTAGAGGCCGGCTATCGCAGATTTATCATCCGTAAGCTTCGAGAGCTATATGGCTTCGAGGGAACCCCAGTTGAAATTGGGGTGAGGGTCAGAGAGAAGAGGTCAAAGTGATCGCCAATCTCTTCCGCGGCTTCCTCATCGGCACAGCCGAGGTAATTCCTGGCGTTTCTGGCGGCACCATTGCCCTCATCGTCGGCATCTATGAACGAATCATTGGCTCGGCGGCAAGTGCGGTTGAAGCATTTGTCCTTCTCCTTCGGGGAAAGCTGCAAGAGGCCAAGGTGGCTGCACGGCAAATTGACTGGCTGCTTGTCCTGCCAGTTCTAGTGGGGATGTTCGCAGCAATCTTTGCCGCTGCCGCAGCAATCGAGCCGCTTCTTGAGAGCCAGCCGGAAAACATGCGAGGCCTTTTCGCAGGGCTAATCCTTGTCTCACTTCTAGTTCCCTATCGAATGGTAGGGGCGAGTTGGCGAGCTGCCGACTACCTCCTTGGCCTGATTGCCGCGGCAATCTCTTTTGTGTTGGTGAGCCTACCTAAGCAGGAAGTTGCTGATCCAGCTCTGGCTCTGGTTTTCTTGGCAGCCGCGGTTGCCGTTTGTGCACTGGTTCTGCCGGGAGTCTCGGGTTCGTTTCTCTTGCTTGCCATCGGTTTCTATGCGCCAACTATCGATGCTGTGAATGACCTTGATTTTGGCTACCTGAGTGTTTTTGTGCTTGGAGCGATTGTTGGATTGGCAATGTTTTCAACTGCACTTAGGTGGCTCCTAGTAAACAAACGAAGGATAACCCTGGCAGTCATGACGGGTTTAATGCTTGGATCACTCAGGTCTCTCTGGCCATGGCAGGACAACTTAGGACAACCGGTTAGTTCGGAGAGTCTCACCCCGCTTGCTTTCTTTGCAGTTGGAGCACTGTTTGTTGCTCTACTCCTGTGGGTTCAGTCTCGAGCAAGTAAAGCCCAATAGACTAGGCACCTGAAGCGGGCTGTAGCGCAGCTTGGTAGCGCACTTGTCTGGGGGACAAGGGGTCGTGGGTTCAAATCCCGCCAGCCCGACTGGGATCGAGGGGGGTTAAGCTCTTTCATGCTCCCCCGGCCGGCCTCCAGGGCCGCACTGCGGCTTGAACCTTAACTCATTGCGGCTTAGGCTGCAGCTTTGGGAAAGTGGTCAAACTGTAGTGAATAAGCCAGTTCAAAGACTTGTATCAAGCTTCTTTATCACTCTGCTCCTCGGAGTTGCGATACTCGGTTGCTCATCAGAGCCGAGGGGATTGACAAGTAGCCAAATTCAAAGTAGCGCAGAAGTGAGTACGAGTAACCCCGAGTCGAGTCCTGAGGAAGACAACCCCGAGTCGAGTCCTAAGGAAGAGTGCGACCCCAGCAATCTGGCACAAGCTTCAAACTTTGAATTTCAACACAACGTTCACGAAAGCCTTCCAAGTGACTGGCAAGCTGAGTACTTTTCAGCCATCGACAACCTCGAAAATCTCTTTCCAATTTCAGACTGTGTGTTCGCTATTCCATCGATGCAATCACCAATGCAGGTTTATGCGTGGTCAAGCGCCGTGGGTAACCCGTGGCCGGATGAGCGTCCTGGCATGGGAGGGGCATGTATTTGTGGAGACGGTTCTGGCCGCTGGATGGTTCTCGAAATCAATGCTGACGAGTTTCGATATGACTCCTTGCACCGATACGCCGTGATTGCTCACGAGTATTACCACGTTTTCCAAATCGCAAGGTCAGGCAACCTTATGAAGCCGGTTTGGCTCGTCGAGGGTGGCGCCAAAACCTTTGAAGAGCTATTCACCCAGACTTATTACGGCCAAAGCGAATTTGACAACGGGTTGTTTCCAGTAACGGCTAATGGTCTGGAGAACCCTGCTGTTTTTGAAGATTATGTCAACGTAGAGGGTGATCAAAACTACAATTTTTCGAGCTTCATGGTGCTTGCTCTGATTCAAGAACTTATGAGTCAAGGGAATGTATCTGAGGAACAGGCTCTGAAACTAGTCCTGTCCGATTACTGGTCAAACCTTCAAGGCAGATCAGATTGGCGGATGGTATTCAGCGAAACTTTTGGATTAGCCCCGGATGACTTCTACGGTTTGATTCAGAAGTATCAGAGCGAAGCTTCTCCAGAGACTTACTACTCTGGAGATGTTGTTGCGGGAGAGCAGGTCAGAGGGCTCATGCCAAGCAGGCACATCACCCTAGAGGATGTTGCGCCAAACTAATTTGAAGCCATGGGAATCGGCGAGTTTAGCTCTCGTTCCCCCAGATGTTCCCCCACCTGAGCACTATCCGCTGATGTTCGCCTGTGTTCGTAGGTGTTCGCATCCCTGAAAACTCTGGAAAAACGAACACCAGCGAACATCTACGAACAACCTGCACTTAACTGGGGGACAAGGGGTCGTGGGTTCAAATCCCGCCAGCCCGACTGAAACCGCTATTTGTCGAGTCGCACTTGCTATGGTGGAAACATGCTTCGGGGGAGACGAAGTAGAAAAACACTCGCTATTGGATTGGCACTAGTCCTTTCTGGGTGTACCACCGCCGAGCCAATCCCGACCAATACCACTTCCACGCCTTCCGCAACAGAGACAGCAATAGAGGCCACTGAAATCATTGAGGTTCCGATTCCCACGAGACCCACCCTCAGTCAGATGAGGTTCCATAAAGCCTGTCACCGGCATCCCCAAGACCGGGGACTATGTAGCCGACTTCATTCAGTCTTTCGTCGAGAGCCGCTAAGTGAATGCTGACCCTCTTCTCGGGCCAGGTTGTTGTGACATGTTTGCTGACCGAATCGACCCCCTCTGGTGCTCCCAGCAAGCAAATGCAGATAGCGCTCATTGCGCCCCTCTCAAATGCGTAGTCAATTGAGTCATTCAGAGTTCCGCCCGTCGCAAGCATTGGGTCGATGAGGATTACCTGTCGTCCAGAGAGATCATCGGGAAGCCGGTTTGCATAAGTCTCCGGCTGCAGCGTCTCTTCGTTGCGCTTGATGCCAAGAAAGCCAACCTCTGCATCGGGAAGAAGCTTTGTTATTCCAGAGAGCATGCCCAGGCCGGCTCGGAGAATCGGAATGATGAGAGGCGTTGGCTTAGCCAGCCTGACACCTTTTGTCTTTGTCAGGGGCGTTGTGACCTCAACATCCTCTGTGGCAAGAGACTTGGTCGCCTCAAAAGTCAGGAGAGTCACTAGTTCCTCGACGAGCTGCCTGAATTGGCTGCTGGTAGTGCTCACATCCCTTAGAAGAGTCACCTTATGGGCGATAAGCGGGTGGTCAGCAACTGTAATTTCCATGTGATTACTGTAGCTCTAGCATGAGGTAATATTTGGTTGTCGCCAAGTTCGGGGCCCCGCCGGTGATTACCAAGCGGAAGGCTCGCAAAAGTGCAAGTTTCATTTGAGGTTTACCCTCCGAGAAAAGCTGAAGACATCCCCAAACTTCATGAGGCAATTATTCGGCTGTCCGAATTGAATCCAAGGTATATTTCGGTGACTTTTGGAGCCGGTGGCTCCAGCACGCGAGACTCACTCAGCGTTTTGAAGTTCATTAGGGATAACTCTCAAGCATCGCCGCTCGCCCACCTGACTTGCGTCGGGACGTCTGAAGTCGATGCTAGGGCGCTCGTCCGCGAATTCCTCAGTGAGGGCATAAATGATTTTTTGGCCCTCAGAGGAGATCTGCCTGAGGGAGCAGAATCTATGCCACCAGGCACTCTTTCAAGGGCGGACCAGCTTGTCCGGCTAATTGGGGAAACTAGGGGGACTAGCGAGGGTAAGACTGCAGTGGCAGCCTTTCCTAATGGTCACCCGGAGTCTGGATCTGATCGCTCCGACATCGCAGCTTTGCTTGCCAAGCAGGATGCAGGCGCAGATTTTGCGATTACCCAGCTCTTCTTCTTTTCTCACGACTATTTGAGCTTTGTTGAGCTCGCAAGGAGCAGGGGAGTCACCATCAAATTAGTGCCCGGAATTATGCCGATAGTTTCCCTTGGCAGGCTTGCGAGAGTTGTAGAGCTAACAGGCGAGCAAAGACCAGAAGAGCTCGCGTCGAGGCTCGAGACTGCTGATGATGCGGTCGCTCGACGTGAAGTTGGGATTGATTGGGCAGCTTGGCAGATACGAGAGTTATGCGAGGCCGGGGTTGAAGCCGTTCATTTATATGCCTTCAATGAATACGCCAACGTGACAGAGGTTCTGAGCCGCGCGGGAGTTGTTTAGTTAGAATCTGGCTATGCAGCTAAGCCAGGAGCTAAAGAGCATCCCAAACATGCTCAGCATCCTCAGGCTCCTCCTAGTGCCGGTGTTTTTGTGGCTGTTGATCGCTGACCAGTTTCTAATTGCCTTCCTAGTGCTTATGTTCGCGAGTTTCACCGACTGGCTAGACGGCTTTATCGCCAGGAAGTTCAACCAGATAACCTTGCTGGGCAAGGTCTTGGACCCTTCCGCGGACAGGCTCTTCATTCTTGCGACCCTGATCGGGCTAACTGTGAATGAGATTATTCCTGCTTGGCTCGCAATCGTGATAGTCGCACGAGATGTACTTTTGCTGATTGGTTATCCAATCTCTGCATCCCATGGCTATGGTCCGCTCCCGGTCCATTTCTTGGGTAAAGCTGCGACCTTTGCGCTTCTCTATGCGCTTCCGCTGCTGCTACTGGCTGATGTGTGGCCAACCGCTGAAGCAGTGATTCTCCCGCTGGCCTGGGGCTTCGCCTACTGGGGAATTGGACTGTATTGGGTGGCGGGATTTGTATACCTCGCCCAACTTCGACAATTGATTTCCCTTGAGAGGCGTTCATCCCCTAACATTTAGTCTCTAGGGGAGGCTAAATGTCCAGGGAATCAGGCAGTGAGGACACCGCTAGATTCGCTAGCGACATCGTCTCGCAAAGCTCACCAGTTTTACTCCCAGAAGAACTTGCGGCCGTAGCAGCGTTGCCGGCCAATTCTGCACTGCTAGTTGTCCATCGGGGACCAGGGCAGGGCTCTCGTTTTCTTCTCGACCAGGACCTTACGGTCGCAGGTCGCCACCCAGAAGCTGACATTTTCCTAGATGACGTCACTGTTTCACGTCGTCACGCACAGTTCGAGCGCGCGGGCGGGAAGTTTACAGTCAGCGACATGGGTTCGATGAATGGAACCTACATAGATGGTCAGAGCACTGAGACCCAGCAGCTCATCACAGGCATGGAAGTGATGATTGGTAAGTTTCGGCTCACCTTCTACGCATCAGAGAAGGATCGCTAGATGGAGAATGCTGTTCGCAAGCTCCAAGACCACCGGAAGCTCTACACAATCGGGCAGGTGCTCACGGTACTGAAGCCTGAGTTTGGAGACCTCTCACCCTCAAAGCTGAGGTTCTTGGAGGACCAGGGTCTTGTAACCCCCGAGAGAACCGATGCTGGTTATCGCAAATACTCGGAAAACCAAATCGAGCGACTTCGCGTCGTGCTCACCCTCCAGCGGGACCAGTACCTACCACTGAAGGTCATCAAGGAATACCTAGAGGAGTTGGACGCTGGGAGGCAGCCACTACTCCCGACAGCGAGTCCCGCGTCACTTCGCAAGGGACAGAGATTCTCAACCGCTCAACTAAAGGCCGAGACTTCACTAAGCGACCAGGCCTTCAAAGAGGGGGCCGAACTTGGTTTGTTTGGTGCCCAGCCCCACTCATCTCATGAGGTGGAAATTGCCTTTGCACTGGTGGCCCTTGAGCAGTTCGGTATTCAGCCCAGGCATCTGAGGGGACTAAAGTCAGCCGCCGAGCGCGAGGTTGGCATCATTACTGGCGTTACGGAGCCAGTTGTCAGAAAAAAGGCACCAGACTCTGCAGCTAAGGCAGGTCACATCGCAAGGGAAATTGCTGAGCGCTTTGGTGCAATTAGGGCCCATCTAATCGCCGAGGCAGTAGAGGAAATCGAAGGATAGCGACACGCCGAACGGTTCCTTGAAACCTTAAAGTAGAACTTGAAGGCAGAATTGGCACTTGTCTAAGAATAGGAGGCATTGTGGATCACGAATCACCGATGCTCTTTGATGACGGCTTGCCAGCCAGCGACGTTGGCTACCGTGGTGCATCTGCCGCAGTTGCCGCAGGTATTTCCTATCGCCAGCTTGATTACTGGGCAAGAACCCAGCTGGTTGAGCCTTCGATCCAGAACGCAACAGGATCTGGTTCCCAAAGACTTTATTCTTTCCGCGACATTCTGGTTCTAAAGCTTGTAAAGAGGCTGCTGGATGCGGGGGTATCCCTTCAGCAGATCCGAGTTGCGGTCGAGCAACTCCACGAGGCCGGAGTTTCAGATCTAACAAATACGACTTTGATGTCTGACGGCGTAACCGTTTACCTCTGCACCTCTCAGGATGAGGTCATCGACCTTCTTGGCCAGGGCCAGGGGGTCTTCGGAATTGCGATTGGCCGGGTGCTTCGCGAGGTGGAAGCAACTCTCGTTGACTTTGCTGCAGAGGAGGCTCAGGTCCAAGACGAGCTAGCACTGCGCAGGGCTAGGAAGATTTCCTAAAGCTAAACCAGCGCCGTTTTTTCTCTGCTCTTCTGGAGCTCGGCACCTCTTCAACCTCAACCATCTCGCTAATGCTTTGACCCCTTATTGAGCGATCAACTACTCCCGCCTTGGCCTTTCGAACCGGCGTTGAAGAGAGTTCGCTCAGGGCCCCAGCGAGAAGCCAGTCGAAGCCCTTGGCTATTTCTGAAGCACCTTCCGCGGGCCAGGAGTGGATTGGTCTTGCTGCTCCGGTGGACTGTTGGACGGCTGCTCGCTCCTCGAAATAGGGCATTAGCAGCTGGTCCCCAAACATGTCTCTGAGTTCCTTGAGACGGTACTCGTGTTCGTGGGATTGCGTGCGGAGTCTGTTCACAACAACTCCAAACAGCTGGAGCCTTGGCGACAGCTTGGCGCTGATCTCGACAATGGCCTTTCTAGCTCGGTCGGCAGCAATCACAGAGTAAAGCGCAGGCTCGGTTACCAAGATAACTCGGTCCGAGGCAACCCATGCGGTTCTGGTTAGGGCATTGATGGAGGGGGGAGTGTCAATGATTACCAGATCGTACTCATCCTCAATACTTGCAAGAACCTCCTCCAGCTTCCAAACGTCTGAAACCGAAGGAGCGGGGTTGTCTAGAAGCAAAGATCTTGGGCTGCCGACCAAAACATCCATCTTAGATTCGCGGTGCCAAGCGGAGGGGACAATGGCCCGTCTTAGGTTCTGCAGCTTCGGACTTTGCAGCACCTCTGCCACCGAGAAACCCTGGTCAGAAGGTGCGGCAAGACCACTGGTTGCATCGCACTGGGGGTCTAGGTCAATCACCAGGGTGTTCAAGCCCTTATTGAGTGCCGCAGAGGCTAGGCCTAACGCAACGGTGGTTTTACCCACGCCACCCTTGAGGGAGCTCACACTCAGCACGTGCATTGGATTAGGCTACCTTTTTATGCGCTGGTAACCCTTAGGGCACCTGTGTTTCAGTGAGGTTTGATGTTCAAAAAGATTCTGGTGGCTAACCGCGGAGAAATAGCGGTTAGGGCATTTCGTGCCGCGTACGAGACGGGCGCGCGCACAGTTGCCGTCTACCCATACGAGGATCGCAACTCAGTTCACAGGCTCAAGGCCGACGAGGCCTACGAGATCAGTGCTGAGGGATCACCGGTTCGCGCCTACCTCTCTGTTGACGAGATTATCCGGGTGGCCAAGGAGTGTGGGGCAGACGCCATATACCCCGGCTACGGCTTCTTGAGTGAAAATCCGGACCTAGCAAATGCCGCCCGCGAAAACGGGATTGCCTTTGTAGGACCCGCGGCCGAGATCTTGGAGCTCGCGGGAGACAAGGTTAATGCCAAGGCCGCGGCAATCAGGGCAGGTGTTCCAGTGCTTGCGTCCACCGAATCCTCCGACGATGTCAAGAAACTCGAGGGGCAAGCTGAAAAGATCGGCTTCCCGCTATATGTGAAGGCAGTTGCCGGCGGCGGGGGTCGCGGCATGCGCAAAGTTGACCAGAAGTCTGAGCTGAAGCAGGCCTTGGAGGCTGCCATGCAGGAGGCTTCCAGTGCATTTGGGGATCCCAGGGTTTTTCTCGAGCAGGCTGTAATTCGCCCTCGCCACATTGAGGTACAGATTCTTGCCGACCTCGAGGGCAACATCATGCACCTTTTGGAACGCGACTGCTCGATTCAGCGTCGCAACCAAAAAGTTGTTGAGATTGCTCCCGCACCTCACCTTGATGACGATCTTCGTCAGCAGCTTTTTAAGGACGCAATTGCATTCGCAACCGAGATCGGCTATCAAAATGCTGGAACCGTTGAGTTTCTGATTGAAACTGAAGGCCCCAACACTGGTAAGCATGTCTTCATCGAGATGAACCCCAGGATTCAGGTCGAGCACACCGTGACCGAGGAAGTCACCGATGTTGACCTGGTGCAGTCGCAGCTTCGTATCGCGGCGGGCCAGACCCTTGCGGAGCTTGGGCTAAGGCAAGAGGACATCCGGCCACATGGCTTTGCAATTCAGTGCCGCATCACAACCGAGGACCCAGCCGCTGGCTTCCGTCCCGACACCGGCATGATCACCACCTATCGCTCACCGGGAGGTGCCGGCATCCGTCTCGATGGCGGGACGGTCACCACAGGTGCCGAAGTGTCTCCCCACTTTGACTCGCTGCTGGTGAAGCTCATCACTCGTGGTCGAGACTTCCGCTCTGCGGTCGAGCGAACACGAAGGGCCCTGGCGGAGTTCCGCATTCGGGGAGTAGCGACCAACATCAACTTTCTTCAGGCCGTGCTCGACGATGACACCTTTGCCTCGGGGGATCTATCTACCCACTTCATAGATGAGCGTCCCGAGCTGATGCAAGCAAGAGTGTCTCAGGACCGCGGCACCAAGGTGCTGCAGTGGCTTGCTGAGGTAACTGTAAACAAGCCTTTCGGATCAGGTGAGGGTAAGACCGATCCAGCACTCAAGCTTCCACAGATTGACCTTTTGGCAGAGCCTCCTAAGGGTTCAAAGCAGCTTTTAGCAGAGTTTGGTCCAGAGAAGTTTGCTTCCTGGATGAGAGAGCAAAACAGAGTTCTCGTAACTGACACCACCTTCCGGGATGCCCACCAGTCGCTTTTGGCTACCAGGGTTCGAAGTAAAGATCTGGTTGCAGCGGTTCCTTATGTTTCCAGAATGACCCCAGAGCTACTGAGTATCGAGGCTTGGGGCGGCGCAACCTATGACGTTGCACTGAGGTTTCTGGGAGAAGATCCTTGGGAGCGTCTCGAGGCACTTAGGGCAAATCTTCCAAACATTTGTATCCAGATGCTCCTCAGGGGCAGGAATACCGTCGGCTATACGCCTTATCCAACCGAAGTCACAGATGCCTTCATCAAGGAGGCCGCCGCTACTGGTGTTGACATCTTCCGCATCTTTGATGCTCTAAACGATGTTGACCAGATGACCCCTGCAATTCATGCCGTGAGGGAACACACTGGATCGGTGGCAGAGGTCGGGCTCAGCTACACCGGTAACTTCCTGGATCCAAACGAAAATCTCTACACTCTCGATTACTGGCTGAAGCTCGCAGACAGCGTAGTTTCTGCAGGCGCGCATGTTCTTGCTATCAAGGACATGGCCGGCCTCCTGCGCCCTCGGGCGGCAGCGACCTTAGTTAGCGCACTTAGGGACCGATTTGACCTTCCCGTTCATCTCCACACCCATGACACCGCGGGTGGTCAGTTGGCAACACTGCTTGCCGCGGTCGACGCGGGTGTTGATGCGGTAGACGTTGCAAGTGCACCCATGGCTGGAACAACCTCACAGCCATCTGCCTCTGGATTAGTGGCAGCTCTAGCGAACACCGAGCGCGACACCGAAATGTCACTAGACAAGGTGACAGACCTAGAGCCTTACTGGGAGGCAGTCCGAAAGGTCTACGCCCCCTTCGAGTCAGGCCTTCCAGGACCCACTGGAAGGGTCTATAGGCATGAGATTCCCGGCGGCCAGCTATCAAATTTGAGGCAGCAGGCAATTGCGCTTGGCCTTGGAGATCGCTTCGAGCTGGTAGAACAGATGTACTCAGAGGCGAACCGCATTCTGGGAAGGCCACCAAAGGTAACTCCGAGCTCAAAAGTGGTTGGTGATTTGGCACTTCACTTAGTTGCGGTCGATGCAGACCCTAAAGAATTTGAGGAAAATCCTCAGAAGTTTGACATCCCAGACTCGGTCATTGGTTTCATGGCCGGTGAACTTGGGGACCTTCCAGGAGGCTGGCCCGAGCCGTTCAGAACCAAGGTTATGAAGGGTAAAAACCCAGATATTTCGATCAAGCCAATCACCAAGGAAGACGTTGAGGGCATATCCAGCAGCGAGCACTCGGTTCGAAGGCAGACACTAAACAGACTCTTGTTCCCAGCTCCTACCAAAGAGTTCGAGCGGATGCGCACGACCTATGGCAAACTCACCAACGTTCCGACTCTTGATTATCTGTACGGCTTGGAGCCTGAGACCGAGCACGTTGTGGAGTTGCGCAAGGGGCTTCAGCTTTTTGTCGGGCTCGAGGCCATCGGAGAGGCTGACTCCAAAGGTTTCAGAACCGTCATGGCAAAGCTCAATGGTCAGCTCAGACCAGTTACCGTTCGGGACCACAGCATCTCAAGTGTTGAGTCGACAGCCGAGAAAGCCGATCCAGCGAACCCGTCCCATGCAGCCGCCCCATTCACCGGCGTTGTGACACCAAAGGTCGAGGTGGGACAGACTGTTAGCGCGGGCCAACCAATTGCGTCGATCGAGGCAATGAAGATGGAGGCCTCCATTGCGGCTCCAATTAGTGGCAAGATTGTTCGGCTGGGAGTAGCTGGCCCAACACCCGTTGAGGGTGGCGACCTAATAGCAGTAATCGAATAGGGAGAGATGTCTCGCAATAATGATGACGAGTTTTCGTCGGGGGAGAATGCAGACTATTCGGATCTAGAACTAGATCCCGAAACTGGTCAAATCGTCTCGATAAGCGCAGAGGGCGAGCAGGTCACAGTCGCATCCGAGTTGTTTGAAGAGTCTGAGCCGGCCAGCATGCTAACCGCCGACAGGCTGCTTCGAGACGAGGCAAGACCGCGGGTAATTCCGGAGACCTTTGGCCGAAGGGTGATTTATCGCCTGACATTTGGCAAGTTCAATCCCGGTGACAACAAGAAAGTTCTGGCTAGGCGCGCCCTCGACGCAAGAATCATGCTCGACCTTGAAGGAGAGACGAGATTTGTGCCGGTGCTGACCCGCAAGGGGGGCGTTGGTAAGACCACCATCACGACGTTAATCGGCATGGCGATGGCGTTGGTTCGTGAAGACAGGGTTTTGGCGATAGACGCCAACCCTGATCGCGGAACCCTGGCCGAGCGCGTCGAGCTAAAAAGCGATCGAACGGTTCGCGACGTCGTAAAGCGTGCCGGTGGAATCACCTCCTTCACGCTCTTCAGTGATTTCGTCTCTCGAGACAAGTCACGGCTGGATGTTTTGGCTTCAGACACCGACCCAATGCTTTCGGAGGCATTCGATGAGGGCGATTACAACGTAGTTGCAGACATCGCTACCCGCTACTACAGCATTTGCCTCACCGACTGCGGCACTGGCATTGTCCACAGCGTCATGCGAGCAATTTTGCAGCGCGCTGACGGTCTAGTCATCGTTTCGGGTGGTTCTGTAGACGAGGCAAAGCTCGCGAGCGAGACTCTTACCTGGCTCGAGTCCAATGGCTATGGTGACCTCGTAAAGAACTCCGTGGTTGCGCTAAACACGGCTACCTACGGCACCCAGCTTGTGAAGCTCGATGAGATTGAAAACCACTTCAAGACCAGAGTTCGTGCTGTGGTTCGTGTTCCCTATGACCCGATGCTGGCAGCCGGCGCAGTGATTCAGTTTGACAAGCTTCACCCCGCCACTAGGCAGGCAGCAAGGGATCTTGCAGCGCTTGTCGTCGACGGTCTGGTGGATTGAGCGTTCGGGAAATTCGGCTCTTCGGAGACCCGATTCTAAAAAGCGTTTGCACTGAGGTCACCGACTTAGCAGCAGCAGATTCTCTAGTCCAAGACCTCTTAGAAACCACCTCTGTGCCCGGTAGAGCGGGCGTGGCAGCTAACCAAATTGGAGTGGGCCAAAGGGTATTTGCCTATAGCGTCGATGACGAACTTGGCTACCTAATAAACCCTGAGATTATCGAGCTTGCTGGAGAAAAAGTAGAGATTGAGGAGGGTTGTCTTTCGGTTCCGGGGCTTTGGCACAAGACACCCAGGTATGAGCGGGCGACCGTAAGGGGATTGCAGCTTGATGGCAGCATGATTGAAATTAGTGGAGAGGGACTTCTTGCCCAGGCGCTGCAGCACGAGTGCGACCACCTAGATGGACTTCTTTACCTGGACAGGTTACTACCCGAGGAGCGCAAGATAGCCCTGAGAACCCTCAGAGAGCAGGACTGGTTTCTTAGCTAGCGTAGATTCTGTCGACGTGTAGCGAGAAGTCCTTCAGCACCTCACCACGCTTGATCTTCAGCGATGGCGTTAGGTGGCCAGAGGCCTCCGTGAGCTCCACATCGAGAATTTCAAAAGCCCTAACCTGCTCCGCTTGCGAGAACTTCTCATTGACCCCGTCAACTGCCTGCTGAAGCTCCTCACGAATCCTTGGATGCTTGGTTGCCTCAGCGAGAGTGAGCTTCTCAGTGATGCCGTTTTGCTCACACCAAACCGGAACCATCTCAGGATCTAGTGAAATAAGAGCGCTAATGAAAGGCTGAGAATCTCCAATCACGACCACCTGGCCAATTAGGGGGTGAGCGCGAAGTGGGTCCTCAATCGGTGCCGGAGCAACGTTCTTACCGCCTGCAGTCACCAGCAGTTCCTTTTTTCGACCAGTGATTGTTAGGAAGCCATCCTCGTCCAACTCTCCAATGTCACCAGAGCGGAACCAGTCTTCCGTGAATGCCTCACGGGTTGCAGCTTCGTTTCGGTGGTAACCGCGCATGATGTTAATGCCGCGAAGGAGTACTTCCCCATCTTCGGCGATTTTGATACCGGTCCCGGGAAGCGCTCTACCAACCTTGCCAATCTTCTGCCAGCTAACGCGGCCAATAACTGCGGCGGCAGCTGTTTCGGTGAGACCATAGCCCTCAAGAACGATTAGTCCAATTCCTCGGAAGAAGTGGCCGAGCCTGGCACCAAGTGGCGCACCACCTGAGATCGCGTATCTGACCTCGCCTCCCATGGCTGCGCGGAGCTTGGCGAAGACCAAGCGGTCAAAGAGCTTGTGCTTGACCTTCAGGCCAAGACTTGGCCCCTTGGGGTCATCCAGGGCCTTTGAATAGTCAATAGCCGTTTGTGCCGCGGCACGGAAGATCTTGCCCTTTCCTCCGGCCTCTGCCTTGAGTTCCGCGTTGTTGTAGACCTTTTCGAACACACGTGGCACAGCCAGAAGGAAGGTCGGCTTGTAGCCAGGGAGCTCGGCGGCCACCATTTTGGTGTCGCCTAGGTGGCCAACCTTCACGCCTGAATAGATGCAGAGTGCAGCGACGTAGCGCCCAAAGATGTGTGCGAGGGGGACAAATATCAGCGAACGTTGAAACTCGTTGCAAAGCTCGGGAACCTCAGCAGCCGCATTTTTGCAGTGGTCGACAAAGCTCGAGTGGGTAAGTTCACAACCCTTTGGGTTTCCTGTTGTGCCAGAGGTGTAAACGATGGTCGCAAGGTCTGGGCCCTCAGCATTTTTCCTAGCCGTTTCCAGGTCAGCATCGGAGATCTTTTCGCCTGATTTGTGAAGGTCGGAGAACTCCTTCGAGTCGATCCTCCACACCTTGGACACCTTCTTTACGTTCGACTTAATTTTGTTGAAGCGCTCTAGGTGCTCGTCGTTCTCAAGAAAAAGCGCTACCGAGTCAGAATCGGAGAGAATCCACTCGATTTGCGCGGGAGAGGAGGTCTCGTAGATGGGGACGACGACCCCTCCTGCAAACCAAACCGCAAAGTCAATTAGTGTCCACTCGTAGCGAGTGCGAGACATTAGAGCAACCGCGTCGCCAGGCTTGATTCCCGCAGCTATCAAGCCCTTAGCCAGGCTCTGGACCTCGCTCAGGTAGTCCTCGGCGGTTACATCGCGCCAGCTGCCGTCCGGGTTCTTTCGACTAAAAAGAGCATGCTTTGGGTTTTTTGCAACGCGGCTAAGCAAGAGGTCCGTTGCGTTCTCGCGGGGGTTGGTTTCCACTCTCAGCGGCACATCGTAAAACGTCATCGTTTGTCTCCCTCAGAAGTTTCCTAAACTCTACTCTTCGCCCATCACCGTGTCACCAGCCGCGGATGGCTGCAAGTCACCAGTGCATCTTGCTGTATTCCGCCCTAATATTCTGGTTTGGCCATTTGAACGGAGACCCCCTTGCTTAGTGTCGGTATTGACATCGGCGGAACCAAAATTCTTGGTGCGCTCGTTGATGAATCCGGCAAGGTAGTCCAGGAAAAAAGAATTGCGTCTCCGGCACAGGATCCTGCGCGGCTGGTCGATGATGTCACTGGTCTAATCGAGGACTTTCTAAAGGTCGAGCCCGAGGTGGCGGGGATAGGTGTGGCAGCGGCTGGTTTCATCGATGCTGAGCGATCCACGGTTCTCTATGCTCCAAACCTGAACTGGCGCAATGAGCCGCTGCAGCAAAGAATCTCCGACAAGGTCGGTCGCGAGGTAATCATCGAAAATGACGCGAACGCAGCTGGCTGGGCGGAGTTTCGCTTTGGTGCCGCCTCAAAGTATGGCTCGATGATGATGCTCACCCTTGGCACCGGAGTCGGTGGGGCAGTGGTGGCCGATGGCAAGTTGATGCGCGGTGGCTTCGGGATTGGCGGGGAGCTCGGCCACGTAACAGTTGTCGATGGCGGCATCAAGTGTGGCTGCGGAAGACTCGGCTGCGTGGAGCAGTACTCATCTGGCACCGCTCTGCTGAGGGAGCTCAGAAGTATTGCTAGCTCTAATTCAGCCGAAGGGGCGAGGCTTAGGGAGCTAGCTGACGGCGGAGAGCTCTCCGGTCATCACGCCTATCAGGCCTTTCAAGAGGGAGACAAGGCGACCCACCAAGAGGTTGAGCGCGCCGCGGAGTATCTCGCCCGAGCTATGGGGTCGCTTGTTGCTGTCTTGGACCCAGAGGTTTTTGTAATCGGGGGAGGCCTTTCGGAGTTGGGGCAGGGAATATCGGACCCCATCACTAGACACTTTTCATCCCAGCTTCCCGCTCAAGGATTTCGACCAGAGGCAGACATTGTCCTTGCCAGCTTTGCGAATGAGGCCGGAGTAATTGGAGCAGCCGATTTGGCCCGCCAGGCGGGCCAGTAAGCTTTAGTTTCAAACTGGAGAAGAAACGTGACCTACCTAATTCTGAAGAACCTGGTGCTGGGGCCTATCCTGACGCTGCTTTTCAGGCCTTGGGCCAGGGGTTTGGAAAACATTCCAAAGCGCGGCGCGGCGATCCTGGCAAGTAATCACCTTTCCTTTGTTGACTCAATCTTCTTGCCGCTCAAGGTTAGAAGGCCGATTACCTTCTTGGCTAAGAGCGACTACTTCACCGGCAGGGGCTTCAAAGGAGCCCTAATACGTTGGTTCTTCAAGGCCAACGGTCAGCTTCCGATTGACAGAAGTGGCGGCAAGTCCTCGGAGGATGCCCTAAACACCGGTCTCGGTGTCCTAGAGCGCGAGCTGGTTCTTGGTATTTACCCAGAGGGCACCAGGTCTCCCGATGCAAAGCTCTATAGGGGCAGAACGGGAATCGCCAGAATGGTTCTCGAGGCTCAGGTTCCCGTGATTCCGGTTGCAATGATTAACACCGAGAAGGTAATGCCGCTGGGCAGTAAATACCCAAAGATTCGCAGGGTAGGCATGCGAATTGGTGAGCCAATGGACTTCACTCGCTTCGCAGGCATGGAGTCGGAGCGGGCAGTTCTTCGGGCAGTGACCGACCAAATTATTTATGAGATCAAGCAGCTCTCAAACCAGCCATATGTTGATGTCTATGCCTCAACCATTCGTAACCGCCTCGCACGCAGCGCAAACTAAGGAACTACATTGCAGGATTTTGGACTAGATAACTACCGCGACCTACCCGCGGCACAGCAGCCCACATGGGCAGACACTGGTGTCCTGGAGAACGTGCGAAACCAGCTTTCCGCGCTCCCGCCACTGGTTTTCGCAGGCGAGGTTGACACCCTCCGCGCCAGGCTGGCGCAGGCCGCTAGGGGAGAGGCATTCTTACTTCAGGGTGGCGACTGTGCCGAGACCTTTGTCGACGCAACGGCCGACCGCATTCGTAACCGCATCAAGACAGTGCTGCAGATGGCTGTGGTTTTGATGTATGGCTCATCGCTTCCGGTAATCAAGATGGGTCGCATGGCGGGTCAGTTCGCTAAGCCTCGATCCTCAGACTCTGAAACCAGGGAAGGAGTTACCCTTCCCGCCTACCGAGGCGATGCTGTGAACAGCTTCGAGTTCACCGAGGAGGCTCGCAAGAACGATGCCACGCGTCTACTCCAGGCCTACAACACTTCTTCCAGCACGTTGAACCTAATCAGGGCTTTCACCACCGGTGGCTTTGCAGACCTGCGAGAGGTTCACGCGTGGAACCGTGGATTCACCGACAACCCAGCAAATAAAAAGTATGAATCAATTGCGGGCGACATCGACAGGGCCATGAGGTTCATGGAGGCCTGTGGAGTTGACTCAGCAGAGCTTAGGGCGACTGAGTTCTTCGTCTCTCACGAGGGTCTGCTCTTTGATTACGAGCGCCCTCTGACGCGGATCGACTCTAGAACCGAGCTTCCCTACGTCACAAGCTCACACTTCATCTGGATCGGAGAGCGCACCAGGCAGCTGGATGGGGCACACGTCGATTTCTTCTCAAGAGTCAGGAACCCACTGGGCGTAAAGCTCGGACCAACCTCAAGTGTTGACGATGTCCTTAGGCTTATCGACAAGCTGGACCCTCAGCGAGAGCCAGGAAGGCTAACTCTCATCAGTCGAATGGGCGCCGGCAAGATTCGCGATGAACTACCGAAGCTAGTTGAGGCGGTTCGCGACTCGGGAGCCAGCCCACTCTGGATCACTGACCCAATGCACGGCAATGGCATCACAACCGCAAACGGCTACAAGTCCAGGCGATTTGACGATGTTATGGATGAGGTCCAGGGCTTCTTTGAGGTACATAGGGACCTTGGGACTCACCCGGGTGGATTGCATGTTGAGCTGACCGGTGACGATGTCGCAGAGTGCCTCGGAGGCTCTGAGCAGATTGATGAGGCAACTCTGGAGATGCGCTACGAATCGGTTTGTGACCCAAGGCTCAATCACATGCAGTCTCTTGAGCTAGCATTCTTAGTTGCGGAACAATTGGTCGAAACCGCCAGGAGAAAGAGTGATAGCTGACCAAGTAGAGAACTGGATCACGCTCGACCAGGCGGCCGAGCAGCTTGGCATCTCAACCTCGAAGGTCAGAAGGCTAATCGAGGAGCACATTCTCTTTGCCGTAAAGATCGACAAGCAACCGATGATCCCTTCCGACATCATTGTCGGAAGTGAGCCACTTAGCAGCATCCGCGGCACCATGCTGCAGCTTTTGGACTTGGGTCTTACAGAATCCGAGGCAATCGAATGGCTCTACGAGGAAAACGATGTTCTCGGCGAAAAGCCAATAGCAGCTCTCGTGAAGGGGCATAAGGCTCCGGTGCGCAGAGCCGCTCAAGCTCTTGGCTAGTGAGCGCGGTTTATCACCTGTTGGGCTAGCGCAGCGAGCATCTTGCGTCCCTGATCGCTGATCTCCAGATTTGCAAGCCCCTCGATCGCTCGGTTCGAGTGTTCCTCTATAAGCCGCTCTGTTTTCTCGAGGGCTCCAGAGTCTGTGATTGTCTGCCTCATGAACTCCAGTTGCTCAGCGTCGATTTCGCCGCCCATGAGCAGCTCGTTGAAGATTCGAGCAACCGATGCGGGCAAAGTTTCTAGGGTGAGGGCAACCAATACTGTGCGCTTACCCTCTCTGAGGTCATCACCTGCAGGCTTGCCGGTGACCTCTGGGTCGCCAAAGACTCCCAGCACATCGTCGCGAAGCTGGAATGCAAGCCCCAACGGAATGCCAAATTCGCTGAGCATCTTTAGGTTGCCTCCAGCCGCTCCCGAGAGGGCGGCGCCGATTAGCAACGGAGCCTCGAGAGAATATTTGGCGGTCTTGTAGAGCATGACGCGGTTGGCAATCGCTACGGCCTCAGACTGCTTTCTGATTGGTGCCGCGTTCTCCTCGAGGACGTCTAGGTATTGACCGGCCATCACCTCAAAGCGCATCTGTGAGAATTGGGTTCTGCAGTTTGCCTCATCTTGGGCGCTCACATCTTGGAGCGCCTGTCCGAATAGCTCTGAGCTCCAGGCCAACATCAAGTCTCCGGTGAGGACTGAACCTGCCATACCGAACTTTGCGGGGCTGCCGCTAAATGACTTCGTCTCGTGAAGAGTTTCAAAGCGCTTGTGAATCGCCGGTTGGCCCCTGCGGGTGTCGGACTGATCAAGAAGGTCATCGTGAACAAGTGCTGCAGCGTGGAACATCTCCAGAGCTGCAGCCACGCCAACGATGGGAGAGTCAATGTTTATGGAGTCTTCGGTGACCTCTTCAGGCTGATAACCGGCCCAGGACCAAAAGCAGAATAGTGCGCGAAATCTTTTTCCCCCAGAAAGAAGAGATTGTGTGTAGTCGATGATTGGTTCTAGGTCACTAGAGATTTCCAAAAGCTGGTGTCTTTTGTCCTCGCAGAAACCATCTAGCCTCTGCTGGACGAGCTCTAGCAGGAAATTTTGAGGCACGCGGGATAGCCTAGCGGCACTTCGCTGTTTACAATTTAGAGGGAATGGAGAGCTAAATGGCACTATCCGAAAACGAACAGCGACTGCTCGAGGAGATGGAGCGCAACCTCTTGCAAGAGGACGCCTCCCTCGACCAGAAGCTAAAGCGAGTTGGTTCAGTGAACCGCAGCGCAGGCAAGCTGGTTGCGGGCGTCCTGACAATGATCGCGGGCATCGGCCTGCTCATTTTTGCTGTGGCAACCCAAGTGACCTTCATGGGTGTTGTGGCCTTCATCGTCATGGTGATCGGGTTGGTTGTGGCCTCCAGTAACTTCCGCCTGCGAGAGCTGCCAAAGACCAATTTCCAGTCCGGCGGCGGCTCATTTTTTGAGGATCGTTGGAATAAAAGGTTCAATAACGACTAAACCCCTAAGTATTCGTCTAACCCCCGCCAAAAGGCGGGGGTTTTTTCTTGCCCAAATTGTGATAAAAATGGTTGCGTTTTGCAGCTAAGTGGAGCAAAGTGGAGTAAAGTGGGGAATAGCTAAGAAAGGGGTGCGGCGATGCTGCTGGGTACTCATACTCCAAAGCTTGATGACAAAGGCCGCATTATCCTTCCCGCGAAGTTCCGCGATGAGCTCTCTGCCGGTGTTGTAGTAACCCGTGGGCAAGAGCGTTGCCTATACGTCTTCTCAAAAAAGGAGTTCGAGTCCGTCCACGAAAAGATTCGCCAAGCACCGGTCACCTCAGAGGAGGCCAGGAAGTATCTGCGTCTGTTTCTCTCCGGTGCCTCCGATGACACTCCCGACAAGCAGGGCAGGGTCTTGGTACCCCAGCTACTTAGGGATTATGCAGGCCTGACTAAGGAGCTTGTCATCATCGGTGTCGGCTCCAGGGCTGAGATCTGGGATGCCTCTAGCTGGCAGGAATACCTCTCAAGCAATGAAGAGAAGTTTGCGACGCAAGCGGAGGAGGTGATTCCGGGGCTGTTCTAGCCCTGCACTTTGGTCTCTGGCCGAGCCCGGCTTTCTTCCCCTAAGTCGGACCCCGTGAAAACCAAGCTCACGGATTCGGACAGGGACCAAAGGGTAGGGATAGCTCCCCAAGAAACTATGAGCAATCTATCCTCCGAACTTCACCGCCCGGTAATGCTTGAGCGTTGCCTGGAGCTACTCAAACCTGGAATTCAGGGCAACAATCCTGTTGTCATAGACGCCACACTCGGTCTTGGTGGACACACCGAAGCGCTTTTGAGTTCTTTTCCAAACCTTCGGGTCGTAGGACTCGATAGGGATCCTGTCGCCCTCGAGTTGGCTACTGAGAGGCTTGCAAGCTTCGGATCCAGGTTCACTCCGGTGCTTGCCGTCTACGACGAGTTCGCCGAGGTTCTTGAAGATCTAGCAATCGAGCAAATTGATGGCGCACTCTTTGATCTTGGAGTCAGCTCAATGCAGCTTGATCAGCGCGAGCGGGGTTTTGCCTATGCGCAGGATGCGCCACTTGACATGCGGATGGACCAGACCGCGGGTAGAACCGCTGCCGACCTCCTAGCGACTTTGGATGTTGAGGAACTAACCAAGATCTTCCGCGATTTTGGTGAGGAACGATTCGCCTTCCCAATTGCCAAAAAGATAGTGGCGCAAAGGGAGCTAAGCCCAGTTACTACCAGTGCCGAGCTAAACGAGATTGTCGAGTCGGTGGTTCCCAAGGCCCCTGGTAAGCAGTCCGGGCACCCTGCAAAGCGGATCTATCAGGCCCTGCGCATTGCCGTGAACGAGGAGCTTGAGGTGCTCGAGCGAGCACTTCCCCAGGCAATTGAGGCTCTCAGACCAGGTGCGGCAATCGTGGTGATGTCTTATCACTCCCTCGAGGACCAGATCACCAAAGACTCACTTCGCAAGGCTGCCACGAGCCAGAGCCCTATTGAGCTTCCAGTCGAGCTACCCGGAATGGGGCCAAGCCTGAGCATGATCACCAAGGGCGTGGAGCGGGCCGGAGAGACCGAACTTTCGAATAATCCTCGAGCAGCATCAGCGAGGCTTCGGGCAGCTAGGAAGCTGGAGGAGATTGCATGAGAGTAATGATGCTCAGCGAGCAAGATGCTAGGAAGCTAAGGCCTAGCGTCATTGCTGGACTCATTTTTGTCTTAGGTATTGTCTTGGTTTATGTGGTTCAGCTTTCGCTGAACATGGTTCTCACTCAGGACGCCTACAAGCTCTCTCAGCTCATGGCTGAAAAGCGGCAACTCGCCACCGAAGTGCAGATTATTCAGGAGGAAGTGGATTCTCTGGCCTCGCCTCAGAATCTTGCAGATGCTGCCAACCGCCTTGGAATGGTCGCAAACCCAGCCTCGGTGCTCCTGGACATCCGCTCGGGCAAGGTGTTCGGCGATCCTGTTCCAGCAGATCCCGATGAGACGGCGGTAGCGAGTGCCAACATGGTGGCCAATGCGGCCCTCGGCACGGTATCTGAGTTCAGCCCCAGCACCATTGCAGCAAGTGGCTTCGATATCAGTGTTGCAATCGTCTCGGACGCAGATTCTGCTCTAGCTTTGGATTCAGGACTTATTCCGGCATCCCCGACCAGGTAGGCAATATGGGCACTCACGCTAAATTGACCTCCCGTCTAACAGCTTTTGTGCTTCTGCTCTTTGTTCTCGTTGGCTCTCTTGGTTGGCGTCTGGTGGACTTTCAGGTCGTGCGTGCCGAGGAAATTCAGGAAAAGTCCCTCGAGCGCAGAAGCGTAACTCAGACGCTCACGGCACTTAGAGGCGACATTCTGGATAGCAGTGGCCAGGTACTCGCCAGAACTGTTTTTAGGTACGACGTAAACGCAGCGCCAAAAAACGTTGGCCCAGTCTTTAGAGCAGAGGACGGAGTGGTCACCGAGCACTCGGTAGAGGCTATAGCTATGGAGCTTGCTCCGCTGTTGGGACTAAGTCTTGAGGAGCTTTTGCAACGGCTTGAGGGCGATAAGGAATACGCAAACCTTGCAAAGGCCGTGGATGCGGCAACCTACAACGCCATCAGGGACCTTAGGGTGCCATGGATCTACTTCGATCAGTTCTCCGATCGGCTCTACCCAAACGGAGCGGTCGCGGGCAACCTAATCGGCTTTGTGGGCAGTGACGGAACGCCCCTTGCTGGCCTGGAGAGACAGTTCAATAGCTGCCTCGCAGGAGTCGATGGCCAAGAGAAGTATGAGCGTTCTGCCGAGGGTGTGAGGATTCCGGCCTCTAATATCGTCACACAGCCCACCCAAGATGGTGGAAACCTGAATCTCACAATCGATTCGAACCTGCAGTTTTTTGCTCAGCAGGTTCTTGCCGACACGGTGGCTGAGCTCAACGCCGACTGGGCTAGCGCGATCGTCATCGAGGTCGAAACAGGCCGAATTCTGGCTGCTGCTGAAGCGCCGACCGTAGACCCTAATGATCCCGCTGCCACCGATGCAGAGAATCGCGGGAGCAAGATCATGCAGTTTGCCTTTGAGCCGGGCTCAATTATGAAGTCGATTTCTTCAGCAATGGTTTTGGATTCGGGTGCCGCGAACGAATTTGAGACCAAGAAAGCTCCCGACCGTCTTCAGCTTGACTACGGGGAGTCAATCAAGGACAGCTTCGATCACGACGATTTCGACTTAAGCCTAGCTGGTGTTCTTCGTTACAGCTCTAACACCGGCATCTATGCGTTTGGCATGGAGGTTGACGAGGAAGAACGCTTCAACTACCTCCAAGACTTTGGGTTTGGGACTACCAGTGGTCTGAACTTTGAAGGCGAGAGCTCGGGAATTCTCAGGCCCTATGAAGATTGGCAATATGCCGATAAGTACACCCATCTATTCGGCCAGGGTGTCTCCGTAACCGCCCTGCAGATGGGTTTTGCCTATCAGGTCATCGCCAATGGGGGAGTGAGGCTTGACCCAATCCTCGTTGACAGCTGCACTGGCCCCGGCGGCGAGATTCTCTACGAGCCAGATCAAAAGGGTTACCGGGTCATTTCGGAGGCAAACGCCGACCTAAATCTTCAGCTCATGGAGAAGGTGGTCGAGTTTGGCGGAGTTGGTAAGACGGCTGCAATCGAGGACTACCGGGTGGCCGGAAAGACTGGCACCGCCCAGATCCGCGAGGGTGACGGTTATGGCGAGAAATACGCCATCTCCTTCTATGGCGTCGCCCCAGTTGAGAACCCGAGGTTCGTGGTGGGAGTCACAATTTACAGGCCCGAGGGGGTTAGCAACTCCGCAAAGGCAACCCCACCGTTCAAGGCGATTATGCAGCAGGCCCTAAAGCACTATCGCGTTCCGCCATCGACCACGACTTCTCGTGACGACATCCCATCAAACCGGTTTGGTGAACCAGGTGCTTAGTCTTGCAAGCATTGCCGCAAAGTTTGGGGGCCAGCTTTCCTCCGCAGGCGACACAGTTCCCTCCGGTGTTGCAATTGGCTCGGCCTTCGTCGAACCCGGCTACCTCTTCATTGCCGTCCAGGGCTCCAAGTCTCACGGCTTAGATTTTTTAGATGAGGCTATTTCCAAAGGGGCGGCCGCGCTACTCACCGACACCCCCGGTGAATACCCGCTACCAACCATTCTCCACTCGGATCCCAGGTCGATAGCAGGCTCCGTCTCGGCAGAAGTTTTCGATTCTGGCAAGGTCAACCTGATTGCAATCACCGGCACTAACGGCAAAACCTCAACCGCGATTTACCTACAGCGACTACTCACAGCTCTTGGAGAGAGCACGGGGCTCATCACAAGCCACCAGCAGCTAGTTGGGGATCAGGTTTTTGACAGTGAGCTAACGACCCCTGAGGCCCCCCGGCTTCACCAGCTACTTCACAAAATGCAGCTGGCTAGCCAGAACCGAGCCGTTGTAGAGGTCTCAGCTCAGGCGCTAACTCGAGCTCGAGTCGAGGGTATGCGATTCCAGGTTGCCGGATTCACCAACCTCTCAAGAGACCACCTTGATGACTATGAGGACATGGATAGTTACCTAAATGCCAAGCAGTTGCTCTTCACTGCTCAGTACTCGGACCGCGCTGTGGTGGTTTGTGAGGATGAGTGGGGCAAGAAACTCTTCGAACAAATAGAGATTCCCAAGGTGGGTATTGGGGATCACTTCGACTACCAGCTAGCGCTCTTGCCCAGGGGATTCAGGATTTCTGGGTCTGCTGAGATGGTAACTGAGGTTGAAATTGCTGGCCCGATGGCAAAAAACCTCGCGCTAGCCAGCATTCTTGCGATCGAGGCGGGGTTCGACGCAGCTGAAGTCGAGACAGCGCTAGAGAGTATTGAGCTGAGCGTTCCAGGGCGGCTTGAAGCTGTGGATGCCGCTGGCAACGTATTCGTTGATTATGCCCACACCCCTGACGGGGTCGCCGCGAGTGTTCAGCATCTATTGGGGACCAGAGGAGAGTTAGTTGTAGTCCTCGGGGCATCGGGCAATCGCGACAGAGGTAAACGTGCCGAGATGGCGCGAGCCTGCTCGGGCGCCTTGAGGCTGTATGTGACAGACCAACATCCTCGGGACGAAGACCCTGCCGCAATTAGAACTGCGCTGATGTCCGCCGCTTTAGAGGTGGGTATTGACGCCGTTGAGGTTGCAGACCCGGCCGAGGCAATCTCGCAGGCGATTGATTTTGCCTCTGGCAGAGCGGTCTTGTGGTGCGGTCCGGGAGCACTTGGCTACCGGGAGATTGCCGGCAAAAAAGTCCCCTTTGATGCTCGAAAGATCGCCAGAGAGGTCGCAGGCTCATGATCTCGATGTCTCTTAGAGAGATTGCAGTTGCCGTATCTGGAGAGATCTATAAAGGTAAGCCAGAGACCTTGGTATCCGGTGCTTGCGATACGGATTCTAGGAAGATCCAGCCAGGGGGCATTTTCTTTGCCAAGCTCGGAGAGAGCGAAGATGGACACAAGTACCTTGTCGACGCAGCACTCTCGGGTGCTGCGCTAGCAGTAGTTTCCACTCCAAAGGAAGATCTCGAAACCGACCAGATCGTGGTCGCTGACACCGTTGCAGCGCTCAGCAAGCTCGCCGAGGCTGTGCTTGAAAGGGTGCGAGCAGGCGGCCAGTTGCAGGTGGTTGGGATTACCGGCAGTAACGGCAAGACTTCGACAAAAAACATGCTTGGCGCGATTCTTAGCCCCGAGGCAAAGACCGTGGTACCAATTGCCTCCTATAACAACGAGGTCGGATTACCTCTCACTGTTCTTCGAATTGAAGAGGACACCAAGTTCCTCGTTCTAGAACTCGGCGCAGCAGGACTGGGGTCTATCGCAAAGCTAGCGAGCTGGACAAAGCCCGACATCGGAGTGCAGCTGAAGGTGGGAATGGCCCATGCTGGGGAGTTCGGCGGAATCGAGGTCACCGAGAAGATAAAGGCCGAGATGATGCCCTTTATCCAAAACACTGCAGTTTTGAACTTCGATGATCCGCGCGTAAGAGGGTTTGAGTTTTCGGGTAAGCGGGTCGGCTTTGGCTTCAGCGAGGATGCGCAGGTAAGGATTCTGAGCACTGAGCTGACGCTGGAGGGAACCAAGGTTTTGGTCAGCGTTGGGGGAGCTGACCCGATCGCTGTCCAGTTGAAGATTCTTGGTGAGCACCACGCGATGAACTTTGCCGCCGCGCTTGCAACCGCAATGGAGCTTGGGGTTACCCCTCAAGAGTCCGCTGAGGCTGTCTCGAAGCTAGATGCGCCCGAGCGCTGGAGAATGCAGCTTTTGCGGAGTCCTGATGGCTTCGCGGTTATAAACGATGCTTACAACGCCTCGCCAGACTCAATGCGCTCGGCGCTCCAATCCCTGGCTGTTTTGGGCAGGCAAGGAAGCCGAACGGTGGCCGTTCTTGGCTACATGGCTGAGCTGGGGGAGTTTTCCGCGCTGGAGCACGATGCAATTGGAAGGCTTGTGGTCAGACTCAACATCGATCAGCTATTCGTCATTGGAGAAGAGGCGAAACTGATACACATGGGTGCCATGCAGGAGGGAAGTTGGGACGGCGAGAGCCAATTCATCGAGTCGATTAGCACAGCTTTTCAGGCGATCCGTGAAAAGCTATTGCCTGGCGACGTGGTGTTGGTGAAATCGAGTAACGTCTCTGGGCTTAGGTTCCTCGGCGATGATTTGGCGGGTGTGAAGTGAGAGCGCTACTAGCCGCCGGCGGCATTTCACTATTTATCTCACTTTTTGCGACTCCCGCATTCATCCAGCTTTTCAAGAAGCTTCAGTGGGGGCAGTTCATCAGAGACGATGGGCCGCAGACCCACCACACTAAGCGCGGAACTCCGACAATGGGCGGTTTGGTCATTCTCGCGGCAGCAATCGTTGGCTATTTCGCTGCCAAGCTGATCAACGGCGAGACTCCTTCAGCCTCAGCGCTGCTTGTTCTGTTCATGATGACCGGGTTGGGCCTGGTCGGGTTTGTGGATGACCTCTTGAAAGTCCGCAATCAGCGATCGCTTGGCCTGAGCGGCTGGGCCAAGATCGGAGGACAGGCTGCGGTAGCCATAGCCTTTGCCGTGCTGGCGCTGCAGTACCCCGATGACCGCGGGTTGAGTCCCGCGAGCACGAACATCTCATTATTTAGAGACCTGCCCCTTGACCTGTTTTTCTGGGGCTCGATTGTCGGTATGGGGCTGTTTGTGCTGTGGGTGTTCTTGCTGGTTGCGTCTAGCTCAAACGGTGTCAACATTGCAGATGGGCTAGATGGCCTGGCATCAGGATCGGCAATCTTTGCCATTGGTGCCTATGTCATCATCGGCTTTTGGCAGTTCAACCAGTCATGTAGGACGGCCGTAGAAAACATCGCTGCTTGTTACGAGGTGAGAGATCCACTCGACGTTGCGGTTGTGGCTGCGGCGATAGTGGGAGCCTGCGTTGGCTTTTTGTGGTGGAACACCTCGCCAGCTCAGCTCTTCATGGGTGACACCGGCTCGCTAGGCCTAGGTGGAGCACTCGCTGCTCTAGCCGTCGTGAGCCGAACCGAACTGCTCTTGATATTGATCGGCGGAATCTTCGTGATTGTCACCGGGTCGGTGGTAATTCAACGGGCCTACTTCAAGGTCACCAAGAAAATCTATGGCAAGGGTCGCAGGGTCTTTCGGATGTCTCCGCTGCATCATCATTTTGAGCTAAAGGGCTGGGCCGAGATCACCATTGTCGTGAGGTTCTGGATCATCGCCGCACTCTGCGTTGCGGCCGGAGTGGGACTGTTCTATGTGGAGTGGATTTACGGACTATGAGCCTTCCAACCTCTTGGCACGAGGACTGGTCGCAGCTTAGGGCTGTAGTTCTAGGCCTGGGTAAGTCCGGGTTTAGCGCTCTCGACACCCTCGTTGAACTAGGTGTTGAGGCGGTGGCAGTCGGCGGGACGGCCGATGACCGACTTGTTGATCTTGCCGAGGTGATTGGCTCAAGGTTTATTTCCGACGAGTCTCCAAAGGTCCTAGATCAACTTGGATTCAATCCTGATTTTGCCGTGGTATCTCCTGGTTTCCCGTCTTCACATGTGCTTGTCAAAGAGCTAGAAAATCGAAAAGTGGAGCTAATTACAGACATCGACCTTGCCTACAGCCTCCGTGACAAGACTTCGAGGGTTGCGAAGTGGATCGTGGTGACCGGGACCAACGGCAAGACCACGACGTGCGAGCTCGCAGCCGCGATGCTGGCAGCCGACGGACATAGGGTTGTTGCCTGCGGCAACATTGGAAATCCAATTCTGGATGCTATTCGAGACCCCGAGGGCTTTGACTTTTTGGTGGTGGAGCTGTCCAGCTTCCAGCTTCACTACCTCGGAGAGATTCACCCTCTGGCAAGTGCCTTTTTGAACCTGGCAGAAGATCACCTCGACTGGCATGGGGACATGCAGCGCTATTTTGAGGCAAAGAGCAAGATCTACCTCGGTACCGAGGTCGCCATCGTCTTCAACGAGCAGGACCCTAGGACCCTGGAGGCTGCTCAGCAGGCGGAAGTTTTGGAAGGCTGCAGGGCAATCGCCTTTTCTCTTTTCACACCTCAGAAGTCGGCGGTCGGCTTCGTGGAGGACATTTTGGTCGATAGGGCTTTCTTGGCAAACCGCGCTGAAGAGGCACTAGAGATTGCGACGGAGGCGGAGCTTTCCCAGATTGGACCGGTTAGTGACCAGCTCAGAGCAAACGTTGCAGCGGCAACGGCACTCGCGCGAGCTGCGGATGTGACTCCACAGGCAATTAGGCGGGCAATGACGTCCTTCGAGCTCTCACCACATCGCAACCAACCGGTGGCCGAGATTGGCGGAGTGCTCTTTGTGAATGACTCCAAGGCAACCAACGCTCATGCTGCGAGCAGCTCGCTTAGCTCCTATGATTCCGTGGTCTGGATTGTGGGGGGACTTTTCAAGGGCGTGGACCCCGCAGAGCTCATTAAAAAGCACGGCACAAGGCTCAGAGCCGCTGTTTTGATTGGTAGTGAGACTGAGCAACTCGCGAAGCTGTTCTCCGAGCTATTGCCGGACACTGCAATTAGTGTCATTTCAGGTGATTCTGTGATGAAAGATGCCGTTTTGGCCGCACAAACTCTGGCCGAGCCAGGGGATACCGTGCTGCTGGCGCCAGCGGCGGCATCGATGGACCAATTTAGGGACTATGCCGACCGGGGTGAAAGCTTCGTAAGGGCTGTTGGGGAGCTGAGCGCATGAGCCAGGTGATCGAGTCTCTGAGGCCTAAGTTTCGGGCACAGTCCCGTCAGGGCCTGCTCCTACTGGGCTTAAGTCTCCTCACTGCGGGCCTGGGCCTTGCCATGGTTGCCTCAGCTTCGGCAATTGACAGCTTCAAGCAGACCGACAGCGCCGCAACCATGTTTCTGCGCCAGGGAGCGTTTGCGATTGTGGGGCTGGTGGTGCTTGTGGTTGCCAGCAACCTCCCGATGAGTTTCTATCGCAGACTCAGCATGCCGATCTTGTTCGGCGCATTAGGGCTTCAGGTTGCGACCGTGCTGTTTGGTGCAGATATCAATGGAAACCGAAACTGGCTTGATCTAGGTTTTGTGTCTATTCAGCCATCGGAGTTTTTGAAGCTAGCGCTCATCATTGCCCTTGCGCAGGTGTTTGCCCAGCTGGGGGCAAATGAGGAGCGCAATAGGCAGCTGTGGACATGGGCCTTTTTGCTCTCGGCGGCCTCGCTGGTGCTGGTGGCCATTATGGGTCGAGATCTCGGCACCGGCGTGGTCATGGCTGTGTTGCTCATGGGCATGTTCCTGTTTGCGGGAATGCGCTGGCACACCTGGCTGCTGATTGCTGTCGCGGGCCTTGCCTCGGCTGCTGCGCTGATCATGTACTCGCCGTCTCGGAGAATTCGCTTCGAGGCCTGGTTGAATCCCGAAGGTGCAGATCCCATGGGTGTGCGTTGGCAATTTGAGCACGGCACCTGGGCGCTAGCCTCGGGAGGTATCTTTGGCACCGGCCTTGGGCGCTCGAAGCTCAAGTGGAGCTGGATCCCTGAGGTTGAGAACGACTTCATCTTTGCGGTAATTGGCGAAGAGTTGGGCCTGGTTGGTGCCGGTGTTGTGATCCTCTTATTCCTCGCGATGGGTCTAGTTCTCTTTGCAATGGTCAGGCTTCAGACCGACCCTTTCAATCGCAACATCGTTGTCGGCGTGATGTTCTGGATCGTGATGCAGGCGTTTATCAACATTGGCGTTGTCTTAGGTCTGTTCCCAGTGCTTGGAGTGCCGCTGCCGCTGATCTCGGCAGGTGGCTCATCGCTTATTGCGACCATGCTGGCCATCGGTGTTGTGCTCGCTGCAGAGCGTGATCGCATGAGCCACCTCGGTCGCAGGAGGACCTAGGTGAGGTTTCTGCTCGCAGGCGGCGGGACAGGAGGCCACGTAAACCCGCTGCTGGCTCTCGCGGAGCTACTTCGAAGTGAAGGGCACGAGGTGATAGCCCTTGGCACCGAGGAAGGACTGGAACAACGGCTCGTTCCCGAACGCGGGTTTGAGCTAGTGACAATCCCCAGGCTGCCGCTTCCTAGGCGGCTTTCGCCCAGTGTTCTCGCATTTCCGCTCAGGCTTCTAGCGGCTTCTTTCAAAGTTAGGTCCCTGATTAGGGAAAGAAACGTAAACGCGGTGGTGGGTTTTGGTGGCTACGCCTCCGCACCTGCTTATTTAGGTGCCTGGTTTGCAAAGGTGCCCTTTGTAATTCACGAGGCAAATGCGATTGCAGGCTTTGCGAATCGCCTCGGTGCCAGATTTACCAAACACCGTGCCATCGCATTTCCAAACTCCAATCTCGCAGGCGGCACCGTAACGGGGATGCCCATTCGCAAGGAGCTTGTCGAGGGAGCGCTTAGCTATGACAGCGGTCAGGCACGAGTAGAACTAGGTCTTGACCCACTGCTCCCGACCCTTTTGGTCACAGGCGGGTCCCAAGGGGCAAAAAGTATCAACGAGGCCGTGATAGAGGCATTACCAGACTTTAGCAATGCCGGGATTCAGGTGCTGCACATTGTCGGAGAAAAGGCAGGCCTCGAGGAGCTCAGTACCTCCGGCTACCTGCGCCTTGCCTACTGCGACCGGATGGATGCGGCAATCGCAGCAAGCGATCTGGCGATCTCTAGAGCAGGGGCCTCGACCGTAAGTGAATTTGCAGCAGCGGGCCTGCCCGCAGTTTTCGTTCCATACCCGGTCGGAAATGGGGAGCAGCGCCACAATGCCACCTCCGTGATTGATGCCGGTGGTGCAGAGTTGTGCGAGGACAGTGCACTTAATGCCGAATTTATAGCCGAGCGGGTCATTCCAATCCTGAGCCATAAGGCAACCCTCAAGAAGATGTCGGATGCGGCTAGATCAACTGGAATCCAAGATGCGGCAGAGCGGCTGCGCGACATGCTCTATTCGGCAGTGGATACTGGAAGCCATGATTAAGCCCGACTACAGCCAAGAAGTTCCAAGGGACCTCGGGAAGGTCCATTTCGTGGGCATTGGCGGTTCTGGAATGTCCGGAATTGCAAGGCTGCTAATAGGCATGGGCCACACAGTTACCGGTTCCGATGTCCGGGAGAGTGCAAACATCGCCGCTCTCAGAGAACTGGGTGCAAAGATAACAATTGGTCACGACGCAGCTAACTTAGAGAACCCCGACACTGTTGTGGTCACAAGTGCGCTTTGGCCCACGAACCCCGAATACCTGCTTGCCCAAGAGCTTGGCATTCCCGTGCTGCACCGCTCGGCACTGCTGGCCCACCTTGCCTCAAAGGGCTCGTTGATTGCGGTTGCAGGTGCTCACGGTAAGACCACCTCCACTGGGATGGTTGTGACTGGTCTGAACCGACTCGGTGCCGACCCCAGTTTCGTAAATGGCGGGGTAATTCAGGAGTACGGCTCTTCTGCCGGTTTTGGCTCGGGAGAGCACTTTGTGATCGAGGCTGACGAGTCCGACAGTTCTTTTTTGCACTACGACACCGATGTTGCGGTAATCACAAACGTTGACCCTGACCACCTAGATCACTACGGCTCGCTCGAGGCTTTTCAGGCCGAGTTTGCCAAGTTCGCTGATGCAGCTTCACAGCTGGTTGTGATTTCCAGCGATGACGCAGGAGCGGTGGCAGTCAGAAAACTCTTGAAGCACCCCCGGGTTCTTAGTTTCGGTGAGGCTGAAGATTCGGATTTCCGAGTCTCAGGCGTCGACGCCTCTGGCCCACAGGTCAGCTTTGAGCTACATCACCGGGGTCAGAAAGTATCGCTTCGACTTAGGATTCCCGGCCACCACAACGCACTAAATGCTGCTGGAGCTGTCGCGACGCTTACAGGTTTGGGCTTTGACTTCGAAGAAGCGGCTGGTGCGGTAGCACACTTCGGCGGTACTGTCCGCAGGTTTGAACTTCACGGAGAGCGCCGGGGAGTGAAGGTCTATGACGACTTTGCCCACCACCCAACCGAGGTCGCAGCGGCTTTGAAGGCGGCGAGGGCTGTGGTTGGTCAGGGGAGGCTCATAACCGTGTTTCAACCTCACCTATTTAGCCGCACCAGGCTTTTTTCGAAGGAGTTTGCCGAGGTCCTCATGCTCTCCGATGAGGCCGTTGTAACTGAGATTTATGCTGCTCGGGAAGATCCCGAACCAGGTGTCACCGCGGAGCTAATTACGAGTAAGTGCCATCGTCAACAGAACACGCACCTGGTACCCAACTGGGACGAAGTTCCAGATGTCGCTGCGGCGCTGGCTCAGCCGGGAGACTTCATAATCACAATGGGCTGCGGCGACATCAACCGCATGGTTCCAGATCTCCTGAACGCCCTGGAGCGCTAGTTGGGGCGCAGTGACAGGGAGCTTCTCAAGACAGAGAAGAAGAGACTCAAGAAGCAAAGGCCCAAGCGCACGGGCGCTGGCCCCTTCACTATCTGGGCCCGAATTCTCCTGATTGTTACTCCGTTGACCCTCGGTTCGCTGGTAGCGGCGAGTTTTCTAACACCACTATTTGCAATTGAGCGAATCAGCGTGAGTGGAAATGAGCGCATTGAGACCTCGCAAGTCAGCTCAGCTCTGAGCGAGCTAAAGGGCAGGCCACTAACCACCGTTTCCGCGGCTGAGCTTGCAACGCTGTTAGGTGATATTTCACTCATCGAGACCTTCACGTTCACTGCCGAGCCTCCAGATACCCTGCGGGTGAAGATTCGGGAGCGTCAGCCGCTTTTGGTCCTCTTTCGCGAGGGTCAAAACTGGCTCTATGACGCAGCGGGGGTAAAGATCGAGCCCACCGAGGTGCTTGGAGAGCACCCATTCCTGGTTTTCCAAGGCGATCCTGCCGAGGATTCACGATACAAGTACGCAGTGGAGCTGCTGCTTTCGCTGCCGCTGGAGACCTATAGGGACGTTTTTTCGGTGGAGGTGAGTGAACAGCTCACCAGCAAGCTCACCCTGAAGGAACGAGACATCACAGTGATCTGGGGCGCCAACGACGAGGCGCTTTTGAAGGCTGAGGTTCTTGATGCCCTAATAGCAAACGGAGTGGAGGATTCGGTGACGATAGATGTCTCATCGCCTAACTCCCCGGTCGTCAGATACAGCGACTACTAGGCGTTTTCCAAGTTAATCTGTTGTTTACGACACGCCCAACTGCCTAGCGAATACTTGGCCTATCGCCCTCTAACTTCGTGGCGCTAATTGAATACTCTCGGAAAAGTTAAGCCTCAGCCTTAACTTGAGAGTTCATAGCAGGAGGCAAATTGTGACCCAGTCACCTAACTATCAGGCTGTCATCAAGGTCGTCGGCGTCGGCGGCGGTGGTGTCAATGCACTGAACCGAATGATTAATTCCGGCCTGAGGGGCGTCGAGTTTGTTGCGGTAAACACTGACGCTCAGGCTCTTTTGATGAGCGATGCAGACGTCAAGCTTGACATCGGTCGCGACATCACCAGGGGGCTGGGTGCCGGAGCCGACCCTGAGGTCGGCAGGCGTGCTGCTGAGGAGCACGAGGGCGAGATTGAGGCTGCCATCAAGGGCGCGGACATGGTCTTCGTCACAGCTGGCGAGGGCGGCGGCACCGGCACCGGTGGTGCACCGGTGGTTGCGCGCATCGCGAAGCGCCTCGGAGCCCTAACGGTCGGTGTTGTAACCCGGCCGTTCAACTTTGAGGGTAAGCGCAGGGCCGTCCAGGCCGATGAGGGCATCAAGGCACTTCGTGAAGAGGTAGACACTCTAATCGTGGTTCCTAACCAGCGTCTTCTGGAGATGTCGAATAAAAAGATTTCTGCTCTCGAAGCCTTCATGACAGCAGATGACGTACTGCGGGCAGGTGTGCAGGGAATTAGCGACCTTATTGTGGTTCCCGGTCTCATTAACCTCGACTTCAACGACGTCAAGAGTGTCATGCAGGGTGCCGGAAGTGCCCTGATGGGCATTGGAACTGCCAAAGGCGAAGACCGCGCGATTCGTGCAGCCGAGATTGCGGTGTCATCGCCACTTCTGGAGGCAACCATAGAGGGCGCTCACGGCGTTCTGCTCCTAGTTCAGGGAGCTTCGGATCTGGGACTGCATGAGATCGACGACGCGGCGAGGTTGGTTCAGGAGGCAGTGCACCCAGAGGCGAACATCATCTTTGGTGCCACAATCGAGGACACCCTCGGCGACGAGGTCAGAATCACCGTTATCGCTGCTGGCTTCGATGGCGGGCAGCCGAAGTACAAGCGCTACGAGAGCGCCATGATTGGCCACACTGAAGCTGAAGAGGTTGCAGAGCCTGCCTCACTTGGTGGTGAAGAGCCGATTGAGGCTGCTTCCGCAGAGGCTGAAATGGTAGAGATTGATGCGCCAAGCATGGAAGAGGAAGTCTCAAGTTCGCAGGAAGAGCGCCGCGAGAAGGTTTCCACACCAGGTGCCTTTGGCGACGACCTGGACCTGCCTGAGTTCTTCCGCTAATGCAGCTGACTGAGCGCTATCGCTCAGTAAACGATCGAATAGCCGCCAGCTGCATTGCCGCTGGCAGGTCTGTCTCAGAGGTAGAGCTGGTCGTTGTTACCAAGAATCACTCCGCTGAGGTCGTTGCTGAGCTTTACGACCTAGGTCATAGGCATTTCGGCGAGAACCGAGATCAAGAGGCAGGCCCCAAAGCCGAGGCACTTGCAGCGGGGGGCAGGCTTGGTGCCAAGTGGCACTTTGTTGGCCAACTGCAGAGCAACAAGGTCCGCACCGTCCTTAATTACGCAACCTGCATACACTCAATCGACCGCCCGAGCCTGGTAAAAGAGCTGGCGAAGCAGGTTGGAAATAGAGAGCTTGAAATAGAGGCCTTTATTGAGCTCAATCTCACTGACGACCCCGCCAGAGGGGGAGTCGAGCCAGGCAACCTGCAACAGCTTGCACACTCGGTAATGGAAATTGGGCGAATCAAGCTTTTGGGCGTGATGGCAGTGGCCGGATTGGGTGTTGATCCACGAATTGACTTTGATAAGACCCTCCAGGCAAGCCAAGAGCTGCAAAAGATTGCCCCCGACGCTAATCGGCTCTCCATGGGCATGAGTGAGGACTTTGAATTGGCAATCGAGATGGGCGCGACACACATTCGGGTTGGGAGCGCCATTACAGGCCCCAGGCCAAAAAACACATAGTCTTTAGGGGAAATAAGGAGAAGCAATGGGCGTAGTAAATTCCGTGATGTCGTTCTTCGGCTTCGGGTCATCAGATGGTAAGTCCGAGTCGGCTCCAAGGCCAAAGCAGACGGCCCCAAGACCTCGTCGGGCCGCAGATATGTCCGAAATTGTGACCCTTGACCCAGAGAGCTATGCAGATGCCAAGGAAGTTGCTGCGCACTTCCGCTCCGGCGTCCCCGTCATCGTAAACATTGGCTCGATGAGCGAGGCTGATGCTAAGCGGATGCTTGATTTCATGATTGGTTTGAAAGAGGGCCTTGAGGGGCACCTCAGGCGCGTTACACCCAAGGTTTTCCTACTTTCCCCGCAAAACGTTGCGGTTACGGACGCCGATGCCGATGAGGACGATCCAGAAGACTTGATGCAGTAACAATGAGCATTGTCGGACTCGTCCTCTACTGGGCACTTCAAATTTTCTTCTACGCGATGCTCGGAAGATTCATTGCCGACCTAGTGATGGGCGTCAACCGCAGCTGGAAGCCGAAAGGGATTCTGCTTCCAATTTTGGATTTCGCCTACACACTTACAGACCCGCCGCTGCGCTTTGTTAGGCGGTTTGTCCCACCGCTGAGGTTGGGGAGCATCTCACTCGACCTAGCGTGGACCCTGGTGCTTTTTGGAGTGATTATTCTTCAGGGCTTTGCCCGAGCCCTATAAGTGGCAATAACATAGCCGATAGGTTTCAAGAGCCTGCTAGGAAGGTTGCACAATGGCGTTATCCCCAGAGGACATCCTCGCGAAACGTTTTCAGGTTACGAAGTTTCGTGAAGGCTACGACCAGGACGAGGTAGACGACTACCTAGATGACATAGTTGTCGAACTGCGTAAGGTGCTTAGTGATAACGAGGCCCTCCGCACTCAGAGCGCCCTGCCTGCTGGTGACGATGTGGAAGTTCAACCATTTCCAGTTGCCAGTGACCCAGCAGTGCCAACCGCTGACGAGGACACCGACCAGTCACGCAGCATCATCGAGCTTGCCCACAAACTTCACGCTGACCACGTTCAGGAGGGTCGCGTAAAACGTGACCAGATCATCAAGGACGCTCAGGTTCAGGCGGCACGAATTGTGCGTGATGCCGAGGCGCAGGCGCGAGAGGTACTGAACCAGCTCGAACTCGATAGGCGCTCCGTCGAGGAAGTCATTTCAGATCTAAAGCGCTTTGAGACCGAGTACCGCGCGAACCTCCGCGACTACATCCAGGGTCAGCTTGAGAACATCCTCAGCGAGGAGGCGTACGGCGACCTAGCGGAGGACATGGTTCCGGCAGCAAGTGCGGATATTTCCTACGAGTACTACTCCCAAGAGCCCGAGGCTCTAGGGGGCGAGGCTGCTGAGGATGACGATGAGGACGAAGAGACCCCTGAGGCTCAAAGCTCTAATTCCGAAGTTGAGGATCTCGAATCTGACGAACTAGAGGCCGATGAGCCCAAGAGTGACAAGAAAAAGGACTAAGTCCGCAAGGTATCTCCTCTTTGGGGTGGCAGCCTCGCTCATAGTTGCTATAGACCAGCTCACTAAATTCTGGGCTGAGGCAAGCCTTGTCGGTCAAGGATCCATATCTGTAATTGGCGAGCTGCTCCAGTTTCGACTTGCCTACAACAACGCGGCAGCTTTCTCGTGGGGTGTTGGAGCGACTTGGGTCCTGACGACAATATCGCTTGTTGCGAGTATCGCCTTGATTGCCCTATCTCCGCGCATCAAGACCATGACCTGGGCGCTCATTGGCGGTATGGCCCTGGGTGGTGCAGTGGGGAATCTGATTGATCGAGCGTTTAAACAGCCCGAGTTTTTCAACGGTCACGTTGTTGACTTCATCCAGATACCCTTCAACTTTCCGATTTTTAATCTCGCCGACACTTTCTTGGTGATTGCAGTTAGTTTGGCGATACTTCGCACCCTGCTGGGCGATGAGATCGGTGGCGGACGTGCAAAGTAAGTTCTTGCCTGTCCCCGATGCCAGAGAGGGTGACCGGCTGGATGCAGGCCTTGCAAAGATGTTGGGCATCTCGCGCACCGCGACCGCAGAGATCATCGAGTCAGGTGGGGTAACCCTGGAGGGTAGACCACTGGGCAAGAGCCACCGACTCAGTCCAGGTGAGGTGCTTGAAGTCGTGCTGCTAGAGAAACCTGCCGGGGTAAGCCTTGAGGCTGAGGATGTGCCCGAGTTGAAGGTGGTTTTCCAGGACGAGCACATCGTTATTGTGGACAAGCCTGCTGGAGTGGTTTCGCATCCATCCCAAGGCTTTGTTGGGCCAAGTGTTGGGGGAGTGCTGCTTGCAAGAGGTATTGAACTTGCGACCTCTGGTGCTCAAGAGCGTCAGGGTATTGTCCAGCGATTAGATGTTGGTACCTCAGGACTGATGGTTCTTGCCAAAGGCGAACGTGCCTATTCGGTGTTGAAGCAGGCGTTTCGGGATCGGACACCAAAAAAGACCTACCATGCCCTTGTTCAAGGGCATCCAGACCCTGCATCGGGAACAATCGATACCCCAATCGCTCGCTCCCAAAAGCACGACTACAAGTTCACTATTTCCCAAACTGGAAAGCCTGCGGTTACCCACTACCAGGTTAGGGAAATGCTTCCGTCGGCAGCTTTGGTTGAAATTGGATTGGAGACGGGCCGCACTCATCAGATTAGGGTTCACTTCTCACACTTCCGGCACCCACTGGTTGGTGACCCGCTGTACGGTTCCGACCCAAAACTTGCTGCCAAGCTGGAACTTGGTCGCCAGTGGCTGCATGCGATGAAGCTTGGCTTTACCCACCCAATAAGTGGCGAGTGGGTGGAATTTACCTCCGGTTACCCCAGCGATTTGGAAATCGCCCTAGGAAGGCTGCGGGATGTCGGATTTCGGCTTTAGCATTGTCACCTGCAAGTAGGAGGTGCTTTGGTGGCAGATAAGTCTTTCGTCCACCTGCACAACCACACCGAGTTCTCAATGCTTGATGGTGCTGCTCGAATCAAGCCCCTAGTTGAAAAAGCAAGCGAACTCGGCATGCCCGCAATCGCCATGACTGACCATGGAAATACCCATGGGGCCTATGAGTTTTGGAAGCAGGCCACAGCTGCCGGCATTAAGCCAATCATCGGCATGGAGGCCTATTTGGCCCCAGGCTCAAGACTTGAAAAGACAAAGGTGCGCTGGGCTGATGGTGGCGATGATGATGTTTCTGGCGGAGGCGCCTTTAGCCACCTGACCATGTGGGCCACCGACAATGCATCTATGAACAACCTCTTTAAGCTCAGCTCAGAGGCCTACCTCTCGGGCTACTACTTCAAGCCCAGGATTGACCGAGAGCTTCTAGGCCAATACGGCAAGGGTCTAATCGGAACCACCGGCTGCCCAGGTGGTGAGGTCCAAACCAGGCTTCGTCTCGGGCAGTACGACGAGGCGCTAAAGACAGCGGCCGAGTTCCGAGACATATTTGGCAAAGAGAATTACTTCGTTGAGGTGATGGACCACGCTCTTGAGATTGAGAAGAGAGTACGCGATGACCTTTTGAGACTTGCAAAGGACTTAGGCCTCCCGCTTGTGGGCACCAACGATCTTCACTATGTCCACAAGGAAGACTCGGTCGCCCACGAGGCCTTGCTTTGTGTGCAGACGGGCACCAACCTCGATGACCCGAAGAGATTCAAATTTGAGTCCCAGGAGTTTTACCTCAAGAGCGCTAGTGAGATGCGGAGTCTTTTCTCGGAGATCCCTGAGGCTGCAGACAACACCCTGCTGATAGCAGAGCGTTGCGAGGTGAACTTTGAGAAGCAGGACCTGATGCCACGCTTTCCGGTTCCAGAGGGCGGCACGGAGGCCGAGTGGTTTGAAAAAGAGGTTTGGCGCGGCATGGAGCGTCGCTACCCAGGAGGGTTTTCCGACCGCCATCGCGAGCAGGCTGCCTACGAGATCGAGGTCATCGTCAAGATGGGCTTCCCAGGCTACTTCCTCGTCGTCTCAGACTTCATCCGCTGGGCAAGGGAGCAGGGAATTCGAGTGGGTCCTGGCCGAGGTTCTGCGGCAGGATCAATCGTTTCCTACGCAATGGGCATCACGGAGCTAGATCCTCTGGCACACGATCTCATCTTTGAGCGCTTTTTGAATCCGGAACGACTCTCGATGCCAGATATTGACGTTGATTTCGATGACCGGAGACGCCCCGAGGTAATTCGCTACGTGACCGAGAAGTATGGCGCGGACCGGGTTGCGCAGATTGTCACCTTTGGAACAATCAAGGCGAAGCAGGCTCTCAAAGACGCAGCTCGGGTGCTGGCAAAGCCCTACTCGGTGGGAGAGAAACTCACAAAGGCAATGCCTCCGATGGTTCTTGGGCGTGATGTGAGTCTTGACGACGTCACCAACAGGGAGTCTGAGCGCTACCCAGAGGCGGCAGAGTTCAGGGAGCTCATCGATAACGACGAGGACAGCCAGCAAGTCTTTGAGCTTGCCCAGGGACTCGAGTCGCTTAAGCGGCAGTGGGGTGTTCACGCAGCCGGAGTGATCATGTCTGCTAAGCCCTTGATGGATGTCATCCCCATCATGAAGCGCGAGGAGGACGGGGCCATAATCACCCAGTTCGATCAGCCACCTTGCGAGGAGCTCGGGCTTCTGAAGATGGACTTCCTGGGGCTTAGAAACCTTACGGTGATCGATGACACACTTGCAAATATCGAACTCAACCGGGGAGAGAAGGTCGTTCTCGAGGACCTCGACTTAGACCAGGACGAGAAGGCCTACCAGCTTCTCTCAAGGGGAGACACCCTGGGTGTGTTCCAGCTGGATGGCACGAACATGCGCTCGCTGCTGAGAATGCTAAAGCCGTCGGAGTTTGAGCACATTTCTGCCGTTATCGCCCTCTACCGCCCGGGACCCATGGGAATGAACTCCCACACAAACTACGCCCAGCGAAAAAACGGCCAGCAGCAATCAGAGGGAGTTCACCCAGAGCTCCTTGAGCCGCTGAGCGAAATTCTTGATCCGACCTATGGACTGATTGTCTATCAGGAGCAGGTCATGGCTGCGGCGCAGAAGGTGGCTGGCTACACCCTGGGACAAGCGGACCTACTTCGAAGAGCAATGGGTAAGAAAAAGCCGGAGGAGCTAGCAAAGCAGTTCGAGCTCTTCTCGGAGGGCATGAAGAAAAACGGCTACTCCGATGCTGCAGTTAAAGCGCTTTGGGACACGCTGCTGCCTTTTGCTGACTACGCCTTCAATAAGGCTCACTCAGCCGGCTATGGAGTGTTGAGCTACTGGACCGCCTACCTCAAGGCCAACTACCCGGCAGAGTTCATGGCGGCGCTGCTCACCAGCGTTGGCGACTCGAAAGACAAGCTCGGTGTCTACCTAAACGAGTGTCGGAAGATGGGTATCCAGGTTCTGCCTCCGGATGTGAATGAGTCCATTGGGACCTTTGCTGCGGTGGGGGACGACATCAGGTTTGGTCTCGGAGCGGTAAGAAACGTTGGAAAGAACGTAGTTGAGAGCATCATCGAGGCGCGGGAACAGGAACGCTTCAGCTCTTTCCAGGACTTCTTGACCAGGGTCAGCGCTCAGGCCAGCACGAAGCGGGTAGTCGAGTCGCTGATCAAGGCAGGAGCCTTTGACTCTCTCGGCCACACCAGACGTTCGCTCATTGCAATTCACGAGGAGGCGATTGAGACCTCGGCAATGCTAAAGCGTCAGGCTGCCAGTGGTCAGGTCGACCTCTTTGGCGGTCTCATGGAAGAAGACCCCGCAACCATCGAGATTCCAAAGCTTCCCGAGTGGACCAAGAGGGATTTGCTCGCAAACGAGCGGGAGATGCTGGGACTCTATGTCTCCGATCACCCGCTTGCGGGCATGGAGGCCGAGCTGATGCGTTATTCAGACATGGGCAGTGCCGCACTCCGGGACAGCGAAATCGTCGATGGCGAGACTGTAACGGTGGCAGGTCTGATAACCCAGGTCCAACACAAGATTGCCCGCTCCTCTGGAAATCAATACGCCCAGCTGACGCTCGAGGACTTCTCAGGCGAGATTCCCGTGATGTTTATGGGTAAGACATACCTCCAACATCGCGACAGCCTCGTTCCCGACAGCACGGTTACCATCCGAGGAAGAGTTTCTAGGCGTGACGATGGTGTCACTCTGCAGGGCTTTTCGATAGAGAAGCTCGAGTCAGGTCGTGAGCTTGGTGGAGTGCTGCAGCTTCAGCTAACTGATGCCAGCGCCACTAGAGAGAGCCTTACTCAGCTGGCCGAGATCCTTGAGGCCCATCCGGGTCCGGTTGAGGTTCAGGTGAAGCTGGTTTCCAACGGACAGACCAGCCACTTTATGCTCCCGCAACGCGTTGCGGTCGGGCATGACCTGTTTGGTGAGCTGAAGGCCCTGCTAGGCCCTGAGGCGGTTAGTTAGTCGTTATCGGCCAGTTTGTTGCCGATGGCGTGGTAGGCCCTCTGAAAGTAGACCAGGGGCTCTTGTGGGGTGCGCATAACCGAAGCTGTGAGCGCATCGATAATTACGACCGCATTGCTCTCAATTTCGTATTTTTCCCGGATCTTGCCGATCAGCACCGATGATGCCTGGGGGATGATTGGCAGACCCTCGGGGCCATCTATTTCGTCCCCGACAAACCGTCCAGCCTTATCACCCGCAAAGCGTTGGGCAAGGTGCAGGGAGTCGCTGTCGAGGGTGTGGAGGGCGACAAAGCGACCGGGCAGCAAGTGAGGATAGCTAGACGAGCCCTGGGCAACGTTCAGCGATACCAGAGGCGGGTTGGAGCCAAGTGAGGTAGCGCTCGAGGCGGTGAATCCAATTGGATTCCCATCTAGGTCCAGTGCCGTGATTACAGAGATTCCGGAGGCGTGATTTCGAAATGCTGCCCTGAGAGCATCGGAGCCGGAGAGGTCAAAGGCTGAAGAGTTATTTGTCATTTCTTAGATAAGGTTAGGGCATCTTCTAACGGCCAAGAGGTTTTCTGCGATGCGATCATTTGTCTGGGATGGCGAAATTACAGCCCAGCGGGTCCGTGAATTGATTCCTAGGGCTGAGGTTTCCATAGATTCTGTTGCCCCGAGCGTCCAAAAGCTCATTGCTGAGGTTCAAGCAGAGGGTGTTGCAGCTCTTGCCCGTCACGCTCAAGAATTCGACGGGGTTGTGCCAAATTCATTTCGGGTCCCAAGTAGTGCCATCAAGGCAAGCGCGGCGGACCTCCCTGATGGGCTTAGGGAGGCAATCACCGAGTCAATTGCCAGGGTGCGAAAGGTTTCCCAGGCAACTCTTCCTAGGGCCGTTTCTCTAGAGGTGAGCGCCGGCGGAGCAGTGGAGACGAGATTCGTTGCTGTGGATTCGGTGGGGCTGTATGTGCCAGGTGGTAAGGCTGTTTACCCATCCAGCACAGTCATGAACGTCGTTCCGGCACAAGTCGCTGGAGTTCCAAGAATCGCTGTTTCTTCTCCCGCTCAAAAAGATAACGACGGCCTTCCCTCAAATGCGGTGTTGGCGACCTGCTCCCTGCTTGGAATTGACGAGGTTTATTCAATCGGTGGTGCGAGCGCCATTGCCGCTCTGGCCTTTGGAGTTGTCGAGATTGGCATGGAGCCGGTTCGGATGGTTACCGGTCCTGGGAACATCTATGTGGCTGCCGCTAAACGCCAACTCCGCAGCCAAATTGCAATTGACTCGGAGGCCGGCCCGACAGAAATCCTGATAATTGCCGACGAGAGCGCGAACCCGGCGTTTGTTGCCGCCGATTTGATTTCGCAGGCTGAGCATGATGAAAATGCCGCAAGCGTGCTTTTGACTAACTCACAGCCTCTTATTGACGAAGTTCTTGCCGAACTCGAGCGCCAGGGATCAAAAACTGCCAATAGTGATCGGGTGGCAAGTGCCCTGGGGGGAAATCAATCAGCTTGTGTCTTAGTAGAGAGCATCGATCAGGCCATCGAGATTGCAAACGAGTACGCCACAGAGCACCTAGAGATCCAAACCGCTGATCAAGTAGCGGTATCCAAGAGAATCACCAATGCGGGAGCAATATTTCTTGGAAACCACACCCCGGTCAGCCTTGGCGACTACCTCGCTGGTTCCAATCACGTCCTGCCCACAGGAGAGCAGGCAAAGTTTGCATCTGGGCTGTCCGTTATGAGCTTCCTCAGAAGCCAGCAGGTTGTGAACTACAACGAAGCAGCCCTCAAAGAGGTAGCTAGCAAACTTGAGGTGTTTGCCGAGGCTGAGGGTCTACCTGCCCACTCTGAGGCAGTTCAGATTAGATTTGAGGACTGATGTTTTGCCCTTTTTGTCGCCACGCAGATTCTCGAGTCATCGACTCTAGAACCTCCGATGACGGCTCTTCCATCAGGCGCAGAAGGCAGTGTCCACAGTGCCAAAAGCGCTTCACAACCATCGAGACCGCAAGCCTTATGGTGACAAAGCGATCTGGAGTGACCGAGCCATTCTCAAGAGACAAGATCATTTCTGGTGTCCGGAAGGCGTGCCAGGGTCGTCCCGTTACAGATGCTGACCTAGCGCTGCTGGCTCAACAGGTGGAGGAGACCCTCAGGGCAACCGGTGCGGCAAGCATCGAGGCTCAGGACATTGGGCTTGCAATCCTTGACCCGCTCAGGAATCTTGACCATGTTGCCTACATGAGATTTGCCAGCGTCTATCAGGCTTGGGACTCTCTTGACGACTTCCAGGCTGCCATCGAAGACCTAAACAGCTGATGTATCGGTTTCTTTTTAACCATTTCCTGAAGAGGCTAGACCCCGAATTTGCCCATCATCTCGGCGCTTGGACGCTCAAAGTAATGTTTGCGCTTCGGCTCATTCGCCCCTCAAGCGGCCAAGAAGTTGTTGTGGCAGGCATCAGCTTTCCAAATCGCATCGGCATGGCTGCAGGCTTCGACAAGGATGCCAAGCTGGTGCGTCAACTGCATGCTCTGGGATTTGGCCACGTCGAGATCGGCACTGTGACCGCGCAGGCCCAGCCAGGCAATACAAGACCAAGACTCTTTCGAATCCCTGAGCAAAGAGCACTCATTAATCGCATGGGCTTTAACAACGAGGGTGCTGACGCCGTGGCCGCAAGGCTTGCTGCCTTGCGCGCTTCGGGAGCGAAGCTGCCCGTGATCGGCGTCAACATAGGTAAGACAAAGGTTGTGGAGCTAAAGGATGCAGCTGGTGACTACCGCTACAGTGCCGAGAAGTTAGCTCCCTATGCGGACTACCTAGCAGTGAATGTTTCTAGCCCGAATACGCCTGGTCTCCGCGAGCTGCAGCAGATCGCCTCTCTAAGACCGATCTTGGAGGCTGTGGTTGAGAAAAGCGGCGGAAAACCGGTGTTTGTAAAGATTGCACCAGACGTAACCAACGAAGAGGCGATTGAGATTGCTCAGCTCTCAGAGGAACTCGGGCTTGCGGGGATAATCGCGACAAACACCACAATCTCTAGAGACGGCATTGATTCCGAAATAGCCAAGGAGTCAGGTGGTTTGAGTGGACCGGTCTTGGCTGAGCGCTCAAAGGAACTACTGATGATGCTGAGAGGCAAGCTCCCCAAAGAGATGGCCATCATTTCAGTGGGCGGAATAGAGACTGCTGCCCACGTCAACGAGCGCCTAGAGCTCGGTGCTGACCTGGTTCAGGGCTACACCGGTTTTGTCTATTTCGGACCCTTCTGGGCCAGGTCCCTTACGCGGGCCTAGTCTCTGGACTCAGAGTTAGCTCTGGGTCAGTGACTATTGAGTCGCCGAGGATTTCATCAACCTTCTTCATGATTTCCTTAGGAATCTCGACCCCTGCGGCAGCGACGTTGCTCGCGATCTGCTCAGGCTTGGAGGCTCCCACTATTGCGGCAGAGACGTTCGGGTTCTGAAGCACCCAGGCGATCGCAAATTGAGCCATGTCAAGCCCGACCTCTTTTGCAAGAGGAGCAAGCTTCTGGACCTTGGTCAGAATTTCGTCCGTCATCCACTTCTGAATGAACTGCCCCACCTCTTCGTTAGCTGCTCGAGAGTCAGCCGGAGCCGGTTGACCAGGTAGGTATTTTCCGCTCAGCACACCCTGGGCCATCGGTGACCAGACAATCTGGCCAAGCCCAAGTTTTTCAGAGGTGGGAACGACCTTCTTTTCGATTACCCGCCAGAGCATCGAATACTGAGGCTGGTTGGAAATCAGGCGGATGCCCAGATCGCTCGCGAGTTTATGTCCCTCGCGAATCTGGTCTGCATTCCACTCCGAGACTCCGATGTACATAACCTTGCCCTGGTGCACCAGGTCAGCAAAGGCCTGCATGGTCTCTTCTAGCGGGGTCTCGTAGTCGAAACGGTGAGCCTGGTAGAGCTCGATGTAGTCGGTCTGGAGCCTCCTGAGAGAGCCGTGGAGGGACTCAAAAATGTGTTTGCGAGAAAGCCCGACATCGTTTGGACCTTTGTCAGCAACTGGCCAATAGACCTTTGTGAAGATCTCGATTCCCTCGCGCCTCTGGCCCTTGAGGGCGTCTCCCAGTACAACCTCAGCGGCTTGGTTGGCGTACGCATCGGCTGTGTCGTAGGTGGTGATGCCGGCATCCAGTGCTGCATGAACAGTCTTGATTGCCTGGTCGTCTTTGACCTGTGAGGCGTGAGTAAGCCAGTTGCCGTAGATGATCTCCGAAACCTTTAGCCCAGAGTTGCCTAAGTACCTAAATTCCATTTCAGCTTTCCTTTTCTAAACGTCGAGTTTTTGAAATCTTGCGACCTGAGGTTTGGGGATTCTCAGCGCACGCATCTGGATCGAGCGCATAGCTGCGTACCAAGCGATGCCACCTTCGAGCCTGTCCTCGCCAAACTTCTTAGCCACCTTCTTCTTTGCCGCTCTTCCAACAAAGGTTGCATCGATGGCAACAATGCCGAATAGTCCCCACATTCCAAACAGAGCAATTACCTGCAGGACAAAGGAGTCGATGAAAGTCAGGAGAACCACTGCAAAGAGCATTGGCAGAACTAGTTCGCCGGCTGTGAAGCGGGTGTCCACGACGTCTCTGGCAAACCTACGCTGCGGGCCCTTGTCACGGGCGGTGAGGTAGCGCTCATCGCCGGCCATCATTCCCTCGCGGGCTCTTTGGCGCTCAACCCTGAGTTTTTCCTTGTCAGCCTGTCTTGCTTCCTTGCTGCGGTCGCCTACCAGAGGCTTCTTACGCATCTGCTCCTGCTGCTTGCGAGCAGGTGTTGGCCGACCCTTGCCTTTTTTGTCACTGGCTTCTTCAGACATCTGCACCTTTCAAAGTGTGCCACTAGATTACTGGCATGTCATTTGCTGAGATTTCTAAAGACAAGTCAATCATCGATAACGCATCCAAGTTCGTGGATTCCTCATTTGATGAGGCGGTTGAGAAACTCACTGGACTGGTGAAGATTCCCGGCATCGCCTGGCCTTCATTTGACCCGGGGGAGCTTCAAAGGTCCGCTGAGGCGGTCAAGAGTGAATTCGAGCAACTCGGTTTCTTTGACTTTGTAGAGATCCGCAGAGCACCCAGGACAGATGGCACTCAAGGCGCGCCTGCAGTATTGGCTAGGCGGGCGGGTAGCTCGGATGCGCCACATGTTCTGCTTTATGCCCACCACGATGTTCAACCTCCTGGCGACAGAGAGCTCTGGAAAACCGAGCCCTTTGAGGCTACAAGGGTGGGGGAGAGGCTCTTTGGAAGGGGAGCATCTGATGACAAGGCGGGGATTATCACGCACATCTATGCCCTAAAGGCACTCTCTGAACTTTCTGAGGACCTCCGCCTCGGTGTCACCGTTTTTATTGAGGGCGAAGAGGAGGCAGGCTCAGAGTCCTTCCTCAATTTTCTAAAGGAGAACCAAAAAGACCTTGAAGCGGATCTAATCATCGTTGCAGACAGCGGCAATTGGAGTACTGAGGTTCCTTCGTTAACTGCGAGCCTCAGGGGAGTGGTTTCGCAAACCTTCACCGTGAAGACCTTGGATCATGCTCTTCACTCTGGAATGTATGGCGGCCCCCTACCTGATGCCATGACGGCGATGATTAAGCTGCTTGCGTCATTGACCGATGATGCTGGAGATGTGGCAATCAGCGGCCTGGTTTCCGACGAGACAAATGGCCCCGAGGTTTCACTCGAGCAACTTCGAGAAGAGTCGGGACTGCTGACAGGAGTCGACAGGATGGGAACCAAGCCGATAACCCAGCAGATCTGGGGTGAACCTGCGGTAACAGTCATTGGCTTTGATGCCCCAAGCGTTGCGGTTTCCTCCAACACCGCACTACCCGAGATCACAGCGAGAGTTTCACTAAGGCTCGCACCAAGCGAAGACCCTGAGCGCGGCCTAGAGCTTTTGAAGGAGCATCTAACAAACCACGCAACGTTTGGAGCCGAGGTTTCATTTGGAGCCCACGAGATGGGTCCTGGGTACTTCGCCAGCAAGGGCTGGGCCTCAAAGCTTGGACACGAGATTTTGAGTGAGGTATGGCCAAAGCCAAGCGTTGACATTGGGGTCGGGGGCTCAATTCCGTTTATTTCCCACTTCGCAGCCTTGTTTCCAGAGGCGGAAATCCTGGTAACCGGAGTCGAGGAGCCAGATTCCAGGGCTCACAGTCCTAATGAGTCTCAGCACCTACCCACCCTGAAGCGAGCAATGACAGCCGAGGCGGCATTGCTGATGCATGGGAACAAGATGTCGAGAAAGTAGTTAAACTTGAGTATCGGAGGAAAACAATGACAGACGTTATGACTCATGGAGTAAAGCTCACAGAGACTGCTGTAGGCAAGGTGAAGGCCCTGCTCGAGTCCGAGGGACGCGATGATCTGAGACTCCGAGTATCAGTGCAGCCGGGCGGATGTTCGGGCCTGATTTATCAGCTTTTCTTCGACGAGCAGCTCGAGGAAGAGGATGCGGTCGTTGACTTCGCAGGTGTTGAGGTGGTTGTCGACATGATGAGCGTGCCCTACCTCGACGGTGCCGAGATTGATTTTGAGGACACAATCCAGAAGCAGGGGTTCACAATTGACAACCCAAATGCCTCAGGATCCTGCGCCTGCGGAGATTCCTTCTCCTAAACCCTTCAAATGGCCAACTTGGCCGGCGGATTCGGGGTAAACTTTGAGTCATCCGCAGCGATTTGAAGGGTATTTCTGTGACTAAGAAGCTTGGACGCCTAGCCTTTGCAGGAATCAGTGCCTCTTTGCTTCTTGCCCTCAGTGGCTGCTCTCCAGAGCTCGAGCGCGGATTTCTGCCAGATGCAGCTGGTGTAACGAACCACACTGACCGCATTATCGGCCTCTGGACCACCTCTTGGATTGTCCTCTTGGGAGTGGGAGCTGTGGCCTGGGGCCTTCTGGCTTGGGCACTTCTGGCCTACCGAAGAAAAAAGGGTGAAACCGGCATCCCCGCGCAGCTTCGCTACAACATGCCAATTGAAGCCTTATTCACCGCCGTTCCACTGATCTTGGTTCTGGGATTCTTTGCTTTCACGGCTCGTGATACCGCTGCAATTGAGGCAAAGACAGAGAATCCAGATGTCCACATCCATGTCATTGCAAAGCAGTGGAGCTGGGACTTTAACTACGTGGATGAGAATGTTTATGAGTCGGGTATTCAGGCTCAGTTCACGGGCGCCGAGGAAAACGTCATGGAGACGCTCCCAACCCTGTATCTGCCAGTAGGTAAGACAGTTCAGATTGATCTTTCATCAAGAGACGTAATTCACAGCTTTTGGGTAGTCGAGTTCCTTTACAAAAAGGATATGTTCCCTGGTCAACAGAACGAGATGTACTTCACGCCTCTGAAGGAGGGCACCTACGTCGGCAAGTGCGCTGAGCTGTGCGGTGAGTACCACTCAATGATGCTCTTCAATGTAAAGGTTGTTTCTCAGGCTGAGTACGACAGGCAGATGGGAGCCTTGGCTGCCAAGGGCAACGTAGGACAGCTGTCAACCGATTACGACAGAAATCAGAATCTTCCCGGCGGCAATCCAGAGATTAGGGGCTAAGAATGGCGACGTTTACCGAACCAAGAACTACTAACCCTTCGTCCTTCACGCCAAAGCGGTCCAAGGGGCAGGTAATTGTTGACTGGATGACCACTACCGATCACAAAAAAATCGGCTATCTCTACCTGGTAACCAGCTTTATTTACTTCCTAATTGCTGGAGTCATGGCACTCGTTATCCGCGCACAGTTGGCACTACCTGGCCTAGACATTGTGGCGACCAAGGAGCAGTACAACCAGCTGTTTACCATGCACGGCACCATCATGCTTCTCATGTTCGCGACTCCACTTTTTGCTGGCTTTGCTAACGTCCTAATGCCTGTTCAAATTGGTGCGCCTGACGTTGCATTTCCAAGGCTAAATGCGATTGCTTATTGGTTCTTTAGTTTCGGATCATTCATTGCAGTTGCCGGATTCTTTACTCCCCAGGGTGCTGCATCGTTCGGATGGTTTGCCTATGCTCCGCTGTCGAGCACGACCTTCTCTCCTGGTATCGGAGGAGACTTGTGGGTCTTTGGACTTGCCCTCAGCGGTTTTGGAACAATCCTGGGTGGAGTGAACTTCATCACCACGATCATCACCATGAGGGCCCCTGGAATGACGATGTGGCGGATGCCAATTTTCACCTGGAACACCATGGTTACCTCGATTCTGATCATCATGTGCTTCCCACCACTCGCTTCTGCTTTGTTTGCACTTGGAGCCGACCGAAGGTTCGGAGCTCACATCTTTGACCCGGAAAATGGTGGAGCGATGCTTTGGCAGCACCTCTTCTGGTTCTTTGGGCACCCTGAGGTTTACATCATCGCGCTGCCCTTCTTTGGAATTGTTTCGGAGATTTTCCCGGTATTCAGCCGCAAGCCAATCTTTGGCTACAAGACGCTCGTGTATGCAACTATTGCAATCGCTGCTCTGTCAATGACAGTTTGGGCTCACCACATGTATGTGACCGGCCAGGTGCTACTGCCATTCTTCGCCTTCACAACGATGCTTATTGCTGTGCCGACAGGCGTGAAGATATTTAACTGGATCGGAACAATGTGGCGAGGTTCGGTCACGTTCGAAACACCAATGTTGTGGAGCCTCGGCTTCCTGGTCAGTTTCGTCTTCGGTGGACTCACCGGCGTAATCCTGGCTTCGCCAGCACTCGACTTCCACCTATCTGACTCCTACTTCGTGGTAGCCCACTTCCACTACGTGGTCTTTGGCACAGTGGTGTTTGCGATGTTTGCTGGTTTCTACTTCTGGTGGCCAAAATTCACTGGAAAAATGCTCAATGAGCGACTTGGCAAGATTCACTTCTGGATTCTCTTCGTTGGCTTCCACACGACCTTCCTAGTCCAGCACTGGCTTGGAGTTGTTGGTATGCCTCGCCGTTACGCGACATACCTCCCCGAGGATGGCTTTACCGAGATGAACTTGCTGTCCAGTGCGGGTGCTGCGATATTGGCTCTCTCTATGGTTCCGTTCCTGTGGAATGTCTGGATCACCTATCGCAATGGCGTAAAGGTCGAGCTCAAGGACCCATGGGGCTATGGACGCTCACTCGAATGGGCAACCGAGTCGCCAATCCCGAGACACAACTTCCACTCCATCCCAAGGATCCGCTCAGAGTCGCCTGCTTTCGACATGAACTACCCAGAGTACGCAGCACCTGAGGCGAAGGAAGCCTATGCCAAGGAGGGACGCATCTAATGCGTTCCAACATTGTCATCCTCTTGGTGATGGCGGCCTACTTTACATTTGCTGACATTGCCTATGCGATTTGGACCTACATCGACACTGGTGCCGTGGAGCCGATTGGCACTGCGGCGATAGGCCTACTGGTTGTCCTCTCGATCTTCATTGCGTTCTACCTTTTCTCAGGCATGCGTCGCAGTGCGACATTGCCCGAAGATAACTTGGATGGCGAGATTGAGGAGGGTGCCGGCGAGGTCGGTTTCTTCTCACCATGGAGCTGGTGGCCTCTATTCTTAGGTGCGTCCAGTGGACTAGCCTTTGCGTCACTTGCTGTCGGGTGGTGGATGTTTTTCATCGCCGTCCCATTTGCCGTGGTTGCCGTGATTGGCTTCGTATTCGAATACGACCGCTTCGCACACGCTCACTAGCAATTCTCAGCAAGATGACACCATTGGGTGTTATCCTTTTCTGCTGCCCGCAAGGGCTTGTAGCTAAAAAACTAAACATGGGGATGATCGGTTTCGACACTGTAATGATGAGTGAAAGAAGCGGGTCGAGGATGCACAGTTATCTCGTAAACGCTCTGTGCAAAACTATAGGTGCCAATACAAAGCGCGCCGACTTCGCCCTAGCTGCTTAAGCTAGCCCCGAAGTCCGTTTGCCTAGGTTTGATTTCGACCTAGTTCCAAACGTCATTTAGAAATCTCGCTGATTGGGTGCGTCAAAGGCCTAATCGGGACTTTTTACTTTGACTGGGCTGGTCGGCGTAGTTGCCTCCGACAAATTCCGCAGCCGAGTAGAACGCCTTTGGAGGCTACACCCGTAGAAGAGTCATGAACGCTGCAGTGGACCCGGGTTCGATTCCCGGCATCTCCACCAATAAGAAAACCCCCGATTTTCCGTCGGGGGCTTTCTGTTTCTTGCTAGAGCTTTTTCTTAAGTTGCTTTGGCTTGCGCTTTGCTCTTTCCTCAATAGCGGGGGCGTGGTCAGCGTGAGCAAGCTCGTATTCCGCCTTGGAAACAGGAGCAATGCGGTCTTCGAAGTAGATCTTGGAGATCGCAGAGCGGAGCTTTGTTCCGACGGTGATCTTGCCCTTCTTGTTGGGCCTGGGCATGATCGGCTCGTAGTCCTTGAAGTCAACGAGCTTCCAGAGCTCATACTTGTCGACGGGCTCGTGAACCTCGATGTATTCGCCGTGGGGGAGTCGAACAACTCTTCCAGTCTCGCGTCCGTGAAGCGCAATCTCGCGGTCCTTGCGCTGAAGCGCTAGGCAGGCTCGTTTGGTCACCCAGTATGCAATTACCGGTCCGATAACCAGTAGCACCTGCATCGCGGTTAGAACGTGGTTGAGCGACATCTGGAAGAAGATCGCAATTAGGTCTGTGGAGGCACCTGCCCAGAGGACTGCGTAGAAAGTTACTCCGGCTGCACCAATTGCGGTCCTGGTTGGGGCGTTGCGTGGCCTGTCTAGGACGTGGTGGTCGCGCTTGTCGCCAGTGACCCAAGCCTCGATGAATGGGTAAACGGCAACCAGCACCAGGAACACTAGCGAAACAATGATTGGCAGCATGACGCCCATTGGGATCACGTAGCCAAAGATCGCAACATCTAGGCCACCTGGGGCCAGACGCAATGCGCCATCGAGCCAACCGATGTACCAGTCAGGCTGGGTACCCGCGGAAACAGGCGATGGGTCATAAGGACCGTAGTTCCAAATTGGGTTGATGGTGAACAGGGCTGAAATTGCGGCAATCACACCGAACACTAGGAAGAAGAATCCACCCGCCTTTGCCACGTAAACCGGCATCAGTGGATAGCCAACAACATTGTCGTCACGACGTCCAGGTCCGGGGTAGTGGGTGTGCATGTGAATTACTAGAAGCAAGAGGTGGGCGGCCAACAGCGCGATGATAAGCGCAGGCAAGATCATGATGTGTAGCGAGTAGAGCCTCGGAATTACCTCAGTGCCCGGGAACTCGCCTCCAAAGAAGCCCGAGGAGACCGCAGGCCCGATTACTGGGATTCCCTTGATCATGCCGTCGATGATTCTCAGACCGTTACCGGAGAGCAGGTCATCAGGTAGGGAGTAGCCGGTGAAGCCGGCGCCCATTCCCATGAGGAAGAGCAGGAATCCGATAACCCAGTTGAGCTCGCGTGGCTTGCGGAATGCACCGGTGAAGAAAACACGGAGCATGTGAAGCCCGGAGGCGGCAACAAAAATTAGTGCACCCCAGTGGTGAATCTGACGCATGATCAAACCACCGCGGATGTCAAAGCTGATGTCTAGCGAGGAGGCGTAGGCAACTGTCATTTCCGCACCCTTGAGCGGGGCGTAGCTGCCGTCGTAGTAGGTGTGGGCCATGGATGGCTCGTAGAAGAAAGTCAGGAATGTTCCAGAGAGCACAACGACCACAAAGGACCAGAGCGCGACCTCACCGAGCATGAAGCTCCAGTGGTCGGGGAACACCTTGCGACCAAATTGCTTGATGACCGTTCCCAGCGACAGCCGGTCGTCTAGATAATCGGCAGTCTTACCTACTGCCGTTGTCGGTTCGGTTACTGAACTCATGTGCTTACTTCCTTATGTCCCAGAATGATGGGCCAATTGGCTCGAGGAAGTCGCTTTGTGCGACCAGGTAGCCCTCGTCGTCCACAGCAATTGGTAGCTGGGGGAGAGGACGGGCTGCAGGCCCAAAGACCACTTTGCAGTGGTCAGCCAGATCAAATGTTGATTGGTGGCAAGGGCATAGCAGGTGGTGTGTGTGCTGCTCATATAGAGCCACAGGGCAGCCCACGTGGGTGCAGATTTTGGAGTAGGCGACGATTCCGTCATAACTCCAGTTGGCCTTTTCTGGGTCTTCTTTTAGTTCGCCTGGATTGACGCGCACCAAAAGAACCGCAGCCTTGGCTTTTTCCTCCAGTTTGTGCTCTTCCAAGTCCTTGAGCCCCTCGGGGATGACGTGGAAGACAGATCCGATTGTTACCTCGGAAGCCTTGATTGGGATGCCGGTTGGGTCTTTGGTGAGCCTCGTGCCAGCGCGCCACATGGTGTGCTTGAGAGTGTCACCGACCTGCGGGCCTAGATCGCCAAAGATCACTACAGCTGGGATTGGGAAGAATGCCAACGCACCGTAGAGCGTCCTTCGAATCAGCTTTCTTCTAGTAAAGCCAGACTCTCCGTCGGCGAGTTTTACAATTTCGATGGCCTTGGCGCGCGCTTCGTCGGAGCTGCGAGCGGGGTGGCGGGACTCCGAAACTTCATTGTCAGGCATCAGCGTCTTAGCCCAGTGAACCGCACCAAAACCGATTCCAAGCAGCGACAGCGCCATGCCAATGCCCATCCAGAAAGCATTGTTGCGAGTTGCAGACAGGTCACCACCGACAATTGGGAAAGCTACGAAACCCCAGACGGCAATGATTGCGCCCACGATGGAGACAAGGAACATGAATGAGATTTGACGCTCGGCGGTCTTCGCGTGCTTTTCGCTCTTGTCCGTCATTCGGACGCGATGGGGCTCAATTCCGGGGTCAGAAATCGGGCGCTCGATATTGGTGGCGCTGCCTGAGTCGTACTTCTGCACTTCACTCATTAGTTAGCCTTCGCTCCCAACCAGACCGTAATTGCGATTATGAACCCTAACCCGAATATCCAGGTAAACAGTCCCTCGGCTACCGGGCCAATCGAACCAAGCTCAAAACCTCCGACAGAGCCGTTCTCCTCAACATACTTGAGGTAGGTGATGATGTCCTTCTTGTCCTCAGGTGTCAGGTTTGCATCGTTGAATACCGGCATGTTCTGTGGACCGGTAACCATAGCCTCATAAATGTGCTTTTCGGTCACACCGTCAAGGGCAGGTGCGAACTTACCCTCGGTTAGCGCACCACCGGCGCCAACCGCGTTGTGGCACATCGCGCAGTTGATGCGGAAGAGCTCGCCACCGTGGGTTGGGTCACCGTCGGTCCTTAGGTACTCCTCAGGAGGAATGGCGGGTCCTGGGGCCAGAGAGGCAACGTAGGCAGCCATGGCTGCAATCTGCTCCTCGGTGAACTGGACAGGTTTCTTATAAAGCTGTGGACCAGAAGCCTGACCTGGCATGCGGCCAGTTCCGACCTGGAAGTCAACCGAGGCGGCGCCAACACCAATCAGGCTTGGCCCTCCAATTGCGCCCTCACCGTTTGTGCCGTGGCAAGATGCGCAGTTGGCCAAAAATAGCTTGCGACCCTCTTCAACCTGCTCAGGTGAGCCAAACTCTGCTTCGAAAGTCTGGGTCGCAGCTGCGTAACCTCCACCGGACAAGATCAGTCCGAGGAAGATCACGACGCCAAGAGCCCAGGGGCGACGACGCATTGGCTTCTGAGGGTTCAAATTGCTCTCCATATTCGATTACTTCAGCACGTAGACAACTAGGAACAGGCCAATCCAGACAACATCCACAAAGTGCCAATAGTACGAGGTAACGATGGCACTGGTTGCTTCGCGGTGTCCGAAATTCTTGGCGGCATAGGCCCTACCGATAACCAGCAGGAAGGCAATCAGACCACCTGTGACGTGGAGAGCGTGGAAGCCTGTGGTTATGTAAAAAGCAGAGCCATAGGAGTTACTGCTCAGGGTGACCCCTTCTGCAACAAGCTGCGCGTACTCCCAAACCTGGCCAGCAACAAAGACTGAACCCATGAGATAGGTGAGGAAGAACCACTCGACCATTCCCCACTTGGCAGGGGAGAGGCCTGTCCTGCGGGCTTGCATGCGCTCCGCCGCAAACACGCCGAACTGCGCTGTAAAGGAGCTAGCAACCAGGATTAGCGTGTTTGCTAAAGCGAAAGGAACGTTAAGTATCTGGGTTTCATTTGCCCACAAATCAGGGGCGCCAGCTCGTAGCGAGAAGTACATTGCGAACAGACCGGCAAAGAACATAACCTCGCTGCCAAGCCAAACAATCGTGCCAACGCTCGTTGCGTTTGGCCGCTGAATGGTCATAGGGGCAGCTGAAGAGGTTGTTGACATGGGTCAATTGTAACCGCTACCTGCCCTCAAAAAGGCCTTGCGAAGCCAAAGTTCTCCGAATATTCGCCGGATGTGATGGTTTTTTTCGGCATTACACTCTCCTTATGACTCAGAGCAGCTGGCCGTCCGCCCTAAGCACCCTCCTGGCAGGTGAGAACCTCTCGCGAGAGGGTTCCAGCTGGGCAATGAGGCAGATCATGGCCGGTGAGGCATCGGAAGGCCAAATAGGCGCTTTCATGATGGCACTTCGCTCCAAGGGCGAAACGGTTGAAGAACTTTCGGGCCTAGTTGACGTGATGCTTGAGAATGCACTTCTTCTCGAAACCGGAAGTGACGCGGTGGATATCGTCGGAACTGGGGGAGACCTGGTCGGAACGGTGAACATAAGCTCAATGGCATCAATTGTGGCCTCAGCAAGTGGTGTTCCCGTCCTAAAGCACGGTTCGAGATCAGCCTCCGGCAAGACTGGGTCCTCAGAGATGCTCGAGGTATTGGGCGTCCGCCTCGATCTTTCGCCCGCTCAGGTGAAGCAGGTTTTTGAAAATGCGGGGATAACTTTCTTTTTTGCACCCGTTTTCCATCCGGCAATGAGATTTGTGGCACCTGTTCGGAAGCAGCTTGGGGTGCCGACCACATTTAATTTCCTGGGACCACTGGCAAACCCCGCACAACCAATCGCCACAGCTCTGGGTGTTGCGGACGAGAAGATTGCCCCACTTATGGCCCAGGAGCTCGCTCAGCGAGGAAGAACAGGACTTGTCTTTAGATCTGATGATGGCCTCGACGAGCTCAGCACAACAGCAAACGCAAAGATTTGGCAGGTAGCCTCTGGCGAAGTGACCTCTCACAACCTCGAACCCGAGAAGGTTGGCCTAGCAAAAGCCGAAATCACTCAACTGCTCGGTGGGGATGCAAAACAGAACGCGCTTGTTGCAACAAAGCTTTTTGCCGGTGAAGACTTCGCTAACTCAAGGGCTATCGCCGATGTGGTTTGTCTAAACGCAGCTGCAGGCATAGTTGCCTACGAGCTAGCAAAAGATTCAGCACTGGCTGCTACAGATCCAACCGAGCGATTCATCAGCGCACTTGGCAAGGCACAGGAGGCAATGTCCTCTGGAGAAGCAAAGCGGAAGCTTGACACGTGGACAGCTGCAACCCAGTCCGCAAACTAGCTAAACCCCTGCATTTGTGCGGGGAGTGGCCAGAAAAACATTACTTGACATAATGTTTATTATCGGCTCTATATCCAATTCTCCAGTTGGGCCCAAGACCCTTGTGCTTCCTCACCGGGTGAACATGCAATAACGGCTAAACCTTGCCGCTTTTATCGGCTAGACCAAAGATTCGCATTCCCAACTGGTTCATGTAGCCAATTCCCAAAGCAAAGATCAATGTTCCTTCGCGCACCTGACCGCCCAGTAAAAATCCAATTGCCACAACGGTTATCTCGACGATCGAGCGGGCTTGCCAAAAAGGCAGCTTGAAACGCTGTGCGATTCCTACGTTGAGCCCGTCCCTCGGGCCTTTACCCATGCCGCAGGAAATGTAGAGTCCTGTTGCAAAGGAAATTACAACCATTCCCCCAAAGAAAAGCAGCAGCTTCTGCCAGTAGACATCTGGCGTTGGGATGAAACTCAGTGCCAGGTCGGCCACAAGGCCCACCATTACTGCGTTCATGACAGAGCCAAGTCCTGGTTTTACCCTTAGGGGAATCCAGGCAATAAGCACCAAAACGCTCACCAGAACCGTTGCGTAACCGAAGGTGAGCGTGGTCTGCTTCGAAATTCCCTGCGCCAGCACGTCCCAGGGCGCCAGGCCAAGCTGCGCATCCACGGTCATGGCGACACCGATGCCATAGATGAATAGCCCGACAACTAGCTTTATAAAGCGAGTGGGAAACTTAGACTGAAGCACTGCTAAATGTTAGGGGTAAGAATGTCAGCAACTGACCTTTTTCCCTATTTCGACTCCCCTAAGCCAAGGCTGTTTGCCCATCGCGGTCTCGCCCAGCACGCGGATCTTGACGAAAACACCATCCCAGCCTTTCAGGCCGCACTTGAGCACGGCGCAACTCACCTTGAGTCAGACACACAGGCAACGGCAGACGATGTTGCTGTGTTATTTCATGACGAGGACCTCTCAAGAGTTGCAGGTATTGATGCAAAGGTCCGAGAGCTCTCGCTCAGCGAGCTGAAGACCACCAGGTTGAAAAATGGCGGGGAAATTCCAACGCTTGCCGAGGCACTCGAAACACTGCCCGGCGCGCGATTCAACCTTGACATCAAGACTAGGACTGCCATCTCTCCCACCATTGAAGCCATTGAGAGCCTCCAGGCTCATGATCGCGTGCTGGTTTCAAGCTTCTCTAACCCAATCCGAAAAAGCGCCCTGATGGGCCTCTCGAGGCCAATTGCGACCTCCGGTTCGCTATCTACGGTTCTAAGTGCATGGCTCAGCCACACCTTGCTATTTGGCGCAGGCTTTTCGGCCATTGTGAAAGATGTGCACGCCTTCCAGATTCCCGTGAGGCGAGGTCCGGTGAACTTTGCCACCAAGAGGTTTATCGCAAGGGCGCAGAAACATCAGACCGAGGTCCACTTTTGGACTATCAATGATCCCGTCGAAATGCGCAGGCTCCTTGAGCTCGGTGCAGACGGAATCGTCTCCGACAGGGTGGATCTCTTTCAAACTGGCAACTAGCTGAGAATCGGAGCCAGTCAGGACTTATCTCTCGCAGGCCGTGGTTTTCACTTTCAAAGGAGAACTAATGGCTGAATCTATGCGCGGAATGAGACTGGGAAGCCAGTCGCTTGAGTCCGATCGAGGCGTCGAGCTTTCGGAGCGTCAGACGACTGATTTTCGCTGCAGCGCAGGGCACGAGTTCAGCATGGTCTTCTCGCTGACTGCCGAGCTTCCAGACACCTGGGAGTGCAAGAAGTGCGATGAGACTGCAACGCGTCTGGAGTCAGGCAAGGAAGTTGATTTGGCCGCTGGCGAGCTAAGCACCCAGCGCAGCCACTACGACATGGTTTTGGAAAGACGCAGCAAGAAGGAGCTAGAAGCCCTCTTGCAAGAGGTTTTGGTAGACATGCGAAAGCGTCGCAGTGAGGGAAGGCTCACCGCCTAAACAGCCTGGCGATCCCCCAGCGCGTGCAGAGCAGGAAAGCTTCGAGAACAATGCCAAGAGTCATCTTGCTCTCTCCGCTTTCGCGCTCTACAAAGTGAATGGGAACCTCAACAATCTGTGCACCAGCCTCGCTGGCTCGCAGCGTCATCTCAACCTGAAAGCCATAACCATGGGCGCGCATGCTCGAAAGCGGCAACTGAGCCAGCAGCTGAGTTGAGTAGATCCGAAAGCCAGCCGTAAGGTCTTTGAGCCTGCTGGCCAGCATCAGAGCCGCATAGCGGTTTCCAACTCGGGAGATAAACATCCTCAGTGCTGGCCAGTTCTTCACCTCTCCCCCAGCGACCCAGCGAGAGCCGATCACAAGGTCATTTGAGGCTGCCTGTTCAATCAGCGCGGGTAGGTCACTGGGCCTATGAGAGCCGTCAGAGTCCATCTGCACGACATGGGTAAACCCTTGGTCTATGGCCCATCTAAAACCTTCAACATAGGCAAGTCCAAGCCCTTTTTTTGCAGGCCTGTGTATCACCGAAATCAGCTTGTTGTTACTGGCCAAACGATCCGCAAGTTCGCCGGTTCCGTCAGGAGAGTTATCGTCGATTATGGTCAGGTGGATGTTTGGAATGGCCAAAAACAACTGTTCAACCGAGTGCTCTAGGACGTCTAATTCGTTGTAGGTCGGCATTAATACAACCGCCCTCAACTTCGCCTCCTTACAAACATCATCCCTGTGAATATCACTATCAACGCAGCCACAAGCCAGTCAAAGACCGCTCCGACGGTCATCGCTGGGGTGTTTCCCGTGTAGAGCGGTACCCTCTCCACCATTACAGCTGGCGTATACCACTCAACCTCTGAGAGCACCTCGCCGTTTGGCAGGTAGATAACCGAAACCCCCACCGTTGAGATGTTTACAACGGACCTGCCTGTTTCTATTGCCCTCAGCCTGGCGATAGCGGCCTGCTGATAGGTCTCGTCCGAGTACCCAAAGTCTGCATTGTTGGTCTGAGAGAGAATCACCTGGGCTCCCGAGGTTGTGAGCTCTCTCAAAATCGAGTCTTCTGCAATCTCAAAGCAGATAAGGGTCCCGGCAACAAAGTCATCAATCTCGTAGATTCCGTCACGAACACCGAAGCTGTAGCCCTTTGGGATCATGTCGACAAGATCGGGGGCAAACATTCTCCAGAACTCCCGGTCAGGTGCATACTCTGCAAACGGCACCGGTTGCTTTTTGTCGTAGTAGTCAACCGGTCCAACCCCAGGAAGCCAGAGCAGTGTGGTGTTGAAGGACTCGTCTCCTCTGACAGTCAGTGTTCCAAAAACAAACGGCGCGTCAACAGCTGCCGCAACCTCATCAATCTTGGCTCTAGCTGTCTGCGACCTAAGTGGGTCGATGTCGGAAGCATTTTCGGGCCAGACAAGAAGGTCAATCTCGTCTGCCAGCTCTGAGTCGAAGACCAGATCTGTCGCGTCAATGTGGTTTTGCAAAATGGTGCCCTTGTCAACGTTCGAGAACAGTCCTGCGTTGGCATTACCCTGCACCGCAGCAATCACCTTCTCCCCCGCCTCTTCGGTGGTGAAACCCAATGGGGTAATCACTGGAATCAGCATGGTTGCAAGGGCAGTTGCCACAAAGGCTCGCTTCGGCAGTTTGCGATCCGAGAAGTGCTTCACAAATAGCGCTAGCAAGGCTCCAAGAAGCGCCATCACGAAGCTCAGCAGGGAGAGCC